>WBZP01000399.1_pt1 | contig 59658 bp, 58 predicted proteins | sample 5204301 | NCBI WGS metagenome assembly WBZP01 (sample SAMN12412401, study PRJNA552823) | activated sludge metagenome | isolation source: activated sludge from nitrification reactor of wastewater treatment plant... | place: USA: Pennsylvania | collected 2017 | reverse complement strand
GTACGTCGGTGCTTCGTCTCCGCCAATGAGCCGCTTGTAGGAGTTGACCCACTGGTTGGTGATGACGCTGATCTCGGCAGCGTGATGCAAGATGCCAGCGATGAACGAGCGACCGGTCTTGCTCAATTGGTATTCAGCGCCGGCCTCAAAGAAGGCATTGCGATCACCCTCAAAGAGGCTCAGGTGGGTGTGCATGCCCGAGCCCGGGTGTTGGGTGAATGGCTTGGGCATGAAACTGGCCCACACGCCTTGGCTCAGCGCGACCTCACGCACGACGGTGCGGAAGGTCATGATGTTGTCGGCTGTGCTCAATGCATCCGCGTAGCGCAGGTCGATCTCTTGTTGACCCGGCCCGCCCTCGTGGTGACTGAACTCCACCGAGATGCCCATCGCTTCAAGCATGGTGATCGCTTCGCGACGGAAGTCTGATCCAGCGCTGGTTGCGGTGTGATCGAAGAAGCCGCTGCGATCCACCGGCTCAGGTTCGGCACCAGCGTCGGGCACACCCTTGAACAGATAGAACTCGATCTCGGGGTGGGTGTAGAAGGTGAACCCCTTCTCAGCGGCCCTGTCGAGTGCGCGTTTGAGGACAAACCGTGGATCGGCGTACGACGGCGACCCGTCGGGCATGGTGATGTCGCAGAACATGCGAGCCGTCGAGGGGCCTTCGCCGCGCCACGGCAGGATCTGGAACGTGACCGGGTCAGGGCGGGCCAGCATGTCGGCCTCGGTCACGCGCGCGAAGCCTTGAATGGCTGACCCGTCAAAGCCGATGCCTTCAGAGAAGGCCCCCTCCAACTCTGCGGGTGCGACGGCTACGGACTTCAAAAAGCCGAGCACATCGGTGAACCACAACCTGACAAATCGAACGTCGCGCTCTTCGAGAGCCCGAAGTACATAGTCTTCTTGCTTGCCCATGTGCCCACTATGGCAGCGAAGTGTTTCCAGTTTGTTGCAGCCAAGAGGTTTTCCGAATCCAGGGTGGGCTAAGGCGTGATCTCGTCGTCGCGCCAGGTCAGGGAGACGATGCGCCAGCCCTCGTCACCCTCCACCAGGCTGAACGCCTTCTGCCCCCCACCCGTGTGGAGTTGGCCGGCTTGGGTCCATGACTTGGAATATCTCGACCAGCGCAGTGCCAGGTTGCCGTTCACCGTGGTTGAGCAGTCCTCTTCCCACTCACTGAAGCCCCCCAGCGAGGTGCCAGCCAGCAAGGTACGCCGGGGCTCGACGAACTCCGCAACGCTCCACTGCTCGGTCCCTCGCACCACGACTGCCTTAGGGACAAAGAGTCCATAAAGCGCATCGAGCCGCTCGTCGAGGCCTGGTCCGCTCGAGAACGCGGCGAAGAACTGCTCGATGAGAGCGTCGATCGCGACGTCAGCCTTCATCAGGGTGCCGACTCACTCTTGGGGCACACGCGCCAAGTCAGCAAGCCACGCGTTGGCATTGCCATCTGAGGGCGCTCGCCAATCCCCTCGCGGCGACAACGCCCCGCCAGCAACGACCTTGGGACCGTTGGGCATCGCCGAGCGCTTGAACTGAGCAAACCCAAAGAACCGCTTGATGAAGACCTCAAGCCACTTGCGGATGGTTGGCAAGTCGTAGGCCACGTGATTCTTCTCAGCAAACCCTGGCGGCCAGTCACCCGCCTGGGCATCTGACCAGGCGTGCATCGCTAAGAAGGCGATCTTGCTGGGTCGCGTGCCGTACCGAAGCGTGTGGAACAAGTTGAAATCAGCCAGGTTGTAGGGGCCGATTGAGTCTTCGGTGGCCTGCGGCTTTTTGCCCGCCTCAACCGGAATGAGTTCGGGGGTGATCTCTTGATCCAAGATCTCGGCCAACACCGCATCGACCTCAGCGGAATCAAACTGATTGGAGGAGATGACCCAGCGAATCAGGTGCTGGATCAAGGTCTTGGGCACACCCGAGTTGACGTTGTAGTGGGCCATTTGGTCGCCCACGCCGTAGGTGCACCAACCCAAGGCCAGCTCTGACATGTCACCGGTGCCCAAGACGATCCCGCCGCGGTGGTTAGCGAGTCGGAACAGGTAGTCAGTGCGCAGGCCGGCTTGGACGTTCTCGAAGGTGATGTCATAGACCGCTTCGCCGTCGGCGTAGGGGTGACCCATGTCATCGAGCATTTGGCGAGCCGCAGCGGTGATGTCGAGGGTCTCAAAGGTGACTCCGAGAGATTCCGCAAGCCGAGTCGCGCGATCTCTGGTCTGCTCCCCGGTGGCAAATCCAGGCATTGTGAACGCGTGGATGTCGGTGCGCGGGCGCCCCATGCGATCCATCGCCTTGGCGGCCACGATGAGGGCGTGGGTGGAGTCCAATCCCCCCGAGACACCGATCATGATCTTGGGCTGCCCAATCGCTTTGAGTCGTTGCTCGAGCCCGCTGACTTGGATGTTGTAAGCCTCATAGCAATCAAGCGCGAGCCGTTCGGCATCGTCGGGGACGAACGGGAACCGATCAACCTTGCGAAGCAACCCGATGTCACCAACCGGAGGGCTGAGCTCGAACTCAATGGTGGTCAGGGCGCTGAGTTCGGCCTCTGCGTTGTCATCGAACGAACCCTGACGAAGTCGGTCTTGCACGATGCGATCGAGGTCCACATCGACGACCGTGCGTCGGGCGCCATCTGGGAACCGCTCTGTTTCACCGAGCAGATCGCCCAGTTCATAGATCATGGTTTGGCCATCCCATGACAAATCGTTGGTTGACTCGCCCTGTCCGGCCGCGGCGTACACATAGGCGGCGTTGCAGCGCGCGCTGGCCGAGCGCACCAGCATCCGGCGGTCTTCGGCGCGTGAGACGGTGATGGGCGAGCCCGACAAGTTAACCAAGACGGTGGCCCCACCCAGGGCGGCACGCGCGCTAGGCGGCACCGGCACCCACATGTCTTCACAGATCTCCACGAAGATCTTCAGGCCCGGCACGTCGTAGGCCGAGAAACACAGGTCAGTGCCAAACGGAGCAGTCTCACCAAGGATGTCGATGTCATCACTGAGCACGTTGACTCCGCTGGCGAACCATCGCTTTTCGTAGAACTCGCGGTAGTTCGGCAGATAGGTCTTGGGTACGACGCCAAGCACGTCACCTTGATGGATCACCACAGCGCAGTTGTAGAGACGATTGCCCTTCAGCAACGGCGCGCCGACAACCAGCACCGACCCCACTGCCTTGGAAGCCGCGATGACCTCACCCAGAGCCTCGAGCACCTGATCAAGCAGAGGCTGCTGCATGACCAAGTCGTCGATGGCATAGCCGCTCAGACACAACTCGGGAAAGACTGCGAGCGCGACGCCTTCGGAGTGACACTCGCGGGCTTGGGCGATCACGGCCTTCGCATTGGTCGCCGGGTCGGCAATCGCCACCGGGATCGTGCAGGCAGCCACACGGGCAAAGCCCTGGTCATAGATGTTGGCGAAGTCCACGAAGGTGAGTCTAGGTCTCTGGGTGGCTTGCGTGAGTGAGATCTGCCCCAACGTGCGAGAGCACCTCAAGCACCCGTCGTACTGCGACGCGCTCGGCGCGGTCAGGCAACGACATCCCCACTACCCATCGGGTGGCTGCGACACCCCGCAACGGGCGCAAGTGGAGTCGATCGGCGCTCAGCGTCGAGAACCTCGGCAACACAGCTATCCCGATCCCGGCACTCACCAGCGATTCGACAAGTCGGTTGTCTCGCACCTGCTGGCGCACCCGCGCCGGGTGCCCACTGACTTGTTCGATCGCTTGCCGCAGAGTGGCAAAGGGGTAGCCATCAGGCGGGCAGACCCACGATTCACCGACGAGATCGTGCGGAGTCACCCACTCATGCGATGCCAGGCGATGCCCCATCGGCAGTGCGATGTCGAGGGGCTCGCGGGCCAACGTGCGGCAGCGCAGCGCTTCGGCCCCTGTGGGGATCTCTCCCAGCATCGAGTGCCCAATCACGATGTCGCAGTCGTGAGCCAGATGAGCAAAGTCAGACTCAGGCACGTCCATGTCTTCGACAATGACCTCGATCGAGTCGTCCTCAAGCATCGTGAGCGCCCCAGGCATGAGTGCGGCCGCAGCGCTGGGCAAGGTCACGATCTTCACCGCTCCACTTGGGCGTTGGAGAAACTCATCAAGACTCGCCTGGGCGCGTGCCAGCGAAGCCGCAACATCGCCAGCGCATTGAGCCAGGAGTTCACCAGCAGGTGTCAGGCGCAGTCCGCGGCCCTCGGGCTCAACCAGTTTGATTTTGAGGTCGCGCTGCGCGGTGCGAAGTTGCTGCGAAACCGCTGAGGGGGTGCGCTGCGACGCAGTTGCCACTGCTTGCACGCTGCCTCGATCGCGCAAATCGCGTAAGAGAGCCAAGTGTCGGGCATCCATGAAGGTCACCTTAACTAATGGCGTAGTTTATTTCGCTAGACCTTCATGGCGATCCACCTCATGCTGACCAGGTGCCCGTTCGCCACCAACTTGTTGCCGCCTTCGTCGCCGTGGTGTGGGGTATCAACTTCATCGCAGTTCACGCCTCGCTTGAGCACTACCCGCCGCTCTTGCTCCTGGCGTTGCGCTGGCTCATCTTGGCCGTGCCGACGTTGATCTTCGTGCCGCGCCCCAAGGTCGCACTGCGCTACTTGCTCATTTACGCACTCACCTTGGGCACGATGGAGTTCGTCTTGTTGTACTGGGCGATGGCCATCGGGATGCCAGCAGGCCTGGCTTCCCTAGTGCTGCAAAGTTCGGCACCGTTGACCGTGATCTTGGGGGCCATCTTCATGCGCGAACGCCTCTCTGGTGTGGGAGTGCTCGGTGTGGTCATCTCAGCCCTGGGCCTGACGGTCGTGGGACTAGATCGCGGACTCAGCGCCAGCCTGTGGCCCTTCGTGCTCACCGTGCTAGGTGGCCTGGGATGGGCCTTAGGCAACCTCGCCGCCCGCGCTGCACGCCCCGACAACGCCTTTCACTTCACCATGTGGATGACGACGATCCCCCCGCTTCCGCTACTGGCAATGTCGTGGGTCTACGAAGGCCCAGATCGCATCAGCCAAGCACTCTCCACCGCGCCTTCAGCGCTCAGCGCCAACCTCGGCTTGCTGTTCACCTCGTTGATCAGCAGCCTCTTCGCGACCACATTGTGGTCGTGGCTGATGGCGCGTCACCCCGCCTCCGTTGTGGCCCCGTGGTCAATGGCAGTGCCCGTTGTGGGGTTGGCAACCGCCTGGTTGATCCTCGACGAATCCGTGTCGTGGCTGGCTGCAGCAGGCTGTGCCCTCGTGATCGTTGGAGTGCTCAGCACGTCTGTGCGCCGTCGTACGACGTGAGCAGCGACACAGCGCATCTGGAACACCTGCCCCGCTACCGTTAGTTCACCTGATGCACCTGGGACCGCACTCGGCGGCCTGGAGTCGACAAAGGAGCCACACATGGCTGAAGAAACCGCACCCTATGGAAGCGGTACTGCTGCCCCGGTAAAGCGGATCCGCACTCATCACCTTCGGGAAATGAAGGAGCTTGGCGAAAAGATCACCATGCTGACTGCCTATGACATGTTCACCGCAGCGACCTTCGATGAGGCTGGCATCGACATGTTGTTAGTGGGTGATTCAGCGTCCAACAACGTATTGGGCAACGAGACCTCATTGCCTATTACCGTCGATGAACTCCTGCCGCTGACCAAAGCCGTGGCCCGGGCAGTGAAACGCGCGATGGTGGTGGGCGACCTCCCCTTCGGCTCATACCAACGCTCACCCGAGCAGGCCTATGACACCGCAGTGAGGTTCATGAAGGAGGGCCTTGCCCACTGCGTGAAACTCGAAGGTGGGCAAGAGATGGCACCGCAGATCCGCAAACTCGTGCAAGGCGGCATTCCGGTTGTGGCGCACATCGGCTTCACCCCACAAAGTGAGCACGCACTGGGCGGCTACCGGGTGCAGGGCCGCGATGGCGGCGCCGACGTGCGTGCCGACGCGCTCGCCGTACAAGATGCCGGGGCCTTTGCTGTCGTGATGGAAATGGTGCCTGGTGACGTGGCTAGGGCGATCAGCCAAGAGCTGAGCATCCCGACCATCGGCATCGGTGCGGGCAACGGCTGCGATGGCCAGGTGTTGGTGTGGCAAGACGCCTTTGGCTTGCGTACCGGACGGATGGCGCGCTTCGTCAAGCAGTACGCCGATGTGCACTCTGTGTTGCTCCAAGGAGCCAAGGCTTACGCCGCTGACGTGCAATCTGGCGCTTTTCCTGGCCCCGAACACACCTTTTAGCTCACCGGCTAGTGCCACACTGGGACTAAGAGCCCCCGGCAACGAAAGAGGCATCCACATGAGCGAAACCCCCGCGAAGAAGGTTCCCGCGGCCAAGAAGGCACCTGCCGCAAAGAAAGCGCCAGCCAAGGCCACCGCTGCTAAGAAGGCACCTGCCGCGAAGAAGGCACCTGCCAAGGCACCCGTGGCGAAGAAGGCACCTGCCAAGGCACCTGCCAAGGCTCCAGTCGCAAAGAAGGCACCCGCCGCAAGGAAAGCCCCGGCTAAGAAGGCGCCTGCTGCTGTCAACGTGACCAGCGCACCGGCACCCGCCAAGGCCAAGTCCTCATCACCGTTGGACATGATCACCGACACCGCCACCGACGCCGCAAAGACCATGGAGGCCGCCGCGGCCCCACTGGTGGCTGAGGCGACCGCAATGGCTGGCAAGGTTGTCGAAGGCGTGATGCTGGCCCAAAAGGACGTTGAGAAGCTTGCCAAACAGGTAGCCGATCAGGTCGCCAAAGAGGTCATGAACCGTTTCGGCAAAACCTTGTCGAAACTTCAGAAGCAATCAAAGAAGGCCACCGATACCGCAACTGCGGCGGCAGCCATGGTGGCCGACATGTCACCGCTGAAAAAGAAGAACAAGAAGAAGTGACTGTGCTGGCCCCGTCGAACTGGCGGGGCCGCTAGTCCTCGTCGTTCCAGTTGGGGTCGTTGTCCCACTGCTCGTTGCGCTGGGCGACCTTCTCCAAAGCCAGCGAGGCCTCGGCATAGGTGTCATAAGGACCCAACCGATCGATGCTGCGACAAATCGTGGCTTGCTCCACCGCGTGGTGAGTTACGCAGAACCAGTACTTCTCATCCATGCGGACGAAACTACACTCACCTGCGTGACCTCGCCTGTGCTCCCTGGAACCATCTCACCTCGCCGTGCCGTACCTGCCTCGATCACCCGTCCGGAGTACGTCGACCAACCCGACCCCAGTCCGTTCCGGGGCTCGGAGGTCAAAGACAGCGACACCATTGAGCGCATGCGCATCGCGGGCGCTCTCGCCGCTCAAGCACGCGACTTGGTGGGGTCTCATGTGGCACCAGGTGTCACCACTGATGAGCTTGACCGCATTGGGCACGAGTTTCTCTGTGACCATGGCGCCTACCCCTCGACCTTGGGCTACAAAGGCTTCCCCAAATCACTGTGCGCCTCAGTGAACGAAGTGATCTGCCATGGCATCCCCGATGACCGGGTGGTCCTCGATGGCGACATCGTCAACATCGACATCACCGCCTACATCAACGGGGTGCACGGCGACACGAATGCCACCTTCTTAACGCCCGGGGTCAGCCAAGAGGTCGTCGACCTTGTGGATCGCACCCGCGAGTCGCTGCGTCGAGCGATCAATGCAGTCAAACCGGGTCGGCGGATCAATGTGATCGGCCGTGTCATTGAGTCCTACGCAAAGCGGTTTGGCTACGGCGTCGTACGCGAATTCACCGGGCACGGCATTGGCACGTCATTTCACTCAGGTCTGATCGTGCCCCACTTTGACGACCCCAACTATGACGACCTCATCGAGCCTGGGATGACCTTCACCATCGAGCCGATGCTCAACCTAGGCACACACACGTGGGACATGTGGGATGACGGCTGGACCGTGGTCACCAAAGACAAACGAGTCTCGGCTCAGTTCGAGCACACCTTGCTGGTCACCCAGACCGGTGCAGAAATCTTGACTCTGCCGTAGCCGGGACTCGTTCCAAGGGAAGTGCGGAGAGGCTGGCTCATAGGCCGGGTTCTGTTCCCTGGCACCGTTACCGGCGTTCAGTTAGCGACCATCCATCTAGGGCCGCCGTTGCCGACGACCTCGTGCGACCTACCCGCAGACTCAGGCGAGCCGCCCTCAAACGTCTGCTGTTCGGTCTTGCTCCAGGTGGGGTTTACCTAGCCACACCGGTCGCCCGGCGTGCTGGTGGTCTCTTACACCACCGTTTCACCCTTACCGACTAGGTCGGCGGTTTGTTTTCTGTGGCACTGTCCCGCGGGTTGCCCCGGGTGGGTGTTGCCCACCACCTCGCTCTGTGGAGCCCGGACCTTCCTCGACGTCTCCGCCGCGGTCGCCCGGCCAGCCTCTCCGCCAGGTGAGTCTAGAGGTATCGGACTTGGCGAGCCTTGCCCTCGTCGTACCCTGCCCGACCGGAGATGTACTGCGGAGTGCCGGTTTCCCACCACGCTCCAGCCTCGGTCCAACTTGAGTCGTGCACAGTGCAGGCAAGAAGCACCGGCCGACTTGTCGACCGCGCTAGTTCCCTGGCCTCGGCATACGCCTGGGCCAACTGCGCGGGTGTGATCGCATCGCGAGCGTCGACCACGCCACAGCCCATCGATGCGGCGTGGGCGACAAAGTCGACTCGCACGCTCCCATCAGCCCCGGGCCCACGCGCGTCGCTGAGTAGGTTGTTGAAGCCGTCAGCGCCTTGACCGGTCTGCAGACGGTTGATCACTGCATAGCCGAAGTTGTCGCAGACAACAGCAACGAACCCATGACCTGAGAACGCGGCGGAATAGAGTTCGGAGTTCATCATCAGATAGGAGCCGTCACCAAAGATCGAGGTGACCAGACCATCTGGGTGCGAGCGCTGACGGGCCATGGCCGCACCCCACGGCGCCACGATTTCGTAGCCCATGCAAGAGAAGCCGTATTCGAGATCCATGGTCGAACCTGATGTCGCGCCCGTGGAGACGTCGCCCGTGCGCCAGCCACCATGCAGCTCCCCAGGCATGCCGCCAGAAGCCGTCAGGACGTAGTCACTGCTGGTGCTCGCGTCATTAACTACTCCCACAACTTGGGCGTAGGTGAGGCAATCGGGCACGACGCCCGCGCGCAAGCGGTCCACCTCGGCGTCCCAACTCGCACGTTCGGTGGCTGCACGAGAGGCCCACGCTGCGGGACCTTCGTAATCAAGGGCCGCCTCCAGGTCACCCAGACCGGCCAACGCGTCGCCGACGAGTTCGATCGCACCGTGCTTGACGGCATCAAAGCGAGCAGCGTTCAAGCTAATTAGTCGGGCTTGCGGCGAAAAGACGGTCCACGAAGCAGTGACGAAGTCTTGGAGTCGTGAACCCACCGACAACACCACGTCCGCCTCTGCCGCGAGGGCGTTGGCAGAAGTCGAGCCGATGATTCCTAGCGGGCCGGCGTACAACGGGTGGTTGTGGGGCACCAGGGTGCGACCCGCCACGGTCTCGACAACTGGGATGTTGTGACGCTCGGCGAATGCCAGCGCTTCACGTGCCGCACCTGAGTAGCGCACTCCCCCACCGAGCACGAGCAACGGCCGCTTCGCGGCTGTGAGTACGGCGCACGCAGCGAGCACTGCATCGGCGTCGGGACGAGGCCGAGGGATTGTGTGAACGCGAGTGCGGAAGAACGACTCAGGGAAGTCAAACTCCTCAACCTGCACGTCTTGAGGCAACGCAATCGTCACGGGCCCAGCATCGGCAGGATCAGTGAGGACCCGGGCGACTTGGGGCAATGATGAGAGGAGTTGCTCGGGCTTGGTGATCCGGTCGAAGTACCTCGACACCGGCTTGAAAGCATCGTTGACCGAAATGGTCGGGTCTCCGAAGTGCTCCACTTGCTGCAAGACCGGGTCGGGTGCACGACCCATGAAGGTGTCACCTGGCAGAAGCAGCACGGGGATCCGGTTGGCGTGCGCCACGCCTGCAGCCGTGACCATGTTGAGCGCGCCTGGCCCCACCGACGAGGTTGCCACCATGACCTGCCGACGGTCCATGGCGCGGGCGTAGGCGACGGCGGCTAGCGCCATGCCTTGCTCGTTTTGGCCACGCCAGGTCGGCAGTTCATCGCGGGCTTCATAGAGCGCAGTGCCAAGACCCAAGACGTTGCCGTGCCCGAAGATGCCAAACACGCCAGCAAACAGCGGCACTTCGCTGCCATCGAGCAAAACCGAGCGTTGGGCAAGCATCCAGCGCACCAGTGCTTGGGCGGTCGTGAGACGGATTGTCATGCAGGTGCTCCCTTCACAGGCCCACTTGCCGAGGTCATCGGGCAGCGAGGATCAAGGTCGTCTTCAGTCCAGGTGTCACGGATCCAGCCGTGCACGGGGTCATCGCAAAATGCCAACGCGCGGTCTTGAGCGGGTCCAGCCATCACGTTGAGGTAATACATCGGGTAGCCAGGTGCCGCGATGCACGGTCCGTGGTAGCCGTGAGGCACCACAACCACGTCGTGGTCCCGCACCTCGATGGTCTCGTCGAGTGGCTCCAGCCCGGCAGCCTCGTGGTCGGCTGTGGTGTAGGTGCGGTGGTAACCCATGCCTTCGCGACTCGGTGTGACCTGATCGCGTCCAGCGATGCGGTAGTAGTAGATCTCCTCGTTGACCACTGGGCATGGCTCGCTGAGGTCGTGCTTGTGCGGGGGGTAACTCGACCAGTTGCCATCGGGGGTCAGGAGCTCACAACAAATCAGTTTGTCGGCGTGGTCCCATACCCCTGGGATGCCGAAATTCGTGACCTGACGAGTCGCTGAGCCAGACCCCCTCACCTCGACGGGCACGTCGCTGGCCGCGCCGTACTTGGGCGGGAGGGGTTTGGTGCACCGCGATGCAGGTACGGCGACCTCGGCGCCCTGAGCCGACACCAAGGTCATCTCGGTGTCGCGCCCCACGTAGACAAAGTCGCTCACGCGCGTAAAGACCGACTCGCGCCCGGTCAAGTCAAAGCGCTCCCCCGCAGCATCCACACTCAGCGAACCGCTGAGCGGAAGCACAAAGCACTCACTCTCACCCGTGGTCAGCCTCAAGGGGACCCCAGGATCGAGTCGGTGCACGCTGATCCCGGTCCAGTCCCAGCCAGCATCTTCGGGCGTAAGCGACACGATGGTCGCGGCGCTGGGATTGCCAGGGTGGTGAAGTTTGCTCATGACTGGGCCGCCGTCAAAATGCCTGCCGCCGCCGCCACAGCGCCAGCCACGTCATCATCTGGTGGGTAGAGCAAGGCTCGGCCGACCACCAAGCCGCGCACACTCGGCTGTGCCAAGGCTTGACCCCACGAAGCCAGGTCTGCAGCGGGGTCTGAATTGGGCACCCCACCCAACACCACGCATGGCAACGTCGTGGAGGCGTAGACCGCCTGTGGGTCATCGCAGGCGGGCATCTTCAACCAGGTGTAGGCACTGGTAGTCCCCAAGCCGCTGGCAATGGAGATGGCGCGGGCCAAGGCAGGCGTGGACTTCACCAAGGTGAGGGAGCCGTCACCGTTTCGTTGATAGGGCAACGGCTCCACCATGGCCATCAAGCCATGGGCGGCAAGTTCTGAGACAGCCTGCGCGCACGCCTCGATGGTGGCCGCAGTGCCAGCGTCTTGGTCGTCGATGCGCAACAACATTTTCCCGCCATCAAGACGGTTAGTTGCGATGCTGGCTGCGTCGTAGCCCGTAAACCGGTCATCCATGGTCCAGGTCGCGCCGTCGAGTCCGCCTCGGTTCATCGAACCGATGACGATCTTGCCCTCAAGGGCGCCCAAGAGAAGGAGTTCCTCAACGATGTCGGGGGTGCCGAGCACTCCGTCAACCTCTGGATGCTCCAAGGCCGTCATCATTCGGGCCAGCAGCGAGCGTCGATCGGCCATCGCCATGGGGTCTGGGCCAGCGGCCAACGCCCCGCGCGCGGGGTGATCGGCAGCCACCAAGAAGAGCGAGTCCTTCGCCGAGAGCAAAGCAGGTGCTCGACGACGAGCTGCGTAGGCAGCGGCCACGGCACCCGGAGTCTTAGCCCGGGTGTTGAGCAGGGTGGCCCATTGCTCATCGCTGAGCCGAGTTGCGGTCACGTCTGTGCTCCCTCTACCAGTGCATCGAGTTCAGCAATCGTGGGCATCGCGTCGGCACAGGCCAGCCGCGAGGCGACGATCGCGCCAGCGGCATTGGCGTACTGCGCGCAACGAACCGGGTCCCATCCGGCAAGCAGACCGTGCACCAAGGCCGCACCGAAGGCATCACCTGAACCGAGGCCGCACACCACTTCGACCCGGTGCGGCGGGACCACCGTGCTGCCCTCAGGAGTGGCAACCAACACCCCCTGCGCACCCATCTTCACGACTGCGAGTTCAAGGCCGCGCTCCAGCAGTCTGCTGGCCGCCTCATGCGGGTCGCTCGTTCCCACAGCCACTTCAACCTCGGCACGGTTGCCCACGGCCACGGTGACGTGGTCGAGCATCGCGTCGTACTCAGCACGCGCTTGCTGCGGAGTCGGCCAGAACATCTCACGCCAATCGAGATCCAAGATCGTCCAGCGACCCTCGCGAGCGTGAGCCCGAGGACGCTTGGCCAGCATCTCCAGTTGGGTGGAGCGAGCCGGTTCCACGCTGACGCCGGTGCCCGTGACCCACAAGATGGGCACGTCGCGCACCACGTCCCAGGGCACGTCCTGACTGGTCAGTGTGAGGTCTGGTGCCATCGGCCGCCGATAGAACAACAGCGGCGGGTCTTCAGGCGGATTGAGTTCGCAGAAGACGATGGGTGTCAGCAGTTCAGGTGAGGTGCCGACGTACTCGGTGGAGACGCCGAAGCCAAGGAGTGCTTCTCGGACGTACTCCCCAAATCCGTCGGCACCAACCTTGGTTAACACCGCGCTCTTGCGACCTAGCCGCGAGGCACCCACAGCGACGTTGGTCGCCGTGCCGCCCAAGAACTTCTCGAAAGTCCGCACTTGCGAAAGCGGGCCGGTCTGTTGGGGATAGAGATCAACCCCAACCCGTCCGACGGTCAGCAGGTCCAAACCTTCGAGGCTCATGAGCTACTTCGCTGTCGGGAAGTGGAAGCTGGCACCACTGTCAGCGGCCATGCGAGGCCACCGAGCGGTCACGACCTTGGCGCGGGTGTAGAAACTCACGCCTTCGGGGCCGTGCATGTGCTTGTCGCCGAAGAGGGAGTCCTTCCAACCGCCGAAGGAGTAGTAGGCCATCGGCACCGGGACCGGCACGTTGATGCCGATCATGCCCACGTGCACGCCACGCTGGAAGCGGCGGGCGTACTCACCGGAGGAGGTGAAGATGGCGGTGCCGTTGCCGTAAGGGTTGGAGTTGATCAACGCGATCGCCTCATCAACGGAGTCTGAACGCACCACGCTCAACACAGGTCCAAATATCTCTTGGCTGTAGACATCCATCTCGGTGCTGACCTGGTCGATCACAGTGGGGCCAACCCAGAAGCCATCTTCGTGGTCGGGCACGGTGAACCCACGACCGTCGACGGCAATCGAGGCACCTTGCTGCTCACCGGAGTCGATCAGACCCAAGATCCGCTGCTGAGCCTCGCGAGTGACCACAGGGCCCATTTCCGAACCTGCAGTTCGTCCTGGGGCAACCTTGACCGCACGAGCCCGCTGACTCACTGCCTCGACGATGCGATCAGCGCCGTCACCCACAGCGACGGCTGCAGAGATGGCCATGCAGCGCTCACCTGCTGAGCCGAACGCTGCCGCAGCCAAGTGGTCGGCTGCGAAGTCAATGTCAGCGTCTGGCAAGACGATGGCGTGGTTCTTGGCCCCACCCAACGCCTGCACGCGCTTGCCCGAGGCAGTGCCACGCTCATAGATGTACTTCGCAATTGGCGTGGAGCCCACGAACGAAACGGCCGAGACCTTCGAGGAGTCCAAGATGGCATCGACGGCCACCTTGTCGCCGTGGACCACGTTGAACACGCCATCTGGCAAGCCAGCTTGCTGCCACAACTCGGCCAAAATCATCGCCGCTGATGGGTCACGCTCGCTGGGCTTCAACACAAACGTGTTGCCGCACGCGATCGCCACGGGGAACATCCACATTGGCACCATCGCCGGGAAGTTGAACGGCGTGATGCCCGCCACGACTCCAAGCGGTTCGCGGAACGAGAACGAGTCGACATCGCTGGACACCTGATCGGAGTAGTCACCCTTGAGCAGGCTCGGGATGCCGCAAGCGAACTCCACGACCTCCAGTCCGCGCTGAACCTCGCCCAACGCGTCGCTGAGCACCTTGCCGTGCTCATCGGTGATGGCCTCAGCAATCCGGTGCGCATTGGCATTGACGAGTTCACGGAAGGCAAACATCACCTTGGTGCGCGCGCCAAGCGAGGTCTGGGACCAACCAGGGAAGGCATCCCAGGCCGCGTCAATGGCGGTGTTCACATCTGCTGTCGAGCCGAGCAGCAACTCATGTTGGGGCTGCCCGGTGGCCGGGTTGTAGACAACCGAAGTTCGGGTGGACTCTCCGGCGACAAGCGCGCCGCCGATCCAGTGGGAAATCGTGGCCATCAGTTCTCCTTAGTCAAGTAGTCAATGCAGGCTCGCACATCGGCAACAGGTCCGTCGCCGTCGGGCTCTGCAGCAAGCATGAGGTCTTGTTCGAGCACATACCAACCCGAGTAGCCCGCGCTCTCAAGAGCCGAGACCAGCCCAGCAATATCGACATCACCAGCACCCAGAGGGCGGAACATGCCCGCGCGCACAGCATCACCAAAGGCGATGTCCCCGGACGCCACGCTCGCGGCCATGCCGAGGTCCACATCTTTGAGGTGCACGTGCTTGATGCGCGCTGGGTTGGCCTTGGCGATCGCAACCGGGTCTGCGCCGGCGGCAGCAAGGTGGCCGGTGTCGATGCACAGCGATGCGCGAGATCCGTCTAGAACGCGCTGAGTTTCTTCGCCGTTCTCGATCATCGTGCCCATGTGCGGGTGCAACGTCGCCTGGACACCGCGGGCGATCGCGTGATCGTGGATCCGGTCCAGGTTGCCCAGCAAAGTGGCCCACCCTGCATCATCAAGGGTCGGGCGCGCGTCGTACCCGTCTTGGCCGGTGCCAGCGGCAACGACCACAGTGCCGGCGTTGGCCGCCAGGCACTCGTCGATGAACGTGTCGATGCCCGGCAACGGGTCGTGGTTGGGGTCATGCAGAAGTGCCACATAGAACCCGCCCACTGACGACATGTCGTAGCGCGAAAGTTGGGCGACCCGCTCGTGCGGATCGACTGCCAGGAATCCAGGCGGACCAAACTCGGTGGCGCCAAGCCCGAGGTCGCGCATCTCGCTCAACACCCTCTCAGGGGTGAGTTGGTAGCCCCATCCGGGCACCTCGCACAGACCCCATGAGATTGGGGCTCCCGCGATGCGATCGAGCGTGAGTAGTCCAGACATAGTGATGCGCTCCTCTCCTAAACCTCAGTAAACACTTTGACCTGACAATAGGTCAAACTATCTAGCTGAGGGGTGTTGGCCTCTTGGTTTCAAGTTCTTGTTTCAAGGCACCCAACTGCTCGTTGATCGAGTGCGGACGTGTGCCCAGTAACTCCATAGTCATCTGCCCCGACATGCTGGTGTCGAAGGGCACGGGTGCTGGCAACCGGGCCGAGTCAGGCGGCGGGCCGAAGTCGATCAGAGCGCGGTCAAGGCCAAACACCTCACACGTTGCCATAGCCAGCTCGCGTCGAGTCACTGGCGTGCCACCAGCGAAATGGAGCACCCCGCCCACCCCTAGGTCGAAGGCACGACCCAGCAACGCCCCGATCTCGGCCGACACAACCGGGGTGGCTACCGAGTTGATCTGCGGGTCTTCCCACACGGTGAACCGCTCACCCTGCTTGAGTGCATCGACCAGTGACAAGACGAAGTAGCCAAACCCCACATCTTGAGCACGTGGCCCACTCGCCTGAGTCTGATGCAGTCCCTGCACTCCCCCAACGCGAGCAACGAAACCCGCTTTGGCTCGCTCGAGCACCACCATTTCTGATGCTGCTTTCAAGAAGCCGTAGAGGTTGACCGGGTTAGGAGGCTCGCTCTCCTCGACGAGGTGTTGGGTGCCGTCAAAGACCCAGTCTGTTGACACATATCCGACCGACGTGTCGCTGCGATTCGCCGCGTCAACGATGCGTCTGGTGAGACCGACAAACCCGTCCCAACCGGCACGGCGATCTGCATAGATGCCCTGGAAGTCATTCATGATCGCCAGATGGGCAACAGCATCGCAATCGGCCATGGCATCGCCCAGCGATTCAACAGAGTCGAAATCGACTCTGCGGGTCCGCCAGGGAAAGGCCGGCCCCGCATCGCGCCGTACCAAAGCAACCACGTTGTGACCCTTGCCTGCCAAGACCGCTGCAACAGTGCCGCCCACAAAACCAGTGGCGCCGGTGACCGCGATCGTGGCCATGCTTAGGAAACTTCGCTGATCTTGATGGGACGCCCTTCACGCAAAGACATACCTGCGGCCAACGCGGCGACCGTGCACGCGCGGGCGTCATCGGTGCCACATGGAGACTGACCGCCCTCAGTGAGGTAGGTGTGGAAGGCCTTCCACTCATTGCGATAGGAGTCCATGTAGCGGTCTAGGAAGAACCACGGCAACGGCTGAGCAATGGTCTGCTCGCCCGTACGACGCCACCCTGCGTGAGCCGATGGGTTGTCGCTCACCGCGACTCCCCCAGAACCAAACGCCTCGACACGCTGGTCGAAGCCATAGACCGCTTCACGAGAGTTGTCGATGGTGGTCAAGGTGCCATCAGCGTGGGTCATGACGGTCACTGCCGTGTCGACGTCACCGGCCTCACCGATACGGGGATCAACGCGCACTGCTCCCTTGGCGAACACCTCAACCACGGGGCTCCCCACCACATAACCAGCCATGTCGAAGTCGTGGATGATCATGTCTAGGAAGATCCCGCCAGAGACTGCGACGTACTCAGGCGGCGGCGGCGCTGGGTCACGACTGGTGATTCGCAAGACGTGCAGATCACCCACGGCCCCGTCGGCTACTGCATCTCGCACTGACTTGTGTCCAGGGTCGAAGCGGCGGTTGAAGCCGATCATGAAAGGCACCCCGGCCTTCTCGACTGCCGAGAGGGCCTGGTTGACGAGGGCGAGGTTCAAGCTGACCGGCTTCTCGCAGAAGATCGCTTTGCCTGCTGCTGCGGCCCGCTCGATCATGTCGACGTGGGTGTCTGTGGAGGTGCAAATTGCCACCGTGTCGATGTCATCGCTGGTAAAGATCTCATCGATGCTTCGCACCTGAGCCCCCGTTGCGGCCGCGACCGACTCAGCTGCCGCTGGCACAACGTCGGCCACTGCGACCAACACGAAGCCGGGGATCTCGCGCGCCAAGATTGAGGCGTGCATGCGACCGATTCGGCCGCAGCCGATCACCCCGATGCGGCGTTCCTCCACTGCTGGCCCACTTGTCACCCCGAAGCCTGCGTCGCGTCCACTCATGAGAGTTGTACCCACTTTCCTGATTCGTTGGAGGTCACCATCGCTGCGAGTGCTTGTGCGCTAGCAACAGCGTCGTCCAAGGTCGCGATGTCTTGGCTTTGTCCAGAAATCGCCTTGATGAAATTGCGGGCTTCGATGACCTTGGTGTCGTCATAGCCCATGGCGATACCAGCCCCCGGCTGGAACGCGGAGTACTCACCATCTCCTGGTTCGCTGAACACAGTCGTGGTCGGTTGGCCGGCGTACTCAGTGCCTTTCGAGACGTGCAACTCGCCAGGTCGGCGGAAGTCCCAGCGGACAAGACCGCGAGTGCCATGCACCTCGACTGCGTAGTTGTTTTGCTCCCCAACCGCGGCCCGATTGGCCTCACAGACCCCCAGGACTCCATTGCCGAGTTGACACAAGGCCACGACGTAGTCCTCGTTTTCCACCGTGCCAAACGAGACTCCTGGGTCATCGATGTCGATGACCGAGTAGTGACCTTGCGCCTGAGCTATGGGCCGTTGTGGGATGTGCACGGCGGTGCGAGCAACCAGCGAATCAATGTCGCCAACGAGGAAACGCAGCAGGTCAACACCGTGCGAGGCCAAGTCACCAAGCACTCCGTGTCCACCACGATCCAGGTCATAGCGCCACGACAACGGGCTGCCCGGGTGGGCTGCATAGTCGGTGAACAACTGCACCCGAGCGTGAGTGACAACCCCAATCTCTCCACCTTGGATCAGGCGTTGGGCCCGAGCAACAGCCGGCACCAGTCGGTAGTTGAACCCGACGGCCCCGACGAGTCCGGCATTGTTCACCGCATCGCGCACAGCGATGGCATCCGCAGGGGTCAACCCAACTGGCTTCTCAATCCACAGGTGCTTGCCCGCCTCCGCCACCGCGACCCCGATCTCGCGATGCAAGAAGTTGGGGGCAGTGACACTGACTGCCTTGATCTGCGGGTCCGCGAGCAGTTCACGCCAATCTGAGTACGTCGCAACCTGGCCATGAGCCGCCGCGAAATCGTTTGCCGCGGACTCGTTGGCATCGGCGACTGCCTTGATCTCGGGCCGAATGTCGAGGTCGCGCCAGTGGTGATTGAGTCGCTGGTAGGCACGTGCATGGACGTGACCCATCCAGCCGGCGCCAATGACGCCGACTCCGAAGGTGGTCATAGTTCCTCGATCGTTAGCGCGGAGCGCTGGACTCCAACTCGTGGGCCAACGCTTCGAGTTCGGCTCCACCAGCCATTGCCTTGACCAGTTCTTCCCTGGTCACAGTGGCCCGCTCGAACTCATTAGTCAGTGCGCCACGGTTGAGCAAGTAGAACCGGTCGCCAACCATGTGCGCGTGGTGGGGGTTGTGGGTAATGAAGACCACAGCAATGCCCCGGTCGCGGGCCTGGAGGATGTACTTGAGCACCACTCCTGACTGCTTCACACCCAGTGCGCTGGTGGGCTCATCAAGGATCAGCACATTGGCACCGAAGTAGACCGCGCGGGCAATCGCCACGGCCTGACGCTCACCACCGGAGAGCGTGCCCACGGGCTGCTCAAGGTCGCGAATGTCGATGCCCATGTTGAGCAGTTCTTCGCGGCAGGTTGTTTTGGCAAAGCCTGCGTTGAGCAACTGGAAGGGCCGCACACCGGAGAGAGGCTCGTTGCCCAGGAAGAAGTTGCGCCACACGGACATCAAGGGCACGGTCGCCAAGTCCTGGAACACCGTCGCAATCCCGGCACCGAGCGCGTCACGAGGCGACTCGAAGCTTCGTTCCTGGCCAGCCACCAACAGTTGTCCCTGGCTGGGCTTGTGCACCCCGCTCAGGATCTTGATCAGCGTCGACTTGCCTGCACCGTTGTCGCCCAGCACGCAGGTGACGGTTCCTGGGTCAACGTGCAAGCTAATGTCGCGAAGGGCCAAGACGCTGCCAAACGACTTGCTGACGTCTTTGAGTTGCAGTGCGGGCACGACCGTTGAGCTATTCATTTTCGGGCTCCTTGGGCTCGTCGGCCGATATAGGTGTTGACCAGCACAGCGATGAAGAGGATCACGCCGAGGAACAAGAACGACCAGTCGGTGTTCCAGCCAGCGAAGGCGATGCCGATGAACGCCATACCGATGATGGAAGCGCCGATCGATGCGCCGATGGCCGAGCCGTAGCCGCCAGTGAGCAGACATCCTCCGACCACTGCGGCGATGATGAAGGTGAACTCCTCACCCACACCTTGGCCAGCCTGCATTGACTTCAAGCGCATCAAGTTGATGATGCCGACCAGGCACGAGGCCATCGATGTGGCCACAAACATGGTCATCTTGGTACGTCGTACCGGGACACCAGTGTTGCGAGCAGCGTTTTGGTCACCGCCCACCGCAGTGATCCAGTTGCCGAAACGGGACCGGGTCAAGACCACGGTGGCGAAAATGGTGATGAGCAGCCACCACACGACTGCGATTCGGAAGCCATAGGGCTCCCAGAAAGTGGAGGCAAAGACCGCCTCTGCAGATGAGAACCCGGGAACCTTATCGACACCGGCCACGCGCACCGTGTCGGTCAATGCCTTGGTGACACCGAGGTTGATTCCGCGAAGAGAGAAGAACATCGCCAACGTGATGATGAATGATGGGAGGCCGGTCTTCATGACCAAGTAGCCGTTGATCAATCCGACGCACGCTGCGAAGGCGAAGGTCAACAAGATGGCTGGCCACATGCTCAGGCCATATTCGGTGCTCAGCAAACCTGCGAGCAGACCCGAAGTGCCAATCATGACCCCAGAACTGAGGTCGAATTCGCCAGCGATCATCAGCATGGCAACGGGCACCGCGACGATGCCGACGTTGGCGGCCACATCGGTCCATCGTGCGGCGCCGTTGATTCCGGCAAACATGCCTGTGGTGTCAACCACGGCGAACATCAAATAGATGACCAGTGCGCCTAGGAAGGCACCAAGTTCTGGTCTGCGCATGACGCGAGTCAGGCGCGAGGTTTGAGCGAGTCGCTCGTCTTTGGGTGTCGACGTAGCTGCGGACATTGACTACTCCTTCGGTGCATCGTCGGCCCCAGGGGTCCGAGAGAGGTACGACTAGGTCTTTGGGGCGGGGTTTCCCCCGCCCCAAAGACTCATGATCAGCGAGTACCGGCTGCTGCCAGTTCCTGAACCTGTGCGGCGTTGTCCTTGGTGACGAAGCCGGGGCCGGTGTAGATCGGCTGGCCTCCACCAAGTTCGTGACCGTTGGTCTTGTTCAGGTAGAGCAGCACGATGGACATGTAGCCCTGAGCGAACTGCTGCTGGTCGATGGCGAACGCCATCTTGCCGTCCTTGATGGCCTGCACTGCGTCGGCAGAAAGGTCGACGGTGCCGATCTGGAGGTCGCGTCCGACTGCCTCAGCGGCAGGCATGGCAGCACCAGTGGCGATGTCGGCGTTCAGCGCGAAGACAGCGTCAATGCTGGGGTCGGCCTCAAGCTTGGCCTGGATCTCGGCCTGGCTCTTTGCGATGTCAGCAAGACCACCGGAAAGCTGCAGGTTCTCAACGTTGCCGAAGGTGTCCTTGGCTCCGTCGCAGCGCTGCTGCAAACCAATGTTGTTGGCCTCTTGGATCGGGCAAAGAACCTTCTTGACGCCCATCTCCTTGAACTTGTTGCCGGCCTCTTGACCAGCGATGAACTCGTCTTGGCCAACGTGAGTGAAGGCGCCGAGGTCCTTGAAGACACTCGAACCGGAGTTCATGGTCACCAGCGGAATGCCGGCTTCCTTGGCCTTGGCCATCGCGCCCTTGATGGCGTCAGGGTTCGGAGCGGAAACGGCAATGCCTTCACAGCCACCGGTCACGCCAGCCTCAATGAGCTGAGCCTGCTTGGCCGCGTCGTTGTTGGACTCCTGGTAGTCAAGGGTGACACCGAGGTCAGCAGCAGCCTTCTCAGCACCCTTCTTGGCCACCGACCAGAACCCGCCGCCGTCACCGTGGGTGTACATGCACAGCTTCATGCTGGCCTGGTCACCACTGCCACCATCGGCCTTGGTGTCACCGCTCGTGGTTCCGCAGCCGGCGAGCACCATCGTTGCCGCGACAAGCGCGGCTACACCCAACTTGGGAGTCTTCATACTTCCTCCTTCGTTGCGGGCTGAGCCCGCTTGCGCCCTATGCGCCAAGCCCGCGACATCTTGTTAGCGCGCGCTAATTGAGTAATGTGCTCTGTGTCACAACGTTCTGACAAACCCTCTTCACAGACAGTTATCAAACTGTGACACTGTCCCTACGATTTGGGCTGCTAGCTAGGAGAAACCGGACATGGGTCCCACGCAAGAGGATGTGGCGCGACGCGCTAACGTCTCGCGCGCCCTGGTGTCTTTGGTGCTGCGAGATGCCCCCAACGTGTCGGCCCAAAGCCGGGAAAAGGTGCTGCGCGCGGCTAACGAACTCGGCTACCGCCCCAACGCTTTTGCCCGCTCGTTGGCCAGCAAGCAGGTGCACACATTGGGTGTGTTGATCAACGACGTCACTAACCCCTACTTCGCAGCCGTCTACTCCTCCTTCGCCACTGCGGCCGAGGCAGCTGGCTACGACCTCTTGGTGGCGCCTGGAGTGCGTTCGGCGGGCAAAGAGGGCCCACTGGTCAACACCCTGCTCGAGCACCGCGTGGCCGGATTGGCCCTGCTCAGTCCGATCATGCGCACCGACACCCTGCGCGAAATCTGCACGGCCTCCCCGACTGTGGTGATCGGTCGAGATGTCTCGTTCGTGGAGAACGTCGACGTCGTCACCACTGACGAACGTCAGGCGGCCAAAGAGGTGATCGCCCACCTCACAGATCTAGGTCACACCCAGATTGCACACATCACCGGTGGAGCCAACCGGTCTGCTCACGATCGTGAGGCGGCCTATGTCTCAACAATGCGCGAGCACCAACTCCAACCGCTGGCTGTCCCAGGGGACTTCACAGAGGAGGGCGGAAAGCGGGGTGCGGCACATTTGCTGCGCTCGAAGCAACGACCGACCGCGGTGATCGCGGCCAACGATCTGTGCGCAGTTGGTGCCATCGGTGAATTCTCCCGACATGGGCTCTCCGTCCCAGAAGAGGTCAGCGTTGTGGGCTATGACGACTCCCAAATCGCTGGGCTCGCCATGGTGCAATTGACCAGCGTGCGCCAGTCAATCGAACAGTTCGGCGCAAGTGCCTTGTCGATGCTCATCGAACGCATCGCCGATCCCGACATCGCGACTCGGGCCAACCGAATGCCCACGGAGTTAGTCGTGCGAACAACAACGGCGATGTGTCAGCCTGCAGGCGCAAATACCTGACTTTGACTAGACGTTCTGACATAGTGCACGCGTGAGTAAGAGCGATCTTGAGACCCTAGTGGCTGACTTCTCCATCGACAGGGCCAGCCCGCTGCCCCTGTATTTCCAAGTCGCCACACACTTTGAAAATGCCATCACCTCTGGTCTCTTGCCTCCGGGGACGCTCTTCGAGAACGAGATTCTCCTCGCCGATCGCATTGGCGTCTCACGTCCCACGATGCGCCGCGCCATGGAACAACTCGTTGATCAAGGCATGATCGTGCGTCGGCGTGGCATCGGCACGCGCGTCGTACAACCCAAGGTGCGCCGACCTCTCGAACTCACCAGTTTGTACGACGACCTCGCTACTGCTGGTCGTAAACCGACGACAACAGTGCTCGCCTTTGAGTCGCTTCCAGCCGACGAGGAGGTGGCCACCAAACTAGGGCTGACGCCAGGTGCACCGGTGGTGAAAATCGTGCGTCTACGCGCGGCCCAAGTCGAACCAATTGCCGTCATGACGAACTACCTGCCTGCCGATCTGGTGACCTTCGGCGCCTCAGATCTGGCCGAGCGCGGACTCTATGACCTGCTGCGCCGTAAAGGCATCCATCTGCATTCGGCAACGCAAACTGTTGGCGCGCGCAATGCCACGCCTCAAGAAGCGGTGCTGTTGGACCAACTCAAAGGCACTGCCTTGCTCACGATGCAGCGAGAGACGCTAGATGACACGGGTCGAGTCGTTGAATACGCGACACATCTCTACGTCGCTAGCAATTACAGCTTCGAAATCCACCTCGTGGAGCCCTAACTCACACTCGGGCGAATTTCACTGTTCGCGCGTCCGGGTCGGCGCTGACCAATCGCACCTGCACCTGGTCTCCCACAGGCAGGGGCGAATCCGAGGTGACCACTGCTTCTACGGCCGGATCAGCAATCTGAACCACGCCCTTGTTGGGGTCTTCGGGGTCGATTTCCAAGATGACCCCTTCAAACCTCTCGCCCACGCGACCACTGAGCAGCTGGGCCTCCACAAGATCCACAATCGCCCGCTCATAGGAGCGCGCTCGGCGACCGGAGGCTTGCATGATCGCGGGCAGGTCATCAAAGGCGTCTAGCACCCACTGCGGGACCGGCTGACCGGCATCGATAGATACGCACATTTCCAGGGCATATCGATCGACCAAGCGCCGCAAGGGAGCCGTCACATGCGCGTACGGCGCCGCGATCGCCGCGTGAGTGCGCTCAGCAGGCACTTCCCCGTTAAAGCAGACGTAGCCGGCCCCTCGAAGCAAGGTGGTGCATGCCACCACCATGGCTGCGTGTCGCGGATTGTCCGGGTCGAGGGATCGAACGAAGTCTGGATAAGACAGGGTCGCAGGCCACGAAACACCCAGCGCTTTGGCGGTACGACGCAGCCGGTCCAAGGCCCTGGGCTGGGCAGCAGGCAACGTGCGTAGCACTCCGACTCGCGCGTTGATCATCATCTGAGCTGCCGCCATGCCAGTGAGCAGCGAGATCTGAGCGTTCCACAATTCGACGGGCAGCGGTTGCCGCAAAACCAGGCTCCACTCGTCATGATCGATGGCCACGTTTTGTTCGGGCATCGGCAATGACACTGCCCCGCGCGCTGCCTCAGCCTGTTGCCGCAGCTGGCCGATTTCGCGCAGGAGTGCATATGTCTGCTCGCCCGCATCGAGTGAGGCTTGCACCTGCTCATAGGCCAACTTCGCTGTCGACTTCACCGCAGCCCGACGAACCTGTGTTGCTTGCAACTCCCCGGCCGCATCAAGATCTAGTTGCCACACGATCGCGGGACGAACCACACCAGGCAGAAGCGAGGCGGCATCTTCGCTGAGCACCTTGGGGTGCAGCGGAATCTTGGAGTCCGCGCCGTAGAGCGTCTCGCCGCGGCGGGCTAACTCGGCATCGAGGACGCCACCAGGCTTAACAAATGCAGCCACGTCTGCGATCGCGTAGTGCACCCGAAAGCCTGTGGGAGTCCGCTCCAGGAACATCGCCTGGTCAAGGTCCATGCTGGTGGGAGGGTCGATCGTAAAGAACGGCACGTCCGTCAAATCCAAGGTCGGCAATGTGACCTCGCGGGCCGCCGCGATCGCGGCGGCTTCCACCTCTGCTGGGAAATTGGGTGCCACGTTCTGCGCGGCTTGGAGCGCGAGGATGCTCTCCCTGATCACATCAGATGCATCGGGGCTGACTCGAATGACGCGGCTTGGCACGGTGCACACCCTATGTCCGAAATGCCACAACTCAGCGCTCAGGTGCGCATTCTTAGCGTGACTTATGACCCACCTAACCTCAGCACGTGCTGATCATGTTGCCGCCCTCAGAAGGCAAGTCTCGCCCCAGCCGGGGCAAGCCCTTGGACCTAGAAACGCTCTCGTTTCCGGTCCTGACCCCCGCTCGCCAACAGGTCATCGAGTCGCTGCAGCAGGTGTGTTCTGGCCCTGATGCAGCCCGCGTGCTGGGCCTTGGCCCCACTCAAGCCAGCCAGATCGCGCTGAACCTTGAACTCCACGATTCGCCTACTGCACGAGCCGATCAGATTTACACCGGAGTTCTTTACGACTGTCTCGATGTCGACTCCTTGGACTCGGCAGCCAAGGCCCGGCTCACCCGCCGCGTTGTGATCACCTCATCGGTGTTTGGCTGGGTGCGACCCAGCGATCGCATCGCCAGCTACCGACTTGCCGGGGGCGTCTCTTTGCCAGGCTTGGGGCCCGTCGCCGCCCATTGGCGCTCAGCGTTGCCTCATGCGGCTCAGGAGATGGGCGATCAACTCGTCGTTGACTTGCGTTCCACGACGTACGCCAATTTCTGGAAGTTCCCTCACGGCCACAACCTGGCTTCGGTGCGGGTGCTTCACGAGGCCAACGGTGTGCGCAAAATCGTTAGCCACTTCAACAAGGCAACCAAGGGCCGGATCACGCGCGACTTGGTGAGCTCGCCAGCTTCACCGGGCAATCCAGCAAACCTTGTCGATCTGCTTAACGATCTGGGGTGGCACTCGAGCCTCACACGCACCGGAGCGAGCGGCTCACAGATCGACGTGGTGGTATCGGAGCTTTAGTGATGGTGGCGTGAGAGCACGACGTCATCGCCTGGGCGAGCGTTGTACAAACGCAGCGAGGACGCCGGATTGCCATCGGGACCGCGCTCGTAGTGGGAAATCACGCTCACCGATGCAGGCGTGAGTTCCATCCGAAACAGTGACGTCAGCGGGGCATCAACGCTGTGCGCGACCAAAGTCTTGATCGGGGTCACATGGCTCACGACCATCACGGTCTTGCCGCGATGCTCAGTCACCAGACGATCGCGGGCGCGCAGCACTCGTTCCTCCACGTCGCGAAACGACTCTCCCCCACCGGGTGTGACCGTGAGCGACCCCATCCACGTGCGCAATGCCTCGGGCTCACGCTCAGCGACTTCGGCGAAGCTGAGCCCATCCCACGTGCCGAAATCCATCTCGGCCAGGTCATGCTCGACGGTCGGCTCAAGCTCTAGAGCGTGCCCCAAGATCGCAGCGGTCTCTTCTGCTCGCTTCACCGGAGAGGTCACGAGTACGTCGATCTGATCGGCGAGACCCGCGAGCCACGTCGCAGTTTGGGTCACCTGGTCGCGCCCGTGGTCGTTGAGACCTGGGTTGGCCCCACCGAGCCCACTGGAGAACAGCATCTGCGAGGTGTGGTCGGTTTGACCGTGGCGAATCAGGATCAATGTGGTGGGGGCACTGATGTCAGGACCCGGCTGGCTTGACCTGCTAGAACTCACAATCCCGACTCCGAGGTGCGCACCAAGATCCGACTGCACTCTTCGCAGCGCAGCACCTCGGTCGAGGGTGCTTTGGCCATCGATGCAAGCACTGAGGCGTCCAAGGTGAGGCGGCATCCGCCGCATTGCCGACGATGCAGCGCGGCGGCACCAACTCCGCCCTTGAGTTCCCTGAGCCGGGCATAGAGCGCCGTCAGGTCTTCGGGGAGATCGGTAGCAGTCAGCTCACGCTCGGTGCGCACCTCGTCGAGTTCGGCACGCAATGCCACTGCCCGTTCGTCGCGGGCAGCGGTCGCTGCCGCAATCTCTTGGTCGAGTTCAGCAGCCAATTCGGCAGCCCGATCATGCTCGCTTTGGGCATCTTCGAGTGCGGTCATCACCTCGAGTTCGACATCTTCGAGATCGCTGATCCGCTTGTCGAGTGACACCAATTCGTGCGTCATGCGTTCGAGGTCTTTGGGGTTCGTGATCAACCCCTGATCCATGCGAGTGCGGTCACGTTCACGGCGCGCTTTGACCTGCTCGACATCGGCATCTGCCTTTTCCTGGTCAGCGGTGAGGTCACGCACCAAGATCGCGGCATCACTGAGCCTGTTTGTCAGCGCCGCCCGACGAGCCTGCAACTCAACCACCGTTGCGTGCTCGGGCAGGTTGCGCAGGTGGTTCACCAGGGTGTCGAGTTTGGAATCGAGTTCCTGAACGTCAAGCAGTCGAAGCTGCGCGAACGGATCGGCTTTCACCGTTGATCTCCTTGGGCTAGACCCGGAACGTCCAGGGGTCGGTATTGATCGTGCTGATCGCAATGCCCACCGTAGTGCCCAAAGCTTGAGTCAACCGAACCTGCAGCACAGGCAACCACATGCTTTCGGCTGCCCAGTGAGCCACGTCGATGAGGGCCATCGAGTCATGTTCCCGAAGTTCTGAGGCCACGTGGTGGCGAAGATCGGAGGTGATGTAGACGTCTGCGCCACTCATGCGCGCCAACTCCAGGAAGGAATCTCCCGCTCCCCCGCATAGCGCGACCCGCTGCACCATCTGGTCAGGCTTGCCTGCCACTCTCACTCCGTGGGCAGTTGCCGGCAGCACACGGTTGACCACTGACGCGAAGTCAGACAACGTCATCGGCGCGAAAAGTTCGCCGATTCGACCGCTGCCCACATCTGCGCTTGGCAGGCCAATGAGTTCCACAAGATCAAAGGCTGGCTCCTCATAGGGGTGGGCATGGCGCATAGCCTCCACAACGTCATGTCTGCGAGACCTCGGCACGACCACCTCGATCCGCACCTCGTCGACCTCGGCAACCTCACCTACAGCTCCGATTGCTGGGGAGGCCCCTCTTAGCGGGCGAAATCGACCTGTCCCAGGGGTCGAGAAGGACGCGCTGTCGTAGTTGCCGATGTGCCCAGCGCCCGCTTCGGTCAGTGCCTCGCGGACCGACTCGGCTGACTCAATCGGCACGAAGGTCACCATCTTGTCCAGCGGTGAGTCATCGTCGGGGTCCAGCGGCCGTATCTGGCGCAGACCCAGTGCCTGAGCTATCGACTCACTCACCCCGTTTGGCGGCGAATCAGCATTGGTGTGAGCCGCGAACAGGGCGATGTCGTTGCGGATCAGGTCATGGACCACGCGTCCCTTGGGTGTGGTCGCAGCGACGCTGGATGTGCCTTTGAGAAACAGTGGGTGATGAGTGATCACCATGTCAGCGCCCAACGCGATTGCTTCGTCAACGACTGCCTGCACAGGATCGACGGCCACCACAATTCGCCGTACGTCGCGCGCGGGGTCACCGCAGACCAAACCAACCTGGTCCCACGGCTCTGCTCGACGCGAAGGGTAAAGCTCCTCGAGCACCGCAATAACGTCAGCAACGCAAGCCATGGCGGCAAGGCTAGTGCGTCATCAGCGACCTGAGATGCTGTTGTGATGTACCTGTGGGCCTACTGAGGCGAAGGTGAGCCAAGCTTGGCTCATCGACATCTAGATCAAGGAGCTACTGAGGTGTCCGCATCTGCGCTGTTAAGACTCACTGTGTGTGTGGTTGCCGCCGCCACATTGACCGCCTGTGGCGTCACTGACGCTCAGCCCGTCGCGAGTGAACCCAGCGACGGCGAAACCGGCACCTACAGCAGCTACGCCGACGTCACTTACTTGGTTGAGTGCGTCAGCGACGAACTGCGCAACCGACCTGAGTCGTTCGTGCTCTCCTGCGCCGATGGAAACTCCTCGCTGCAAGACCTGCACTGGAAGCGGTGGGGCGACACCTCGGCAACTGCAGAAGGAACCTTCACCACAAACCCGTGTGAGCCCGATTGCGCATCGAGCAAGCCGGTCCAACAGCACGTCAACGTCACCGCGACTGCGTTGAGCCGTGGTGAAGCTGGTCAGGCATACACCAAGCTTGAGGTCGTTGCGATCGATTCTGTCGAGGGCGGGATCACCCAAGAAACGTTCAAACTGCCCGGGTTGGCTAAGTCACAGGCAGGGTGAGTTCGGCTCTGGCGCCACCTTCAGGCCGGTTGCTCAAGCGCAACTGTGCGCCCATCACTTCGGCTTGTCGCACCGCGATGGTCATGCCCAGGCCAGTGCCTGCGCTGTGACCTAGCGAGCGGAAACGCTGCGGGCCATCTTTGAGTACGTCGTCAGGGAACCCAGGTCCGTCATCTTCAACCACCAGCACGTTGCCCACGGCCCTGAGGTAGGCGTGTCCGCCGCCATGGCTGTGCACGTTGGCAATCAGGTTGCTCACGATGCGTTCGAGTCGGCGTGGCTCCACCAGCACCGTGCCTGCTGCGTCCACATCGAGGTCGATGCCTTCAAGTCCACGATCAGTCGCAATGCGACGAAGAAGCGGACCCAGATCGTGTGAGGCCAACTCGACTTCAGCTTGCCCACTCTCAAGTTTGGAGATCTCGAGGAGGTCCATGACGAGTCTGCTGACCCGAGTTGTCTGGCGTCGTACCAAATCGCCCTCGGGCGAATCTGGCAATAACTCACTCGCGCTGACCAGAGCCGTGATCGGGGTGCGCAACTCGTGGGCCACGTCTGCAGAAAATGCCCGCTCTTGCTCGATCCGGGCGGCAAGTGCGGCGCTCATCTGATCCACAGTGCGCGAGAGGGCGCTGACCTCGTCGCGTCCGGGCATGGCGATCTTTGCGCTCAGATCACCGGCTCCCACGGAGTTGGCCGCTATGGCGGCTTGTCGCAGCCTGCGAGAGAGACCTGTTGCTACCAACCAGCCCAACAGCCCAGCCATGAGCGCACCGCCCGCACCGCTGAGCACCAACGTACGCCGTAGCGAGGCGCGCTGGTCGCGCAAAGATCGGTCACTGAGTGCGAGTGAGATGACGACTTCGTCGGAGATCCGGCGAGCGGCAAACATTGCCTGCCCGACGTAATAGGTCTTCACCGTGCCTGTGGCAATCGGCAACATCTCGGGGGGCACCGAGTCGGGGCTCACCGAAGCGTCAAACCGCAACCGTCCATCAACTGCGTATCCCGAAGCGGCCGCGTTGATCCGATCGAGTGCCTGGGCGCGCAAGCGTTCGCGGCCATCGAGGGCGACCTGGTAGTCGATCACCGCACCTACGAGTGCCGTGACTGCCAGCGCCACCAGGCTCACCGCGATGGCGATGCGCGTGCGCAACGAGTGCCGCCAAGTGACGAGGCCTGTGCTCACTCGCGGACCATCTTGTAACCAGCACCGCGCACAGTGGTGATCAACTCGTTGCCGATCTTGGCGCGTAGTCGCTGGATGTTGACGTCCACGACACGCTCATCGCCCCAGTCAGCACTCCCCCACACCCGATCGAGTAGTTGGGTGCGCGAAAGCACTGCGCCGCGGTGATCGAGGAAGGCTTCAAGTAACCGAAACTCGGTGGCGCTCAGTTCGACGTCGGCACCGGCCTTGTTGACAGTCCAGCCGATGCGATCGATCGCCAAGTCACCGACTCGAACCTCATCGACAGCCTCAGCGCTGTGCCGTGCTCGGCGCAAGAGTGCCTGAATCCGGGCATTGAGCACCTCGCCGTTGAATGGCTTGGTGATGTAGTCGTCAGCACCCGCCTCAAGGCCCATCACTTGGTCATAACTGAGGTCTCGGGCGGTGAGCATGATGATGGGTACGTCGCTGCGAGCCCGAATCGCCCTAGTCAACGAAATGCCGTCCATTACCGGCATCATCACGTCGACCAGCAACAGATCTGGCGCGTTGATGGTGAACGCATCCAGCGCCTTCTGCCCATCCCCCGCCACCACCACTGAATATCCGAACTTCTCCAGCACCAACCGGGTGGTGACCTGCAGATCAACATCATCTTCTGCGAGCAAAATCTGGATCGGGTCAGCCATGGCGAAACCGTATCTACCCCACCCGCACCTTACGAGCACGACACCGCCGAGCGGGCCCACACGGCGTACCCCCAGAAGCGTGAAGACGCCCACCGAAAGAAGAGGCTCAATTGCAACCCAAGCCCGGGACGAGACGGAACCACCACCCCAGCGCAAGAGAACAAGCCAGCCCAGACCGAAAGAAAGGCCCCACCCAGCAAAAGAAAACAAGCAAGCCCAGGCCGAAACAAACAAAAAAGGAAAAAGGACGACAAATGGCGGTAGTGACGAGGCAGAGGGAGGGAAGCGGTACTTAGGTACCGCGACCGAGCGATAACGAAGTCAATACCGTCATTTGTGGGCGTAGCGGGGATCGAACCTGCGACCGCTGGTTTGTAAGACCAGTGCTCTACCGCTGAGCTATACGCCCATCTGGGGCACACATGACCCCCCTGAACTGTGTCTGGTGAACCTTAGTGGACGTGTCGACGCTGGGAAAAAGCAGGTACGACCGCCAGCGTCTCGGGTCGCTAGCGGTCGTACGTTGGCTATGGTGCCGTCAGATACAACAAGTTGTCACGTCACAGGTTGGCAACGGTTTGTGGTGAGGTGCACGGGGTGCCCTCGCCGTACCTAATGGTCTAGACCAGTGCGGCAACTGCAGCGGCCGCCGCGTCGAGATCGCGAGCAACAGCCAGTTCGGTCTCCGCGGCCCAGGCGATGGTGCCATCACGTGCGATGAGGTAGCTGCGGCGTGTGGATGCGCCGATCTCGTCGCTGAATGCGTCGTAGGCACGCGAGACCTCACCGTGCGGCCAGAAGTCAGAGAGCAGCGGGAAGAACAGCGCGTCTCGGTCGGCAAAGGCGCGAAGTGAGAACACCGGGTCGCAACTGATCGCGACCAGGGTTGCTGAGTCGGTTTCAAAGTCACCGAGGCGGTCACGGAATCCGGTGAGTTCGCCGGTGCAGACGCCGCTGAAGGCGAAGGGGTAGAACACCACGAGGACGGCCCGCTCACGCAGCAGCGAAGACAACGTCACCTCGTTGCCCATGTGGTCTGTGAGCGTGAAGTCGGGAGCTTGGGCACCCACAGCCAGTGTCATCGATTCTCCTCGTGCATTTGGTGAAGCTCTCGTTTGAGAATCTTGCCAGTGCTGTTGCGCGGCAGTTCACTGACATAGACCACCTCGCGCGGCACCTTGTATCTAGCAAGGTGATCCCTGACGTGGTCTTTGAGCACCTGCTCGGGGGTGTGCGCACCTTCGGTGAGTACGACGAACGCCCGCAGTCGCTGACCGAAGTCGGCATCTTCGACGCCGATAGCTGCCGCCTCGATCACGTCAGGGTGCTTGGCCAGCACGTCTTCAACTTCTTGGGGGAAGACGTTCTCGCCCCCAGAAATGATCATGTCGTCGTCGCGGCCTTCGACGTAGAGCCGCCCGTCGGAGTCGAATCGGCCGACGTCACCACTGCTCATCAGTCCATCGATGCTGTGCTTGCTGTCACCACCTGTGTAGCCATCAAAGAGCATCGAGTTGCCCACAAAGATCCGGCCACTGTGCCCCCGGGCCACCTCATGCCCGGCCTGATCCATGATGCGCACCTGGGTGCCAACAGGCGGTCTCCCCGCACAGGTGGGCGCAGCGCGCAGGTCCTCGGGGGTCGCAATGCTGACCCAGGCAACTTCGGTCGAGCCGTAGGTGTTGTAGAGGCAGTCGCCGAAGCGGTCCATCCACTCCAGCGCCACATTGCCTGGCAGCGCGGAGCCCGATGAGGCCACCACAGTGAGCCGACTCAGGTCGGCTTGGGCCAAGACTTCGTCTGGCAACTGCAACGTGCGCTGCAACATGATCGGGACAACCGCCACGCAGTCGCAGCGGTGGCGCTCCACCACATCCAGCATGTGACGCGGGTCGAAGAATCGAGTCACGACCACCGTCGAACCGAGCAGCATCGACAGTCCCAGGTGCGCCCAGCCCCAAGTGTGGAACAGCGGGGCCGGGATGTGGCTGCGCCCACCCGAGCGCAGCGGCAGTTTGGAAAGCAACGCCACAGCCGCGCCGAGATTGGCATTGCCTCGCCGTGCGCCCTTCGGCGTGCCGGTGGTGCCCGAGGTCAAGATGATCAGTCTGCTGGGCTCTGAGGGTGCCACTGCGGCTCTCGTGGAGCCTTGGTTGACCAGGCCCTCAACGGTGGGCAGGCCCTCCGTGTTGTCCTCGACCCACGCCAGCACTTTGGGGATTGCGATGTCTGCCAAGGCGACGACGTCGGAAAACTCCTCGTCGTACACCAAGAGCGCGGGGCGCTCTCGCTCGAGCACATCAGCAAGTTGTGGTCCCGCAAAGGCGGTGTTGAGGAACAAAGTGTCGGCGCCCACCTTGGCCGCACCCACTGAGATGTCGAAGAAACCTCGATGGTTGCGCACCATGATCGCCACTGAGTCACCCGCGTGGATACCCATCGACTTGAGGGAGTCAGCCACCGCATTGCCGCGCTGGTCTAGCTCTCGGTAGGTCAGTTCCCCGAGGTCATCGATGAGCCCCAAGCGATCGGGGAAACGCAAGGCGGCCGACTTCATCCCACCAGCCAGACCTGGGCCCCATGCGGCATAGGCGGCCAGCACAGCAGTGAAGGTCAGCGGACCCATCGGGCGAACCAGTCCCGCCTCAGTGAGCACCTTGAGCGCGGTCATCGGGAAGCTCGCGGCGCGCGTGATCGCCTCGGGCACTGCGAAAGGCAACGAAATGGGCAAAGTCACCGACTCTTGGGAGCCACTAACTTGGTGGCACTCCACGAGGCAAGGGTGACCGTCGTTGTCGTGGCGAGACCGGCAATCGGACCTGCCTCCGCGACATCAGCGGCATCAACCGCGCCTGGACGGCCGACCTTGGGGGTCAGGAGCCAAATCGCACCGCCGCCGACAAGGTCGGTCAGCGAATCAACGAGGGCATCGACAAGGTCACCATCACCGTCTCGCCACCACAGGAGTACGGCGTCGACAACGTCGCCGTACTCACCGTCGACAAGGTCAGCGTCGATGAAGTTCTCGATTTGCTCACGGACGGAGTCATCGACATCGCTGTCCCACCCGAGTTCCTGGACAACATTTCCAGGCTTGAGCCCCAGCCGTTCGCCGACTTGGGAGTTCGAACTCACGAGCGCCTCCGTGGTAAAGGTGGGCCGCTGTGACCCCCCGTAAGGTCCAAGTTTCAAGGGACTATGTCTCCTAGCGCAACCCTGGCCGCTCACAACCCGTTCTTCAGCGCGGTGTCTGGTCTACTTCGCAGTAAATTCCCTGGCACCCAGTCAGGTGCCAAGATTGGCCCGTGACTGATTCCGCCGCACCTCGCGAACCTCGCTCCGTCATCCACGAAGGCCGCTCCACTCAGCTGCCTGACATTGACCCTGAGGAAACTCTCGAATGGTTGGAATCCTTTGACCAACTCGTCGGCGAGCGCGGTCGAGAGCGTGCCCGCTATGTGATGTTGCGCCTCCTGGAGCGTGCTCGCGAAGAGAACGTCGGCGTGCCAGCATTGCGCTCCACCGACTTCATCAACACCATCCCTCCTGAGCGCGAGCCGTGGTTCCCCGGCAACGAAGACATCGAGCGCAAGATCCGCCGCATGATCCGGTGGAACGCAGCGATCATGGTTTCTGGTGCAAACCGCAAGGGCCTCGAAGTTGGCGGCCACATTGCGTCGTACGCCTCGGCTGCCTCGCTCTATGAAGTCGGCTACAACCACCACTTCCGCGGCAAGAACCACCCCGGCGGCGGCGACCAGGTGTTCTTCCAGGGCCATGCCGCACCTGGCATCTACGCCCGCTCATTCCTCGTCGGACGCCTGACCGAAGATCACCTGCGTCGGTTCCGCCAAGAGGCCCAACATGGCGCGGGCAACGGTTTGTCGTCCTACCCTCACCCACGCCTGATGCCGAACTTCTGGGAGTTCCCCACTGTGAGCATGGGCCTCGGCGGCCTCAACGCGATCTATCAGGCACGTTTCAACCGCTACCTCCACAACCGCGGCATCAAAGACACCAGCCAACAGCGGGTGTGGGCCTTCCTTGGCGACGGTGAGATGGGTGAGCCCGAATCACTGGGTGCTATCGGCCTGGCCGCGCGCGAAGAACTCGACAACTTGACCTTCGTGGTCAACTGCAACCTGCAACAACTCGATGGGCCGGTGCGCGGCAACGGCAAGATCATTCAAGAACTCGAGTCGTTCTTCCGCGGTGCCGGCTGGAACGTCATCAAGGTCGTGTGGGGTCGCCAGTGGGACGAGTTGCTGGCCCGCGATGTCGACGGCGTTTTGGTCAACCGGATGAACTCCACCCCTGACGGACAGTTCCAAACCCTCTCCGTGGAGCACGGCGCCTATGTGCGCGAGCACTTCTTCGGCGGTGATGACCGCCTGCGCAAGATGGTCGCTCACCTCTCCGACGAAGACATCGAGCGCTTGCCTCGTGGTGGTCACGACTACCGCAAGGTGTACGCCGCATTCGACGCCGCCACCAAGCACGTCGGCCAGCCGACCGTGATCTTGGCCCACACGGTCAAGGGATGGACTCTGGAGGCCCTCGAGGGACGCAACGCGACCCACCAGATGAAGAAGTTGACCCCCGACGACGTCAAAGCCTTCCGCGACCGGATCTCGATCCCCATGTCCGACCGCGAGATCGATGCCTCCTACGAAGCCACCGGCGCCCCGCCGTTCTTCAACCCAGGCCTCGACTCCCCCGAGATTCGCTACATGCTGGATCGTCGCCAAGAACTCGGCGGCTGGGTGCCCGAGCGTCGAGTCGCCCCGCACATGCTCAAACTCCCCGGCGACGCGGTCTACTCCGAACTTCGTCAAGGCGGTGGAACTCACAAGGTCGCCACCACCATGGCTGCGGTCCGTCTGCTCAAAGACTGGCTCAAAGACCCCGACATCGGCCCGCGCATCGTGCCAATCGCGCCCGATGAGTTCCGCACCTTCGGCATGGACTCGATGTTCTCGACCCAAAAGATCTACAACCCGCAAGGGCAGTCCTACGAGTCGGTTGACCGCAAACTCTTGATGGCCTGGAAAGAGTCACCCCAGGGCCAACTGCTCCACGAAGGTATCTCGGAAGCTGGGTCGATGGCCTCAGCGATCGCGGCGGGCTCGGCGTACTCAACTCACGGCGAGCCGATGATCCCCTTCTATATCTTCTATTCGATGTTCGGGTTCCAGCGCACCGGCGACTCCATTTGGGCGATGGCCGACCAGTTGGCACGCGGCTTCCTCATCGGCGCCACCGCCGGACGCACCACGCTCACCGGTGAAGGCCTCCAACACGCAGATGGGCACTCGCCGCTGATCGCATCAACCAACCCTGCGGTGATCCACTACGACCCCGCCTTCGGCTACGAAGTCGCTCATATCATGCGCAGCGGCCTGGAGAGGATGTACGGCGCAACCGAGGCCCACCCCCACGGCGAAGACGTCATCTTCTACATGACCGTCTACAACGAGCCCGTCGACCAGCCAGCCGAACCAGCCAACGTCGACGTTGAAGGCATCCTGCGCGGCATCCACCGCGTCAGCGAAGTTGGCGCAGAAGATCCCCGTCCACGCGCCCAACTCCTGGCCTCAGGCGTGGGCTTCCCCTGGATTGCCGAAGCCCAACGGATGCTCGCCGACGACTGGGGAGTCGCCGCCGAAACCTGGTCAGTTACCTCATGGAACGAATTGGCCCGCGATGCTCTCGACGCCGAAAACGCTGCCCTGCTGCACCCAGCTGGCCAGCCTCGCGCGCCGTACGTCACCGAGCGGTTGCGCGGCACCCCTGGCCCGTTCATCGCAGTGTCTGACTACATGAGTGCGGTGCCGTTGCAGATCGCGCGCTGGGTGCCAGGTGACTACCGGGTGCTCGGCACTGACGGCTTCGGCCTAGCTGACACACGCGCCGCCGCCCGACGTCACTTCCACGTCGACGCACCATCGGTAGTCGTGGCAACCCTGGCCGCACTCGCCGATCAGGGTCAGCTAGACCGTTCGGTCGTGGTAGAGGCGTTCAACCGCTACCGCATCGATGACCCCACTGCCGTTTCTGGGGTTTTCCAAGAGGGTGGCGACGCGTAGCCGTTGTTGGGGTGAAGTTTCACCGGGTACCCGGTGAAACTGACGCTTCCCATGTGAAACTTCACATGGGAAGCGTCAGTTTTGCATGGGAAGTTAGCTCGCCAAACGCATTCGTCGGCCGCGATCGAGTTGCGTGAGCACGCGTTGCGCTAGCTGCTCGGGAGCTTGCAAATCGGCCCACACGATTCGGATCATGAGCCAGCCTGTCGCCTCACGCATTCGATCCTCGCGTTGCTTCTCTCGAAAGACCACATCCTCTGGGCTCTCCCCGGGGCGCCGCAATTGGTCGTACTTCACTCGACCATCAAATTCGCCGAGCACCCCGAACTTCGGCCAAGCAAAGTCCGACAGGCCCAGCAAGCGGCCGCGCTGGTCATACACGGGGTACTGCAACTCAGGCATCGGTACTCCATGGCGGTGGAAGCAATAGCGACAGACACTCTCCCCCACTGAACCAGAGCCCTCCCTAGCGAGTCGAACGGCTATTTGCAGGTGGTTAGCACCTGGCCATTGGGCCATCTTGAGGTACTGCGCCTCCATCTGCTCACGCGTTCCGAGACCGCTCTCGAGCAAAGAATCCAACGTCACGAGGCCCGACCGAACGTCGTGGACGAGTGCAGTCTCGAGGGCTGCTCGAACCGGATCCACAACTCGGAGCCCGTGCGCACCGATGATGGGCTCGCCAGTCAAACGTGAATCGTGGTACGACACGTGGCGACTCCGACGCCCGTGGAACGCATGAGCTCCAGAAATGTGAACCTTCGAAAGGTCTGGCTTGTACAGCCTCAATCCGTGTGCAAGCGCGGCGGACGTGTGCGAAAGCGCGATTTCGGGACCATGAGTCATCTCGATCGCCTTTGCGAGGAGCAAATGCCTGCCAAGATCGTCAGCTTGGTCCCACACGTCATATGGCAGATAGACGCCATGGTGGATGCGGTGCAATTCGCGTGCACGACACATGAGGTGTAGCTGGCGATCAGTAATTCCGTCATTGATCGCTTCCATGCGTCGAAACATGCCGATTGGTGAAGTAGCAGGAAGTGTGTCCATCCCGACATCCGATCAAGTCTCAGGAGAGACGTGGACCCCAGTTTTCTTAACTGTGGAGAACTGTGTCGCCATCGAACCTGTGGACCTCAAACGCCACATTGGCGGCGCTACTTCCCATGCAAAACTTGCGCTTCCCATGTGAAGTTTCACGTGGGAAGCGCAAGTTTCACCGGGTACCCGGTGAAACTCACCCCCTGTCCCACTAGCCTCAATCAGGTGGGTCCCTCCAAATCCGTCGTAACGCGCCTTCGCCAAGCCGAGGGCTGGATCGGCACGACCGCGGTGGCTCGCATCGAACGCGAAATGTCATGGTTCAGCGGGCTGGGCGCCCAAGAACGGGCCTGGATTGCGATGGTGGTCCAAGGCGGTGTGCGCAGCTTTGTTGACTGGTACGCCGCCCCCGAGCAATCCCAGCCCAAGCTTCGCCATGACGTTTTTGGCGCAGCGCCGCGGGCGTTTGCTGGGCAAATCAGTTTGGCGCGCACCGTGGCGATGGTGCGTCTAGCGATCGAGGTGGTGGAGGAGAACCTCCCCGACGTACTCGGTCAAACCGACGCCCCGGAGGCGATCGCTGGCGTCACTCGCTACGGGCGCGAGATCGGGTTCGCCATTGCCGAGGTGTATGCACGGGCTGCCGAGCAGCGCGGGGCGTGGGATGCCCGACTCGAAGCACTTGTTGTCGACTCGGTGCTGCGTGGAGAAACCGACGGCACGGTGGAGTCTCGAGCCAGCGCCTTGGGTTGGCGCGCCAATAGTCGAATTCTGACGGTTGTGTGTGGGGTCCCCGAGGGGCGAAATCCGGTTGATGACGTCCGCGCAATTGCTCACGCACATGGGTTGCATGCCCTGTGCGCTGTGCAGGGTGATCGACTTGTGGTGCTGCTTGGCGGAGTTGACCCCGAAGTTCCCGCGGAGCTAGCTGCCGCTTTGGGGCCACATCCGGTGGTCACTGGTCCCGTGGTCGATTCGCTTGCCGACGTCCAACGATCTGCGGCTGCCGCCCTTACTGGCTACCGCGCTTGCGCCGGCTGGGTCGGTGTACCACCTGTGGTCGAAGCTGATGCGTTGCTCCCAGAGCGAGCATTGGCTGGTGACGCAGCCGCCAAACGCGACTTAGTCACCCAGATCTACGAACCACTGGCCGCCGCTGGCAATGCTGTGCTGGAGACCGTGCAGACCTACCTCGACGCCGGCGGTTCATTGGAAGCGACTGCACGGTCGCTCTTCGTGCATGCAAATACCGTGCGTTACCGACTGAAGCGCGTTCTGGAGATCACCGGACTTCAGCCATTGGATGCCCGCGATGCCTACATCCTGCGGGTAGCCCTGACGTGTGGTCGTTTGGAAAGTTTGTAGGATCCCTCTAAATCAACGCGTTGGTATTCGTGCATGGCGGAGACGCGCAGAACACCTCAGGACAGGCAGGCTTAACGGGTGCTGATCATTGTTGCTCCGGGCCAAGGCGCCCAGACACCAGGCTTCCTTGAGCCTTGGCTTGAAGACCCCGCTTTTGCCGATCGTCTTGGCTGGCTCAGCGCCGTCGCAGGCATTGATTTGGCGTACTACGGCACGAAGGCTGACGCCGACACCATTCGCGACACGGCCATCGCCCAACCGCTCCTGGTAGGCGCAGGGCTTGTCGCGGCACTAGCCCTCTTTCCTCACCCCGCCGACGCCTTCAACTTGATCGGCGCGGTTGCTGGCCATAGCGTCGGTGAGCTCACCGCCGCTGCAGGCGCCCGTGCCATCAGTGCCGAGCAGGCGATGGTGCTGGTGCGTGAGCGAGGCAAGGCCATGGCCCAGGCTGCAGCCACCACGCCCACTGGCATGACAGCAGTGCTGGGAGGCGACAAAGAGGAAGTGTTGGCCAAACTGAGCCACCACGGACTCACCCCGGCCAACATCAACGGGCCGGGCCAAATCGTGGCCGCTGGCACCATCGACCAGCTAGCCGCATTAGCTGCCGACCCCCCAACCAAGGCCCGACTGATGCCGCTACAGGTCGCTGGCGCCTTCCACACCGAACACATGGCCCCGGCTGTGTCGGTCATGGGTCAACTCGCGATGGGTGTGTCGACGCATGACCCTCGGACCCCCATCATCAGCAACAAAGACGGCCAAGTTGTCCACGACGGTCGCGCGGTCCTGCAACGCATCGTCAACCAAATCGCCCGACCGGTGCGGTGGGACCTGTGCCTGCAGACGATGACCGACCTCGGGGTCACTGGGCTCCTTGAGATGCCCCCGGCCGGTACTTTGGCTGGCATTGCCAAGCGGGCGCTGCCCGGCGTGGAGACCTTTGCACTCAAGACTCCTGACCAACTCGATGACGCTCGGGCCTTTTGCCAGAAGCACGGCACCCCCTCCTCGATCGATGTTTCACCCACCTGGCGCTTGCTGGTCTCACCGACCAAAGGCACCTTCTTGCGCGACGAAATTGGCGACACGCTTGAGCCACGGGCTCAGGTCGGACGAGTTAAGAGCCTGCGGGAGGAGACTCCCGTTGTGGCGCCCCACGGCGGCACAGTCGTGGAATGGCTCGTTGAAGATGGAGATCTGGTGTCTCCTGGCCAGCCCTTACTGCGGCTCTACCCGGAGGAGACCCAAGCATGAGCGCTGGAGCCAAGTTGATGGGCATCGGCGTCCACCGCGCCAGCCGCGTGGTCCCCAACTCTGAAATCGTCGACCGCATCAACTCCACTGACGAATGGATTCGCACCCGTTCGGGCATCGTGGAGCGGCGTTGGGCCAACGATGAGGAGACGGTTGAATTTATGGCCACCAACGCGGCGCGTGAAGCGATTGCAAAGGCTGGCATCGACGGGTCCCAGATCGACTTGGTGATCATCGCAACCGTTACCCACTTCCTTCAGACCCCATCGCTGGCCACCAAGATCGCCCACGCCGTGGGCTCCACCGGTGCAGCATTCGACATCTCGGCCGCCTGCGCGGGCTTTTGTCATGGCATTGCGTTGGCGCGTGACGCCATTAAGGGGGGTACGTCGACGTACGCACTCGTGATTGGTGTTGAGCGACTCTCCGACATCACCGATACCGATGACCGCGGCACTGCTTTCATCTTCGCCGACGGAGCAGGCGCTGCCATTGTTGGTCCCAGCGAGACTGATGACATTGGCCCAGTGGTCTGGGGCAGCGATGGCGGCAACTACGACCTGATCCGCCAGAAGGAAGACTGGATGGAACTGGTCACCTCCGATTCCCCCGGCATCCCTCACCTGGTGATGGATGGCAACCCGGTGTTTCGCTGGGCTGTCTTCACCATGGCCAAGGTCGCTCAGGAGACGCTGCAGAAGTCTGGAATCAACGCCGATGATCTCGATGTGTTCTTGCCACATCAGGCCAACCTGCGCATCGTTGATGCGCTGGCGCGAGCGGTGCATCTGCCAGAGCGAGTGCAGGTGGCCGACGACATCATCCACAACGGCAACACCTCAGCGGCCAGCATTCCTCTAGCCCTGCATGCCATGTTGGCTGATGGCCGGGCTAAGTCTGGCGACAAAGCCCTCATGATTGCCTTTGGCGCAGGGTTGTCCTACGCCGCCCAAGTTGTCACTGTTCCTTAATCGCATCACCACACCCCCACAATGGAAGGAAGGCCCATGGCCACCACCGAAGAAATCCGCGCCGGCTTGGCCGAGCTCGTCAACGAAGTCACCGGAATCCCGGCAGATGACGTCCAGTTGGACAAGTCATTCGTTGAGGATCTCGATGTCGACTCACTGAGCATGGTTGAGGTTGTCGTCGCCGCCGAGGAGAAGTTCGGCGTCAGCATTCCTGACTCTGAAGTCAAGAACCTCAAGACGGTCGGCGACGCCGTGAGCTTCATCGAAAGCGCAGGCGCCTAAGCGATGACCACCCGTGTGCTCGTGACCGGGCTTGGTGCGACGACGCCTGTAGGTGGCGACGTGGCCGACACCTGGAGTGCGCTCTTAGCGGGCGACTCTGGTGTCGCCCGGCTCGAGCACCCATGGGTCGAAGCGCTGCCAACGCACATTGGTGCGCCCGTCTTGGTTGAACCCTCTGAAGTTCTTGATCGAGTGAAGGCACGCCGCCTGGACCGCAGTGGTCAGTTGGCGATGGTGGCCGCACTAGAAGCATGGTCAGACTCAGGTCTTGACCAAGCCGATCTAGATCCTGAGCGTGTCGCAGTCGCTATTGCCTCAGGCATTGGCGGGGTAACCACGTTGCTGTCTAACTACGACAGCTTGATCAACTCCGGCCCTCGTCGCGTGTCGCCGTTGGCGATTCCGATGTTGATGCCCAATGGTCCGGCCGCAGCCGTTGGCCTGGCAGTTGGCGCCAAGGCCGGCGTTCACACCCCCGTTTCGGCTTGTGCCTCTGGCAACGAAGCCATCGCACTTGGCATCGACCTCATTCGTTTGGGCCGCGCAGACGTCGTCGTGTGCGGTGGCACCGAGGCTGCCATTCATGCACTGCCGATGGCCGCGTTCGGACAGATGATGGCCTTATCGCGGCGCAACGACGAGCCCACGAGGGCCTCGCGCCCCTGGGACAAGGGCCGCGACGGTTTCGTGCTTGGTGAAGGCGCAGCTGTCCTCGTGCTCGAATCCCAAGCTCACGCTGAAGCTCGCGGGGCTAAGGCGTACGCCGAAGCCGCCGGCGCAGGCGTAACCGCTGACTCTCATGACATCGCTCAACCTGACCCGGCCGGGCTTGGCGCCACGCGGGCGATGAAGCTCGCTATGCGAGAGGCGGGGCTCACCCCTGCCGACATCGTGCATATCAATGCCCACGCCACCTCGACTCCCCAAGGCGACCTCGCTGAAGCCGGCGCGATCAAGAACGCCCTTGATGGTCAGACCGATCAAGTAGTGGTCACCTCGACCAAGTCGATGACTGGCCACCTTTTGGGTGCTGCTGGCGCATTGGAATCAGTTGCCACGATCATGGCGCTGCGCGAGCGTCGCGTGCCACCCACGATCAACCTCGAAGACCCCGAAGATGTCGGACTCGATGTGGCCACCGCTGTGCGAGAGCTGCCCGCTGGTCAGATCGCCGCGCTGAACAACTCCTTTGGTTTTGGCGGGCACAACGTTGCCGTTGCCTTTAGGAGTGTGGAGTGACGGCAACGGCCAGCCTCGAGGCTCCGATCGACCCCCGACACCCTGCTGCTCGACTCGCTGCCCTCTTCGATGAGGGCACCTTGGTCTGGCTCCATGCACCTGACAAGTCGGGCATGGCCTCCGCGCTGGGACGCACCAACGGCGTCGCTGTCGTCGCGTTCTGCTCTGACCCCACGGTCATGGGTGGCGCGATGGGCGTCGATGGCTGCCGCGTCGTCGTCGAGGCCTATCAGCGAGCCCTGACCGACCGCGTTCCGATTATTGGGGTGTGGCACTCCGGTGGCGCCCGCCTGGGCGAGGGCGTGCTCTCGTTGCACGCCGTCGGTGAGATCTTCTATGCCATGACTCGCGCATCTGGTCTGGTGCCTCAGGTCTCGGTGGTCCTCGGCGCCGCCGCCGGTGGTGCCGCCTACGGCCCCGCATTGACCGATGTTGTGATCTTGGGTCCTGAGGGACGCATCTTTGTCACCGGCCCTGACGTGGTGCGCTCTGTGACCGGTGAAGACGTCGACATGGCTCGCTTGGGTGGCCCTGAGCCGCACGGGCGCCGCTCTGGGGTAGTGCACGTGCTCACCGCTTCGGAGGAAGAAGCCCTCGAGCGCACGAGAGCGATCACCACCTTGCTCGGTGCCCAAGGGACCCTTGACGAGACTGCTGTTGAAGACCGCGATCTGGAGTCATACCTTCCCGAGTCACGCAAGCGCGCCTACGACGTCCACCCGCTGGTCGATGGTGTGCTCGACGAGGGCTCCATGCAAGAAATCCACGCCAAATGGGCCCCCAACATCGTGACCGCCCTGGGTCGTTTCGGCGGTCGCTCGGTTGGTGTCATCGCCAACAACCCGCTGCGACTTGGCGGGTGTCTTGACTCAGCCTCGGCAGAGAAGGCCGCTCGCTTCGTGCGGATGTGTGATTCGTTCGGCTTGCCGCTCATCGTTCTGGTCGACGTACCTGGCTACCTGCCGGGCGTTGGTCAGGAGTGGGACGGCGTCGTACGCCGCGGCGCGAAGCTCCTGCACGCCTTTGGCGAAGCCGTGGTGCCTAGCGTCACGATCGTGACCCGCAAGACCTACGGCGGCGCCTACATCGCAATGAATGCGCGTTCGATGGGAGCCACCAAGGTGCTGGCTTGGCCTGGGGCCGAAGTCGCCGTGATGGGTGCTGTGGCTGCGGTTCGGATCTTGCATCGTCGTCGGCTCGCGGAGGTTTCTGCAGATGTGCGGGCCCAAGTCGAGGCCGAACTTGCCGAGGAGCACAGTCGCTTGGCTGGCGGCATCGACAAGGCCGTTGAGATCGGTGTGGTCGATGAAGTCGTCGAGCCTGCCAAGACTCGCTCAGCGATCGCCAAGGCGATCAACGGCAGCGGTCTGCAGATGCGCGGCTACCACGGAAACATCCCGCTCTAGGTCAGCTACACGACCTGGTGAAGCCATTTCACAGGCGCGCCCTCACCGGCGTACCTAAATGACTCAAGTTCGTCGTCCCAGGGCTTCCCCAGCATCTTGTCGATTTCGTTCATCAACGTGGTCTCACCCAAGGCGGCGCGCACGACGGATGACTTGAGCTTGTCTTCGGGAATCATGATGTCGCCGTGCACTCCGACAACGGCCCTGAAGATGCCTAGCGTTGGGGTGTAGGAGAATCGCTCACCCTCGGTGTTGGCGGTCATGTCTTCGGTGACCTCAAAGCGCAGGCGCTCCCAGCCACGCATGGCTGACGCGATGGCGGCGGCAGTGCCCGCGTCACCAGACCAGGAGTATTCAGCGCGCCAGGTACCGGGTTGGGCGGGTTGGGCGGTCCATTGGAGGCTTACTGACATGCCCAAGATGTTGCTCAACGCCGACTCAATGTGCGGGAGCAATGCAGCAGCCGCAGAGTGCACGAATAGCACGCCGCGGGTGGGGTGAACAGTCACTTCGACCTCCTCGTCCAGCAGGCGTCGAGGCGACGCCTTCCCCAGCGGCCTCGTGTGAGCCGGACAAGATGGGTCAGTTGTGATCTATGTGGTTGTGTGCACCCATTGTGAATGCTGTGACGCATGAAAACAAGTGCAAAACTCGCTTAGATCGTCCTGATTTGCGTTAGGCCGGGGCAGCGGGACCCAGTTCCATCAGCGTGCTCAAGACTTCAACCGATATGCCTAGCCCACCCAAGTGACTGTGCCCGGCATTAACGATGAACTCCGCCTGAGGCAGCTTTTCGGCAGCTTGTTGACCGTGAGACAGCGGCACAATCGGATCCTCGTCACCGTGCCACCATCGCACCGGTACTTCGACGTCACCGAGTTCAAACCCCCAGTGCCGTGAAAACAGCACCAGGTCAGCCAAAGGCGCGATGGCCTGTTTACGTGAGCCACCAACAAGATCATCAAGGAACATCGCCTTGAATTCAGGGTGGTTGAGCAGTTCCTTGTCACCTTGAGGTTGTACGGCGGCATACGCCCCAATCGCTGCTCCGGCTAGTGGGCGAAGCAGTTGAATCACCTTGCCTAGCCCGAGCCCAAGTGGCACATAGCCGTGAGTCAGCATGGGGGCAAAGAAGCCAGAAAAGCCGACCAAGCCACCCTTAACCGCGTCATCGCCTTGGGTCGGCGGCACGCCACCGAGCACGCCCACGCCGTGGACTCGATCGGGCATCGCCGCAGCGGCCGCCAGTGTGTAAGGCCCGCCCCCGGAGAGGCCGACCAGTCGCATGGTGTCGATCGAGAGCCTTTCGGCCACGATCTCGAGGTCACCTGTCCAGTCCACGATGTTGTCGTAGAGGTGCGGGGTCGATGAACCAATGCCTGGGCGATCCAGACCGATGATGCGCAGGTCGTGCTGGAGTGCGTAGTTTCGCGCCTCGACCGGAACCTGGCGCCGCCCTCCCGGCGTGCCATGCATCCAGATGATCGCCTCGCCACGTGGTGCGCCGTACTCAGCAAAGGTGAGGCGCCGCCCCCCTCGTACTGCGAGGCTGCCTTCAAGTCGGGGACGCTCCAGATCCATGGCCGCATTCTGCCATGTTTGAGAACACGTTCTAGTTTTTCACCGACTTGGACTTCTGTGTGATGAAGGCACGACGCCCGCCGTTTCGGAAGAACTTCACTACCTAAGCAACAATGGCGCCCATGGAATGGCTGCTGCTGGGCATCGCGGTGCTTTTGGTGCTCTTATGTGGCACCTTCGGCGCAGCCGAATATTCGTTTGTTGCCGTCGACCGGGCCGCCGTTGACCGTGACGCTGCCACGGGAGACTCAACGGCCAAGGGAGTTCAATCCGCGCTCAAGAGCCTCTCAACGCAACTTTCGTCGGCTCAAATTGGCATCACACTGACCAACTTGGGCATCGGTTTCCTCGCTGAGCCAGCGATTTCATCCCTGATCGATGGGCCTCTCATGGCCGTCGGCGTGCCCACGTCCTGGGTGCGAAGCGTGTCGGTGGCACTCGGGCTGTTTCTGGCTACCTTGTTCACGATGATCTTTGGCGAACTCGTGCCCAAGAAGATCGCGCTTGCGGCCCCAATGGGCACCGCGCGAGCCCTGCAAGGCTTCCAGCGCGCGTTCACCTCCGTGGCAAAGCCCGCAATATGGGTGCTCAACGGATCGGCTAACGCCGTGGTGAGAATGCTCGGGATGGAGCCGAAAGAGGAACTGCGCTCGGCGCGCTCCTCTGATGAGTTGGCCTCACTCGCCGGGCGTTCGGCTAGCGAGGGCAAACTCGACACCGACACCGCCAGTTTGGTGCAACGCTCAGTTGCCTTCGGCCCACGCACGGCTGGGGAAATCATGACCCCTCGAGTGCGCATGGAAGCCGTTGACTTCGACGCTCCGGTCAGCGAGATCATCGCGCTGGCCGCCAGCACTGGGCTCTCAAAGTTCCCCGTCATCAAGCAGTCCCCCGACAACGTCGTGGGCGCTGTGCACGTCAAGCAAGCTGTGGCGGTGCCACGATCAGAGCGTGGGTCCACCTTGGTTCGCGAAGTCATGCTGGAACCAATCGTGGTTCCCGAGTCTCTGCGACTCGACCCACTGCTCCAGCTGCTGCGCGGCGAAGGATTCCAGCTAGCAATCGTCTCTGATGAGTACGGCGGCACGGCAGGTGTCGTCACCCTCGAAGACGTGGTTGAAGAGATCGTTGGCGATATCGCCGATGAGCACGACAAACGAGGCGCACGTCTTCGACAACGTCCAGATGGCAGCTGGACTGTGTCGGGGCTGCTGCGCCCTGATGAAGTCGCCGACGTCACGGGGCTCGACCTTCCCGAAGATGAGGACTACGACACGATCGCTGGCCTGTTCATCAAGGCGCTGGGCCGCATCCCGGTCAAAGACGACTCCGTCATGATCGAACTCCCCCGCGAGAACACAGAAGACGACGATGACGACCAACCCGCTGAGTTCGCCAGGCTCAGCGTCATCCGCATGGAAGGGCTGCGCATCGACCGCATTGCAGTAAGCCGAGTCAGCGAGGGTGAGGGCCAATGAGCACCTCCACAGCCCTCTGGGTCGGTTCACTGCTGCTGATCGCCAACGCATTCTTCGTTGCTAGCGAATTCGCACTCGTGGCTGCTCGACGTACCAAGTTGGAGCCGAGGGCCGCACAAGGTTCGAGTTTGGCGCGCTCGGCCATCAAAGCTATGGACAACCTCTCCACCGTCATGGCCGCGGTGCAATTGGGCATCACATTGGCTTCGGTGGGCCTGGGTGCGGTGGCCGAGCCAGCATTGGCCAAGCTCATTGATCCGCTCGTCGAGGCCGCGCATGTGCCGCACAATTTGCTGCACCCGATCGCCTTCACATTGACCATGCTGGTCGTGGTCTATCTCCACGTGGTCATGGGCGAGATGGTGCCCAAGAACATCGCGTTGGCCGGTCCCGAACGTGCCGCCTTGGCACTAGGCGCGCCGATGATGTTCTTTGTGGCGGTCTTTCGCCCCCTCATCGCCTTGATCAATGGAGTCTCCGACGCGGTCGTTCGGCTCATGCGTCTTGAGCCGGCTAGTGCGATCGCCTCCACCTTCACAAAGGAGGAAGTTGAGGCGCTGCTCAACGAGTCACGTGATGAGGGGCTGCTTGAGCAAGGTGAGTACGAACGCCTCTCAGGAGCACTCGGCTTCACCTCACGCCAGGTCGCCACCGTCGTACTGCCCCTGGCCACGTTACAAACTGTGGAGCGCGGTGCCCGTGTCGATGAGATTGAGTCGGTGTGTGCCGAGACTGGCTATTCGCGCTTCCCCGTCGAAGACGATGGCGATTTGATCGGCTACCTCCACATCAAAGATGTGCTTGCTGATGACCCACAAGGGCGCGCCAAAGTGATCGAAGACAAGTGGATTCGACCCTTTGCCAACGTGATCGCCACCGACACCTTGCAGCGCACGCTGGCAGTGGTGCAGGCCAAAGGCTCACACATGGCACGGGTAACCGATGAGCACGGCACCGTGCTGGGCATCGCGACGCTAGAGGACGTTATCGAGGAACTGGTTGGCGAGATTCGCGATGGGGCGCATATCGAGCGCGAGGATCAGGACGCCGCTTCAGATTAGTCAGTCAATGCTCGTTCGGGGGCCAAGCCCAGCGGGAACGAATCGTGCGCGACTCACCTGGGGCCGCGGTGAAGCCGTCGCGCCATTGCCCGTTGCCGAGGTCAACTTGCACCTCAAGGATGCCGCCACCTTCACGCTCGGTACGCGTGGGGCCGAGTCGTTTAAGCATCGCAAGTGAAGCTGGGTTGTCGGTCAAGACCTCGGTCAAAAGGTGAGTGACTCCTGCAGGTCGCTGCCGAACCAATTCGGCCAACAAAGCAGTGGCAACACCACGGCCATGCCATTGGTCCTTCACGGTAACCGCAATATCGGCGGTGTCAGGATCTTCGTCGTAGCGCACGATGCGTCCTACGCCCACAGGATCAAAGGTGCCATCGTCATCGTGGGATTCGGCAAAGAGCACGAGGGCTATGTGGTCCACGCCGTCGACGTCGTCGACAAGGCGGTCCAACATGGCGGGGGTGAGTTTGTCGACAGCGGCCAGGAACCTACGCCGACGCGACGTCGGCGATAGGTCGACGTACGCCGCGGCCAAGAGTGTGACTTTTAGCGCTATATGGCGGGGTTCTGCCGCCGCAGCGTGGCGGCACAGCTCAGATGGCGCCGGGAGTGATGGGACGCAGGACATCTTCGACCGCGTCGTGTCCCTTCCCGGGACCGATCTCGGCGCGCTGGTGCTGGCACCACCCCAGGGGCGTGCTGCCGAACCTCGTGTCGCGGCGCGTGGGGTCCGCGCCGTGATGAAGCACGCGGGTGACGCTGTCGGCTCGGCCGGAGAACGCCGCCTCGTGCAGGGCGGTGGATCCGTCCCGGTCGACGCCATCTACGGGTGTGCCCGCCGCGATCAGCTGATCGATCACGTTCAGCCGGCCGTGTGCCGCCGCGGTCCGCAGGGCCGCGACCCGGTCCACTTCAGAGGTCCCCAGGGTCAGGGCGCCGGTCACGTCGCCAGCAGCCGCGGCCTGGACCAGGTCGCTCGCTCCGGCGGCGAGCAGGACGTCGACGACGTCGGTCATGCCGAAGACGACGGCGTGTCGAAGGGCGGTGCCTCCTGGGACGCCACCGGCGGTGGGCGATGCGGTGGCGTCCAGGTCCGCTCCAGCCTCGACGAGGACACGCGCGACCTCCGCGTCGCCGTAGCTGGCGGCGGTCGTCAAAGGCGTCTCGGCGTCCAAGGGATCGCCTTCGACCGGTGCACCGGCGTCCAGCAGGACGCGGGCAAGAGCAGCGGTGCCGGGCACGTCCCGCCAGGCGTCGCGCGTGGTGTCGAAGCGCATCATCGCCACGTAGCCCAGGGGACTGGCCCCGTGCAGGTGGTCACACCACCCGGACATCCTCTGGACGGCCAGCTCGGGGTGCGCCGCGAGGAGGTCTGCCAGCCGGGCGGCGTCGCCGCCGTCCAGGACGGCTCGTCGCTCGACCTCGAGCTTGAGCCGGGTCCAGCTGGGAAACCCGTGCTCACGGGCCACGGCGAGCTGCGCCGAGCTCAGGGCGAGCTGCTCGGATACGGAACGGATCCGAGTGGCGGCCGCGGGATCGCCGCGTTCGGCCTTCCGTAGAAGGTCCTTGGCTTGGCGCCGAAGCTGCTCGAGGTCGGCGCGCGCTGGCAGAAAGGGCATGACGTCTCCTTGGAGCTGGCGGCCCGCGCTGCCAGGCAGAGGAGATCGTCGACGGGTCTGGTTCGTCGTGGTGCTGTGGAGGTGGACTCAGTCCTGTCCGCGGGCCCGGTGGCGCCCTCTGCGCCAGCACCGACTCTAAGCCCGCGGCCGCCTGTCAGTCAGTGGGGATGACGTGGCAGACGCCGTCCTGAGAGCAGGTGGCCGGGTTCAGGGTCGCTGCGCGGTCTCGGAGCCGGCGGACCTCCTCGCGCGTCGCCTCGAGCTCTGCGATGCGCTCGTCCAGGGCGGCGGCGTGTCGGTCGAGCAGCGCGGTGACGTGTCCGCACGGCGGCCCTTGGTCTTCGCGGACCGTGATGACGGTGCGGATCTCGGCAAGGCTCAGACCCGCTGCCTGAGCGGCTCGCACGAAGCGGAGCCGGGCGATCGAGGTCTCGTCGTAGTCGCGATAGCCCGACGCCGTCCTGGCCGGCCGCGGTAGGACTTGCGCCTGCTCGTAGAACCTCAAGGTCTTCGTCGTCACACCAGCGCGCTCCGCCAGCTCCCCGATTCGCATGGTCGCAGGCTACGGCTTGACCTTGCCGTGCGGTGGAACGTTTACGGTCCGTCGATGGGCATCAAGGACACGTGGGACCTGATCGTCATCGGTAGCGGGGGCGCGGCGATGGCCGCCGGGATCGAGGCCAGGTCACGCGGGAAGTCAGTCTTACTGGTCGAGCACGGAGTCCTGGGTGGCACCTGCCTGAACGTGGGGTGCATCCCGAGCAAGAACCTCCTCGCGGCCGCGGGGCGCCGTCATCGGGCGCTCGTCAACCCGTTCCCCGGCGTCCCGACCGGCGCGGGGGGCGTCGACCTGGCGGCGCTGATGACGCAGAAGCAGGAGCTGATCGACCGGCTACGTCAGGCGAAGTACACCGACGTCGCCGAGGCGCACGGCTTCCCGGTCATGTACGGCCACGCCCGGTTCGTCGACGAGCAGACGCTCGAGGTCGACGGCGAGCATGTCACCGGCACGGCGTACGTCGTCGCGACAGGCTCGGTCCCGCACATCCCGGACCTGCCAGGCATGGAGACGATCGACCCGCTGACGAGCACCACGGCGATGGAGCTGCAGGAAATCCCCTCCTCGATGGTGGTCCTTGGTGGTGGGTACGTCGGGCTTGAGCAGGCCCAGCTCTGGGCCCAGCTGGGCGTCGCCGTAACCCTCGTCGGCCGGCTCGCACCGCACGTAGAGCCAGAGGTCGCGGACGTGCTGCGAACCGTGTTCGCCGACGAGGGCATCACCGTCGTCGAGGAACGTGCGGTGGCGGTCGAGCCGACCCCCGAGGGGGTACTGGTCCGGACCGAGCGCGGTGCGCAGGTGACGGGCCACCGCCTGCTGGTGGCCACCGGGCGGCACGCGAACACCGACGACCTAGGGCTGAGCGCCGCTGGCGTGCAGACCGCCGACCGAGGGTTCATCACCGTCGATGCGCACCAGCGCACGAGCAACCCGCGAATCTTCGCCGCCGGTGACGTCTCCGGTGCCCCGCAGTACGTCTACGTCGCTGCACAGACCGGGCACGCCGCAGCTGCCGGAGCCCTTGGACAGCCCACCACCGTCGACTACCGCGGCCTGCCAGCGGTGACGTTCACGACCCCGCAGCTCGCCTCCGCCGGGGTCACCGAGCAGCAGGCAGTGGCCGCCGGGCACGAGTGCGACTCCCGCGTCCTCGACGCCCACGACATCCCCAGATCGCTGGCCAACCGCGACACCCGCGGAGCCCTCAAGCTCGTCATCGACGCCCACACCCGCAAGATTCTCGGGGTCCACGCCGCTCTCGACGGTGCCGGCGACGTGATGCTCGCGGCGACCTACGCGATCAAGTTCGGGCTCACCGTCGACGACCTCGCCGACACCTGGGCGCCCTACCTGACCATGAGCGAGGCGCTGCGCATCTGCGCCGGCCTCTTCCGCAGCGACATGCCAACGAGCTGCTGCGCGTAAACGGCACCTGCGCGCGGCTGGATGGGAGCCAGCGCGGTGTCGCGTAAGGGGATCCGTTTGCGGCGATCCAGTCGACAAGTCCTCCGACCGTCGCCGTACGAAGTTCTGTACGGCGGTGCCTGGGTGGATCACAACAGCGTCGAGTAATCGGTTGGCAACACGTCGCCTGCCGCTCGTAGAGTCCGCACCATGAGTTTCTGTGCGAAGCCCTGGTTCGTCCGCTGACGGCGGCCGAACCCGACTGAGTTTCTCGTCCGCCGTCCTGGCCTATGCCGGGCGGCTACGCGTGCTGCCCGGCTCCCTGACGAGCTGAGAGAACACGCATGCTTCGCACTGACCCTTCTTCCCTTTCCTCCGACGCTCCTGCCTGGGTAACTCGCGGATTGCCTGCGGGTACCGCTGCCCACGTGCGCGCCGAGGGTATCGCTGTGTCCCTTGGTGAGCGCTCTGTCCTGGCCGGCGTCGACGTGACGGTCTCGAACGGCTCACGGTTGGCCGTGGTCGGCGAGAACGGCCGCGGCAAGACGACTCTGTTGCGCGTCCTGGCCGGCGATCTCTCGCCGGACGGGGGCGCGGTGACGCGCATCGGCACCCTGGCCCTCGTCGGGCAGACCCTCGACGTCGACAACGATCGCACCGTCGGGGACTTGCTCAAGGATGCCGTCGGCGACTCCCTAACCGCTCTTGACCGACTGGACGCCGCGACCGAGGCGCTGGCCGCCGGCGAGGCTGGAGCCGAGGACGCCTATGCGCAGGCCCTCGAGGTCGCCACGGTCCTCGACGCGTGGGACGCCGAACGACGTATCGACGTCGCTCTCGACGGGCTGGGCGCCTGCACCGACCGGAGTCGGCGACTGGCCACACTCTCGGTGGGGCAGCGCTATCGAGTGCGTCTGGCCGTCGTGCTCGGCTCGAGCACGGACCTGCTGCTGTTGGACGAGCCGACCAACCACCTGGACGCCGAGGCGCTTGCCTTCCTGACCCGACGACTCCGCGAACACCCCGGCGGACTGGCCGTGGTCAGTCACGACAGGGCACTTCTGCGCGAGGTCGCCACGACCTTCCTCGACCTGGACCCAAGCCGCGACGGTCTTCCCCGCGAGTACTCCGGCGGGTACGACGGCTGGGCCGAGGGCCGGCGCCGGGAGCGCGAGCGCTGGGAGCAGGAGCACGTAGCCCAGCAGACCGAGCGCGCCGAGCTCCAGCAGGCCGCGGAGGACGCACGCGGCCGTCTCCGCACCGGTTGGCGCCCGGACAAGGGGACGGGCAAGCACCAGCGAGCCACCCGCACCGCCGGGGTGGTGCAGGCCTTCAACCGCAGGGTGGAGGATCTCGAACGCCACCGCATCACCGTGCCCGAGCCCCCGCGGCACTTGTCCTGGCCAGATCGGCCCATCCGGGCCAATCGCCCAGTCCTCGACGGCCATGGGCTGGTCGTCGACGGTCGACTCGAATCCCCGGTCGACGTGTCGCTGACGAGCGGCGGCCGGCTGCTGCTCACCGGACCGAACGGCGCCGGCAAGTCCACTCTCCTCGCCGTACTGGCTGGTCAGGTCGAGCCGACACATGGACAGCTCCGCGTGCACCACGGAAACCGAGTGGCGCTGCTGTCGCAGGAGGCGCCCAGATGGAACCCGGACATTACCGCCTACGAGACCTACCGAGCGCACACGGACCGCTTCCAGGCACACGGAACGCCGGGGCAACCCCCGTCCCTGTCCGCCCTCGGGCTACTGGACGCGGCGACGCAGCGTGTCGCGGTCGGCCGGATGTCCCAAGGCCAGCAGCGCCGTCTGCACCTGGCGATGTGCCTGGCCGCGAAGCCCGACCTGCTGATGCTGGACGAACCGACGAACCACCTCTCGATCTCCCTCGTCGACGAGCTCACTCAGGCGCTGACAACAACCTCCTGCGCGGTAGTCGTCGCAACTCACGACCGGCAGATGCTCGCCGACCTTGCGACGTGGCCTCGTCTCGACCTGGGACAGCAGGAAGTCGACGACGCGTTCCCGAACGAACAGTGCGACGGGGGTTAGTCCGCAACGGGTCTGCGTGCCAGTCGACGTCGGGAGGCGCGAACCGTCCCGCAGGCCGAACCCCACTGGGCAAACCGCTGTGGTCGAGACCGGCTCCGATCAGTTCCGCTCATCGGCGTCCCGCCGAGGTGTCGGTTGCGGGACGCCAACGAGGTGACGATCAGCGTCGTGTGGAGGCGTCAGCAAGATCGGCCTTGGCCGCGATTCGTTGGCGCTCGATGGCGCGATAGACCGTCGAGCGGCCGATCCCGAACAGCTCAGCTACCTCGAGGGTGCTGTACTCGCCGCTGTGCACTAGCGAGACGAGGTGCGCTTCCTGCTTGCGGCTTAGCTTGGGCTGCTTGCCCTTCAGCCGGCCCTTGGCCCTGGCGACCTTCATGCCCTCGACTGTGCGAAGCCTGATGAGGTCGGACTCGAACTCAGCGACCATCGCGAGGACGTTGAACAGCAGCTTCCCGACAGCATCGGTGGGGTCGTAGACGGACCCGCCGAGGCTGAGGCTGATCTGGCGGGTGGTGAGCTCGTCGGCGATCGCCCGGGCATCAGGCAGGGACCGGGCCAGCCGGTCGAGCTTGGTCACGACCAACGTGTCCCCGGCACGACAGGCGGCCAGCGCCTCGCGCAAGCCGGGGCGCTCGCGGTTGGTGCCGGTCAGGCCGTGATCGACGTAGATCCGCTCGGCCTCGACACCGAGTCCGAGCAGCCCGTCACGCTGCGCGGTGAGGTCTTGTTGATCGGTGGAGCATCGGGCGTACCCGACAAGCAGTGCGTTCATGGCGCACCTCCAATGGGGTTGGTCCGGCCGATCCAGGGCTGTGGGTCGGCTCGGGCATCGAGCAGGGCTCGACCTCACCAGGAACTCGCTGCGGGCCGTCTTCGACAAGCCCCCTCTGCCACCTCGGCGGCGAGCTGCCAGTCTTGTGTTCAGCGGGGGCGCTGAACGAGGACCCGGGTGACTCGACTGGTCGCGCTCAGGTGCCGGCCGAGGTCGGGATCGAGCAGGCCGGCGACGGTCGCGATGTCGGTGACGCGTCCCGCGATGTCGTACCTGAGGAGTGGCTCGTGGTGGGCCACTCGGTTGCGCAGACCGTGCAGACGTCCGATGGGGCGGTCGACGTCGCGCCGGTCAGTGCCCGGTGCGAACGCCTGGTGGAGGGATGGCACCCACAGCGACTTCTCATGGGCGGAGGAGCTGAGGAACCGCCAGAAGCCGAACATCAACTCAGCAATGACCTTGCCGGGTGGAGCGGCGGGGCCGCCGGCGGAGTCCACGGCACGGTGGAGTGACTCACGTGTCCGCAGGTTGACGTCGACTCGTCGACCACGACGGGTGCGCCACAACGGCGCGAAGGCCGGGATGTTGGCCGTGGTCCAGTGCGGGGGTCCGGGCCACCGCGCGCTGAGCGCGCGGTCGTAGGCGTTGCGTAGCCCGACTTCCAGGTGGGCGAGATCTCGCAGCAGGGCGGCGCTGATCTCGGCGTTCCACTCGTACAGGTCCAGAGCCAACTGCGGGTCGCCTTGGCTGGCGGCCAGGTAGACACCGTGTCGGGGCTGGCTCAGCCAGCGCTCTACCCATGGCCCAGGCGCGGGTGGCCCAGGACTCGGCGGAGGCGGTGGCGACGTTGTCATCGCCCCCATTCTCACGTATCGTTCCTCTTGAAAGCCCCGGTGGACCGCTGGCCTTGGCCATGTCGCCGGGGCTAAGTCATGCCCTCTCAAGTCTTCGCTCATGGCCGCAGACTCGACGACACCACCGGCTAGTGTCGCGGGCTACCTCTTGCGGCGGGTGCCGGTCCCGATCACCGATGGTCGAGCGGAGCTCGCAAGCGGATCCTTCATCGGCGATCGAGATCGCTCTGGCTTCTGGGATCGCCGCCGGCAAGCTGAGGTCCGGTTCATAGGCGGTTCCTCAACTGGAGTTACCGGATCTGCCGATGAGCGAGCGCGTCGAGGTCACCCCGAACCGCGTTCTGCCATGGAACGACGCCGTGAGTTATAGCGTCCAATAGTCATGCGCCTGCCTATGCCCGTTCTCGCGGTCCTTGTCTCGGTTCTCGTTGGTGGTTGCGGCCAGTCATCCGGTGACTCAGCCTCGGACCCAACCGTTCCTGCGCCACCGGCTGGTACGAGGTGGGTCGGTTCGGGTCAGGTAGTCGTGGCTGTGCCGGACTGGTGGACCACAGGCGAGACGCAATGCCTCGCGCCGGTCGAAGACACCGTGTACTTCGACAGAGCGGCCACCGCCGACTGTTCCAACCCCCCAGCCCCGTCCACTGTCCGAGAAGTTTCCGCACTCGCAGTCTTAGACGCCGACAGCGGCTACGGAGAACTGGTGGTTCGTGACATGGAACCCATCGGCGAAGTAGACGGTCGCGAAGTCGTTGAGTCGGGGGAATGCGAGGAGTGGTTCGAGGGGGTGTGTCGCAGACTCTTCGCGGTGCCCTCAGAAGGGGTGGTCTTCGCCGTCACCATCGCCGATAAGAGTGATGGCGACTACGAGGCCATTCGCGACTCGCTGCACATTCTGCCTGAGACTTCGACAACCGTTCCGCTGGCGACTCGTGACGGCTGGACACCGGCCTGGGGTGCCGAACCCAAAGTGACCGACGCTCTGGTGCACCAACTGAAAGATGCCGGACTGAATGTTGAAACCAAGACGGCCGAACGGCCTTCGAATGACGACGGCGGAGACTACGACTCCTTCCCGGAAGGGAGCCTGCTCGACGTAAGCCCGGCACTCGGCAGCGTCATCGACGTGGGAGGCACGGTGACGGTCACCGTCTCAGGGCGGTCGTTGGACCCAGCACGATAAGCACCCAGCGCAGTCCGGTAGGTGCGTCAACCGCACGCTCATGCCGCAATCCGTGCGCGCTCGCCGCTGGGCGATGGGCTCGCGGAGCGACCCGGTACGGGATCGTCACGCGGAGCGTGACCACAGCGGGATCGCGCATTGCCACGCTCCCGCGTGCTGATGGGGACAATCAGGCTGCTCGACGCCAGGTTGGCGCGACGAGACAAACAGAGACACTGAGGTTGACGGGCTCTAGGACGCACTGACGCCGGGCTGACGACGGCGAACGTCGCGGAGGAGCATCCGGCGCCGGCATATTCGACCACCAGCGTGGTCGGCCATGGCGTCGGGTCAGTGGCTCGCGCCGAGCTCGACCAGCAGGACCCCGCTGATGATGAGTGCGATGCCCCCCATCATCAGTGGTGTGAGCGGCTCCTTGAACAGCGCCTTAGACGCGATTGCGGTCAGCGCGACACCGGAGGCTGCCCAGATGCCGTAGGCCACGCCGAGCCCCATCCCCTCGTTCAGGGCGAGGGTGAGGAAGGAGAAGGCGATGAGGTAGCCGAGTGCGGTGACCGCGTAGAACGCCGAGCGTCCCTTTGCGGCAACTCGCAGCGACAAAGTGGCGATGACTTCGAAGGCGATCGCGGCGATCAGGAAGAGCCACTGCATCACACGACTCCCGTCTCGGTGTTGTTGCTGCCCGGGATAACACCGGTGTTGCCGACTTCGGTGGCGTGCGCCTTTTGGGAGCCAAGTTCCACGGTCAGGACGCCGGCGATGATGAGAGCGATGCCCACGCCCATAAGCGCGGTCAGTGACTCGTCGAAGATCAACGAGGACAGCACGGCTGTCGCTGCCACGCCCATCGCGCCCCAGATGCCGTAGGCGACCCCGAGCGCCATGCCCTGCTTCAGGACGAGGGCGATCAGCACGAAGGACGCGATGTAGCCCACGCCGACGAGCCCGAAGAAGGCTGGCCGGTCTAGGGCTGCTTTGAGTGACAGCGACGCGGTCACCTCGCAGGCGATCGCTGCCACTAGTAGGTACCACTTGGTCATTGACTCTCCTCGATGAGGCTGTGGGCGAAGGCTTGCACGTCGTTGTGTCGGTCCCGGTCGTTCGCGGACAGCTGCTGGGTGGTGACGGTCTCGAACCAGATGCCGTCGGCGATGAGCCGCGCCGCCGTCAGCCGCGTACGTTTCGGAACAGGAGTGTCGTCGGGTATCGCGACCCACGGCTCCATCCGTTCGCACCAGCGGGTCGTGAGTGGCTCATGGAGGCGGGGGTCGGTCAGCATCACGAGGTCCCCGGCGGAGAAGTCGCCGTCGCAGGCCCAGTTCACGTACGCGTGGATGCGCGACTCGACGCTCTCGCGGGCCGGATCTGCTCCTGGGATGCGCGCTTTCAAGTCGCATTCGTATCCGTCGATGACGAAGTCGACCATCGCCATCATGAGGTCCTGCTTGGTGGAGAAGTGGTACATCAGACCCGGCTTGGTCACGCCCGCGGCCCGCGCGGCCGAGTCAAGCGACACGACCCTCCCGTCGCGGGCGAGATCCACTGCCGAAGCGACGATGTCGTTGCGCTGCGATGCTCGACCTCCCACACTCGAACTTTACCAACCGGTTGGCTAAGTTTGCAAGCAAACGCACAGCGAAGCTCGCGTCCGTGCGCCTGGCCTCCCAACTCGATAGTGAGCTGACCTGGCGTCCATGTCGCTCCAGTTGACGAACCCTCACCGGACACCACCGCTACTTATCGAGAGGAACGACGGCACGCCTGGCGGGCTGTCCCGTAAGACCCGTCCGGTGAACTGTCCGGTGAAGGGAGGCTATATGACACACTGGGGAGCATGTCCCCCTTGAAGGTCGGCTATGCCCGAGTCTCCACCGACGAGCAGGACCTGACCGCGCAGCGTGACGGACTCGCGGCGTTCGGCGTCGATCCCAAGCGCATCTACGTCGATCACGGGCTCACGGGCCGCAACGCCGACCGTGAGGGACTGCGGCAGGCGCTGGCTGCCTGTCGGGACGGCGATACGTTCGTGGTCACCAAGCTCGATCGGCTGGCGCGTTCAGTCCGTGATGCCCACCAGATCGCCGACGACCTCGCGGCGCGGGAAGTGAAGCTGAGCATCGCCGGATCGGTGTACGACCCGACCGACCCGATGGGGAAACTGTTGTTCAACGTGCTGGCGATGGTCGCCGAGTTCGAAGCCGACCTCATCCGTGCCCGCACCCGCGAGGGGATGAAGGTCGCCAAGGCCAAGGGCCGGCTGCGCGGGAAGTCACCGAAACTCACCCCCCGGCAAGAAGCTCACCTCGTCCAGCTACATGCTGCCGACGAGCACACCGTGGGCGAGCTGGCCGAGCTGTTCAGCGTGGGCCGCTCCACGGTCTACCGCGCCCTTCAGCGCGCCGAGCGCGGGCGCGAGAACGCCTTGCAGTAGGTGCGTCGTGGACGCTCGAGCGCGGTGGCGAATCCTCAGGCTCCACGTCGAGGACCAGGTGCCCCTCGCGCGCTTAGCTCGCGAGACCGATGTAGGGCTGCGGACCCTGGAGCGCTGGCACGCCCGCTACCGC
>WBZP01000397.1_pt1 | contig 59809 bp, 46 predicted proteins | sample 5204301 | NCBI WGS metagenome assembly WBZP01 (sample SAMN12412401, study PRJNA552823) | activated sludge metagenome | isolation source: activated sludge from nitrification reactor of wastewater treatment plant... | place: USA: Pennsylvania | collected 2017 | reverse complement strand
CGAAAATACTGAGCCTGTAATTCCTTAATGCGGGCAATGCCGAATATGGAAGTGGCCCAAAAAAATCATTTGATCCATCACCGTTAGGTGTAAACGCTGCAGGAAAAAACACTTCAGTACAATCTACCGTTACGCGGATGCTGTCGGACCCTTTACATCCAGAAACATCTGTTACCGTTACATAATACAAACCGGTAGCAGATACAGCATACACCGCTCCTCGGAAATTATCCTGCCAAACATAAGCGGCATGGTTTCCCGCATCCAGCAGCAACTGTTCCCCGGGACAAATAGTTGTGTCGTTTCCCAGGTTCACCAGTACTGGTATGGAAACACTGTTTACGACTAAGTTAACCGTACTGATTCCACAGCCGCTTGCATCCAGCACAAACAATGAATAATTACCGGGGCCGAGGTTTTGAACAGATGGCAAAACGCCACCGGTTGACCATCTATAACTATAAGGTGCTGTTCCGCCGGAAATGGAAGCCGTGATAGTACCGTTACTCAACCCGCAGGTAGCATCTGTTATACTGATCGTTTGAGTAAGTACAGTAGGCTGAACGAGGGTTGTAGGCACAGAAACGCTGCATACACCGGCTCCAGTAACTGTTACAGTGTATGTTCCTGCGCCCAGACTGCTGATGGATGAAGTATTCTGTACCGGGTTTGTATCCCAGCTATAATTGTAGCTTCCTGAAGGGGATGTACTGGCAGAAAGAATGCCGGTGAGATCACCATTACATCTTATAGGATTTAATACTGTAGTTGCAACCGAAATAATGGTTATGGGTTTATTTACAACAATTGACGCTCCTGAAACAAAACTGACGGTTAGCGTTACCGTATAATTTCCCGGTGCAGAAAATATATGAACAGGGTTTTCCAATGAAGAATTGTTGTTAGCTCCCGAAGCAAGGTCACCAAAATCCCATAGCATACTTGTTTTACAGCCAACTACTGAACTGGTGAATCCGGCAGTAAGCCCAGTTTGGCAGGAATAGCTGAACCCTGCACTATCCGGAACAGCTTCACCCAGTTGTATATCATCTATGGCTACTCCGTCAAAATCATTGCAGGTTGTACCTGCTGCAAAAGTAAACCTTAACAATACCGATGTGGCTCCTGCCAGTGAAGAAAGGCTATGCCTGGCCGTTAGCCATGCTCCGCTACCGCCGCCGCCCACACAACTGCCCGATGTAACCTGGATATTGCCAGTCCAGCCCGGCCCACCCACGAAATTAACCGGATCGAAGTTGAACCAGTTGGTTCCTTCGCAATTGCTATTAGAATTCACTGATCCCAGGTTGTTCCAGTTTAATCCTGCATCCGTAGAATATTGTAATCCCAATCCATCAAACCTCATTTCTGTTTCCCAGAAAATTTTAAAAGAAATTTCCGGATCAGCCAGGGAAGAAATATCAAAACAGGGGCTTTGTAAAATTGAGCTGCCGCTGTTATAGGAACTTCCGGAAAAGCCGCCTGCAAGCCAGCAATGGTTACCAGAAGCGGCTGCCGTAATAACCGGTTTCGATATGATCTGCCCCCATTCCCAATGATCTGCACTGCTGCGCACCCAGTTACCATTGCCCGCTTCAAAATCTTCTGAATATGGATATGAATTTATGGGTGCTGTACATTGAGCCCGCAAATCTGTTTGTATCACTAAACATATCAGCGATAACAGCAACTTCCACAAAATACTGTACAGTTCCTTCTTCATATTCCTGTAAGAAATTGGTAAAGCTACAACGAACATCTTATAAACTGCGGTATGTAGATTGAATTTGCAGTATATTTAACCGTTTTACATGAACAGGAATTAACAATGACGCAAACCCATCGTTACTTCATCATCAACAAGCCGGTAAATATGGTATCTCAATTCCTGAGCAGCCATCCCGTTAATTTACTGGGTAACCTGGATTTTCAATTTCCGGAAGGCACGCATGCAATCGGCAGGCTCGACAATCATTCTGAAGGGCTTCTTTTACTCACTACCAACAAAAAGGTTACCAGGCTGCTTTTCCAGGGAGAGAAAAAACACAAACGGGTTTACCTGGTACAGGTAAACAATATTCTAAGCCATGATAACCTGGAAAAACTGAGAACCGGCGTGGATATCAGGATCAGGGGTGGATCTGTGTACACAACCCCACCCTGCGAAGCTGAACTGGTAACGGATCCCCAACCCCTCTACAACGCAGTAAACCATACGGATTCTTACGGCAAACACAGTTGGGTTTTAATAACGCTCACAGAAGGCAAATTCAGGCAGGTACGGAAAATGATAGCAGCTATCCGACACCGTTGTAAACGGCTGATCAGGGTTTCCATTGAAGGGATAACGCTAAACGGCATGCAACCCGGACAGGTTATAGAAACAGATGAACAGTCATTTTTTGAAAAACTGGGCATTGTATATGAAAAGCCTCCTGGCCAGTAAGACCGGGAGGCTTTCAATCACTTACAATTCTATTATTCGTTGCCGATAAAGTTATTCAAATCTTCTTTGCTGCTGTCGAATGAAAACACCTCATTTACCTTGAAATAATTCTTCTGATCAGTAGTGCGGCTGTATGCATGTTTTGCAAATGCCAGCTTTGAATCTTCAAAACTGAACAGGTTACAGATTTTAACTACCTGGTCGCTTGACAGGCAATTCTTGGATGAAATGCTTTTAGCAGTGGAAAGCCTGGTTTCATCAAAACTGCTGTTACTGATGGATTTTATTGCTGCGGCAAAATTGGAAGCGTTCATAGGCCAGCCATTACATCCATTACCGCCATTGCTGTTGGTATTGCTGTTTGAATTACTGTTTGAGTTGGTAGTGGTGGTGGTTGTTGTGGTAACTGTTTCTGAAAATACAGGGTCGTTTACTGAAACATTCATACTGACACCATTGATATTAACATTTGCATTTACACCATTGGTTGTAGATGTGGTAGTGGTTGTAAGGATGGTGCCGTTACTAACCTGCACAGATGAAGGCCTGCCATAATGGTAAACATGTACACCTGCCGGTGGAATATAATCCTGCTTCACCTCGATGGATGAATAGTAATTGAGTTTCGCCTTTTTTTGTTTGTCAACTTTTATCTTATAGGTAACATCCATCATCACTCCATCGGCATCTGCTATCAGCAGGTTGTTTTTTGATATCGGTGCAATAGCCGGATCTTCAAATATCACTTTGGCATTGTAATAAGGTTGTGCCAATTCTTCCAGGCGAAGGTTCGCCTGCGGGGCATCATTCTGCTTTTCTCCGTTAAGCACCAGGAAAAACTTATATCCGTCTTCTGAAAAAATGGTAAGGTTACCGGTTTTCTGCATTTGTGCAGAAGCAAGCATAGGTAACACAAATGCCATGAGCAGATAATATTTCTTCATAATTTTCTTTTTGATTTAAAGACAAATATAGTGATTCTGGCATATGGCATACCCTGTTCAGCTTATAGAAATTCTAATAAAAAGCTAAAAATTCAACCCGGCTGAATGACAAAATCATTCCATTTCCAATCTTTCAAACACAGTTGTTTTTATATGCTGATTAGCATTATTTTTATAGTATAAACTAAGTATGGTAATGGTAAAAAAACTACTGCTTTCCGGGATCATTTCCCTGGCAATGAAATGTTCAATGGCTCAATTTGGCCTGTATGCATCGGCTGTATACGTTCATGTAAACGGCAGCAGTTCTTTCTATAACAATACGGCTCCGGGGCTTGGACAGGATATTGGTTCTCTAACCTTCCAGGGAAGCAATTTCGGGGTTTTTGAACAGCTTTCGGGTAACCTTAGAATCACCGGTTCAGAAATTAAGACCTTCAAGGGCGGTTCTGACAATGTATGTTCCGGAACGATGAATTTTACGGTTTACCCGACCGGATCAAGACCGGCATCGCCAGTATTCACACAAGTGCAGCTTGGATTTTATTCTGACTGTTTTGCTCCGTCATGCGGAAGCTTTTTTGGTTCTTTCAGCCCTCAAAGCGGAGGCGGATGCTGTACTGCCGGCGACCAGAAATGGCAAAACCCGGGCAATGGTGTAGCTGTAAACTTTGACCTTACCAACTACCCTCCGGGTGTATATACGCTGGAAGTTTATTATGAATATACCGGCCAGGATGCAGGTAACGGTTGCGGCACCACGAAATATGACAACAATAACAATAACCCTGAAAATTACACGGCCGGTTTCACCATTACAGCCCCGGTTCCCGTACATTTCGGAACTATCCGGGTGCTAAATAACGTAACCAGCAATAAGATATACTGGAAAACCTATTCAGAAGCGTATACATCGGTTTTCAAACTGGAGAGATCGGCCAATGGAAACCAATTCTATGAAATAGGTGAAGTCCCTGCTGCCGGATTCTCTTCCCTTACCAGGGACTATTTCATACTCGACAGGCAGCCGCTGAATGGCTTAAATTATTACCGGTTAAAAATGATGGAAACTGACGGCAGGTTTCAACATTCTTCCATCATTAAAACATCCAATAAACGCTCCGGCGGATGGAACCTGGTAAATAATCCTGCCAAAAACATCCTTGGTATTTACGGATTAGAACCCGGAGATGAGATCATCCTTGTAAACCCTTCAGGGCAAAAGCTGTTTCATGCCAGTGCAAAGGGGCATTTCCTGGAAATACCAACAAGTGGCATAACAAACGGAATTCATTTCTTACGGGTTATCTGCAAAACCGGCGCATCCGTTAAACAGGTATTCATTGGTAACTGATGGAAAACCATTGAACATAAGCCATTGTAAAAAAAAACATAATGTGTAAACATTTATCAGCTTTATGCAATTTTTCGGATAAAAACACGTTAAATCAAAACCTAATATACTTACCTGAATCCCGCCTCAGCTAAACCCGGACGATATCTGTAAATAGTCCGGAATATATCCGTACACCAAACCAACAGCATATGATGAATCGTTTAATTACAGGTTTCATCCACCTGTTTCAAAAAAACGGTTCCGGTATCAAGAAGGCTAAAGCCGGAAACACCGAGGGTTCTGTTTACCTGAACCTCTATGAAAGGATGGAAATGAGGGACATGCAACGTAATGCCGGAAACAGCCGGTTGTCCCGGAAACCCTTATTATTCAAACTCCTTAATTTCTGATTATAAGATAACCTATACATTCAATATTTTACGGACAGTTCCAAAAAGCACTTCTGCTCCCAGGGCAAGGTCTTCGTATGAAGCATACTCAAGCGGGTTATGGCTGATGCCATCCTTGCACCTAACAAATATCATCCCGTAATCGCAGGCATAAGAAAGGGCGAGGGCGTCATGAAAAGGGCCGCTCATCAGTTCCGGCGCATCCAGGTCAAGGGCTTTGCATTGGCCACCGATGATCTCCTTGATCCATCCGGCACAATATCTTGGTTCACTATTGGTATCTTCCGTTATCTCATAACTTAGTTTATGCTTTGCTGTTATTTCAGCTATCCTTTCCCTTAATTGTTTTTCATACCGGTTACGCCTGTCGAGGTCTATATCCCTCAGGTCTACCGTAAACACACATTCTTCCGCTATGATATTTCGGCTGGCGGGAAATACATTGATGGTGGCCACCGTACCAACAGTAGGGTTCCCGGGAACCTGTGTGGCAATTTCATTTACGGCAACAATGATTTCTGCAGCGCCCAGTAATGCGTCTTTCCTAAGCGGCATCGGCACGGAGCCTGTATGCCCGGCCATACCCTTTAACTTAACGGTAAGCCATAAAGGCCCGGAAATTCCGGAAACAACGCCAATCGGTTTACCGGCCAAATCCAATACGGGCCCCTGTTCAATATGCAATTCCAGGAAACAATGTATGCTGCCGGGTTTATATTCGCTTTCCCTGAATTTCTGCGGATCGCATCCAAAATCAATCAATGCCTGTTCCCGCGTGATGCCATCTTTGTCCTTTCGCTGCAATTCGCCCGGCTCAAGCTTTCCTAATATGCCCCTGGAACCAAAAAGCCCTTTGGTAAAGCGCCAGCCCTCTTCATCGGCAAACGATACCACTTCTATACTTCTTTCAGGTTTAAGCCCCATTTCCGTAATCGCTTTCACTGCTTCAATGGCACAAAGAACACCGGCAACGCCATCAAACCTTCCACCATAAGGCTGGGAATCGAGGTGCGAGCCCATCATGAGGACAGATAAACCGGGGTTACTGCCTTCCAGTCTGCCAATAAGGTTGCCAAAATGATCGATATGTGTTTTCATGCCTGCATCCTGCATCCAGCCTGCAGCAAGGGTAAACGCTTCTTTTTCCAATGCCGTCATGGTTGGTCTGCAGGTGCCGGTTTCACCAATTTTACCTACCAGGCTCATTGCTTCAAAATGCTGCTGAAGCCGGTTTTTGTTGATATTCACTTGCTTATTTTTTTGTAAATATATTGAATTGCCGGGTTCAAAATCGGGGCAGTATCGCTATCTTTAGCAGCCAAAAAAAATTCCATGTATAAAATACTGTTCCAGTTATCACTTTGCTTTATCTCTTTTACTGTTTTTGCCCAGCAGGATCCTGAAGACAATCCGGCATGCAGGGAAAAATGCAGTCATGCCAATATCAGCGCAAGGGAGCAGCAGGTACTGTATTATCAATATCCATCCATGGAAAAATATGATATCAAATACCTGAAGATAGACCTGAATGCAGAAGCCGGCAGCCGGTTCCTTTCCGGAACATCCACCACTCGTGCTATCGCCTTGCAGCCCCTTGATTCATTTATTATTGAGCTGAGAAACAATATGGTTGTTGACTCAGTATATATAAACGGGAGCAAAAGGGCTTTTACCCGCGGTTCTGATTTTATCTATGTGCCGCTGTCGCCTGTAATACCTGCAGGTACAACCGTAACAGCCATGTTTTATTATAATGGCACAGCCGGCTCAGGTGGTGTTTTTGCTGGAACCGTTGCCAGCAATGGCCTCACCTACACGGCTACCCTCTCTGAAAGTTACCAGGCCAGGGAATGGTTTCCGGCAAAACAGATTTTATCAGATAAAATTGATTCAACGGATATCTGGATCACTACAAGCGCTTTTAATAAAGTGGGAGCAAACGGGCTGCTGATTGAAACGGTTGACAGTCCGAATAACCGCAAACTATATAAATGGAAAACCCGTTATCCCATGAATTACTATTTGCCGAGCATTGCGATTGGAAATTACATGGAGTATACAAATTATGCCAAACCCCTGGCGATGGCCCCCGATTCCATTCCTGTTCTGAATTATATTGCCGATAATGTCACTTATTTTAATTCGGTAAAAACCAATATTGACAAAACGCCGGCATTCATTGAAAAATTCAGCGAGTTGTTCGGTCTGTATCCATTTAAAGACGAGAAATACGGCCATGCGCAGGCTTCCATAGGCGGCGGAATGGAACACCAGACCATGAGCACCATGAACAGTTTTGGCACATCGCTGATAGCCCATGAACTGGGGCATCAATGGTGGGGAGATAATGTAACCTGTGCAACCTGGAACCATATATGGCTGAATGAAGGCTTTGCCAGTTACTGCGAATACCTGTCGGTGGAGAAACTGCCGGCATTATATACTACCACTACCGCTGCCGCTTACATGCAAAGTGTACACAACAGTGTAATGAGCTCCCCTACCGGAAGTGTGTTTGTTCCCAATGCTTCGCTATATGATGAGAACAGGATTTTCAGCAGCCGGTTAAGTTATAATAAGGGGTCTGCCATCATTCATAACCTGCGTTTTGAAATGCAGGATGACACATTGTTTTTCAATACGCTTAAAAATTTTCAGCAACAATATAAGAATGGTGTCGCTACAGCCGAAGATTTCAAAACGGTAGCGGAAACAACCTGCGGGAGGAGTTTCACGGATTTCTTCAACCAGTGGTATTACGGTGAAGGTTACCCTACATTTAACATCACTTACCTGAAACAGGGGCTGGATACGTTAATACTCATTGTAAACGAATCAACCAGCGCCCCTGATGTAACTTCATTTTTCAGGGGATTATTCGAATTCAGGATTACTTCTGCGCAGGGCGATACCATTGTGAAAGCGAATGTAATGACCAACAACCAGCAGTTTAAATTTTATTATCCTAAAACAGCCAATGGCGTTGTGGTTGACCCGAATAACTGGGTATTAAATGCAACCGGAACCATTACCAATGGAGGGGTGATTCCGGTTAAACTGGTGAAATTTGATGCCAGGCCTGCTGCAAACTGTAAAGCCCTGGTAAGCTGGAACAGCAGCCAGGAAGAAAATATGCAGGAATACCAGGTTGAATACAGCATTAATGGAACGGACTTTACACAGGCAGGTTCTGTTAGAAGCAACAACAGCATTTCGGGCGCTTCATACCAATTTAGTGCAGCCCTTTCTGCATCTGCCAACCATTATTTCAGGATGAAAATGATACAGGCTGACGGCAGTTTCACTTATAGCCCTGTTGTAACACTTAACCATACCTGTTCGGGTTCTTTTACGGTAACGGTTTTATCAAACCCTGCTTCCGATAAGCTGTCTTTGTTTGTACAACAACCCATAAGCGGTAATACCAGTTTCAGCATACTGGATGCAACCGGTAAAAAAATGTATACCGGTACCAGAAAACTGCAGGCAGGCGGTAACAGCCTTCAGTCAATTCCTATTGATCATCTTGCCACAGGCATATACCTGTTAAGGGTTGAACATGACGGACAGGTTATACATAGCCGGTTCATGAAAAAATAAAATTCGGAACCTGATTATTTATTACGCTGGCAAAGCATCATGTATCAAGATATGTTAAACTAACATACATGGTTAAACTAACATTTCCCGGAGTAAACCTTACTGCTTTTATCCTGTTTCAGTTATGTTTTTGTTGTGCGGGCGCCATGGCACAGGAAAAACAATTACCAGCAGCATTGAAACCTTTTGTGCTGCCCGGTTACGAAATCCTTGACGTTGTTACCGGTTTCCTTGATAATGACAACAGGGAAGATGCCATCCTGATTTTGAAAGTTTCCGGGGAAGACAGTATTACGGATTCTGAACCCAAAAGGCCGGTACTATTACTTACCCGCAATGCAGCGGGGATCTATACACTGGTAAAAAGAAACGACCATTTGATGATGTGCCGCCAATGCGGCGGTGTGTTTGGTGACCCTTACGAAAAAACTGAAATCGAAAACAATGGTTTCAGCATTTCATTTTATGGCGGAAGCAACTGGCGATGGGGTTATGATTACCAATTTATTTATGATACGGCTAAAAAAGACTGGTTCCTCAGCCGGGAAAAGCAGATCAGTTACCATAATACAGAACCGGAATTAGATATTAAAGAAACCATCATTGAATCTGAAGAAATGGGAATCATATTTTTTTCCGATTTCAATATCAACAGGGAATACGAAGAAAAGAAGTGGAAAGTAACCTGCAACAAGGCAAATTTTTACAATAGCCCGAAAATGGGGAGTAAAACCAGGAAAGCATACCTGGTAAAGGATGATGTGGTAACGGGAACGCGTACACTCAAAAATTTCATCCAGGTTGAATTCAAAAACTCCAGGGATGAATATACCTATGGATTCATACCCAGTACCTGCCTTAAACCGCTTGATTAAAACCCTTTCACCAGGGCCATCGACTCATCGGCCATCTGCCTGTTATATTCAAAAGCCAGTTGCTTATGGTTAATGAGATCTACGATTGTGCCTATCAGGCAAAGCCCGCCGGTAAACAGGTACAAAATCCCCATACCGATCTGGCCAACAAGGAACCTTTGAATGCCGGCACAACAAACAAAACCAAGCAGTGTACATATCAGTATGATCTCGGCTTTTTTCCTTTTACCGTTATAAATAGTTATGAACAGTTTCAGTTTATCTTCGGTGAGCCCGCCGGTTACCTGCTGCAGGTAAGCCAGTTCATCGGGTTCCACTGCCGGTATAAGTGATACAAGGTTTTGGTTCATATGAATGGTTGTTTACGAATGATAAGTAGTTGCATCACCCGGTACATCATCAGCACTATGGCTGGTATCCCGAGTATGTGATGATTCACAGATGTTTCAAATTGTGCGTGTAATGCATAATGAATTGAATGACCAATCCCGCAACCGGGGCACCAGGCAATTCCAAGCCACCTGAAAAAACACAGGGATACTTCCGGTTCATTGGGCTGCATGAAGAACAGCCATATTAATGCTGCTATTAAAAAAACTGATTCAGCATGCTTCATAAAATACTTTCCAGCCTGTATCATACGCTAATGTACACTTAAATGACAGAATCGTATCAATGATCGTTCAGCGGAAGCCCTTTTGCCTGCCAGTCTTTCCAGTTGATATATTCAGGGGCTACGCGGTGCTCTTCCATGGTTATACAACCGGTTACCGGGCACATCAGTTGGCAGAGGTTACACCCAACGCATTCCGCATCCTTAACTGTATATGTATTATATGGCTTTCCGTATTCCAGGTTGATAGCCTGGTGTGATGTGTCTTCACAAGCTATATAGCAAAGACCGCAGTGAATACATTTATCCTGATCTATTTTGGCAATATGATGATAATTGATATCCAGGTCTTCCCAATGCGTAAGTGTGGGAACTGATTTACCTATAAAATCGTAGATTGTTGCAAATCCTTTTTCATCCATCCAGTTGCTGAGTCCTTCGCACAGGTCTTCAATGATGCGGAAACCATGTTTCATAGCTGCCGTACAAACCTGCACAGATGTTGATCCCAGCAACATGAACTCGGCTGCATCTTTCCATGTACTGATGCCGCCAATTCCCGAAATGGGAACTTTGCGGGTTGTTTCATTTTGGGAAATGGTAGCCAGGAATTTCAGGGCGATTGGTTTTACGGCCGGCCCGCAATAACCGCCAAATACACTCTTACCGGCTACATATGGGTTGGGCACAAAGGTATCGAGGTCGATGCCTGTAACGGATTGTATGGTATTGATCAGCGATAAGGCATTGGTACCGGCTTCCACTACTGCTTTCCCGGTTGGCACAACAGAATGTACATTAGGTGTTAATTTGGTAATTACCGGAATGGTTGCCGCTTCCATTACCCATTCTACCACCATACGGGCAATTTCAGGGTCTTGTCCAACTGCTGCCCCCATGCCCCTTTCCGTCATACCATGCGGGCAGCCAAAATTCAGTTCAAGCCCGTGTGCACCGGTATCTTCCACTTTTTTTATAAGTTCATGCCAGCTTTTCCGGTCATTATCAGCCATGAGGGAAACGATCATCGCCCTGTCGGGAAATTCTTTTAAACATTCCTTTATTTCCCTGAGGTTAATGTCCAGGGGGCGGTCAGAAATCAGTTCAATATTATTGAACCCCATTACCCTGGTTCCGTTGAAATTAACAGCAGAATAACGGGATGACACATTTTTTACCTGTGACCCCAGCGTTTTCCACACTACGCCGCCCCATCCTGCTTCAAAAGCACGGAGTACATTAATTTTTTTATCAGTAGGAGGTGCACTCGCCAGCCAGTATGGGTTGGGAGATTTGATACCTAGAAAGTTTGTACTTAAGTCTGCCATAATGTGAGATTTTCACGCAAAGCCGCTAAGAGGCTAAGACGCAAATTTTTATAATTTATTTACTATGCGATGAATGCCATCTTTTATAAGGTATTCATTGATTTCTAAATATATTTGAACCTGCTTATTTACTTTCGGTTACATAAACATGAATTTTCACGCAAAGCCGCTAAGAGGCTTAGACGCAAATTTTTATAATTTATTTACTATGCGATGAATGCCATTTTTTATGAGGTATTCATTGATTTACAAATATATTTGAACCTGCTTATTTACTTTTGGTTACATAAAAATGAATTTTCATGCAAAGCCGCTAAGAAGCCAAGAAGTTCATTTTTATAATTTATTTACAATACGATGAATACCATCTTTTATAAGATTCACATTAAAATTTATCAATAATCCTAATTTAATGTCAGTTAATTTCAAGTATGTCTGAACCTGTTTATAATGAACAGGCGCAAGTGATTCTACTGATTTTAATTCTACTATTACTTTATCATCAATAATAAAATCTGCACGAAATCCAATTTCCAATTTAATTTCTTCATGAACAAGCGGAATTGCTTGCTGCCTCTTAAACGGCATGTTTATTTTCAATAACTCGTAACTGATTATCTCTTCATAAACAGTTTCAAATAAACCCGGCCCATACATTGTATGTATTCTAAAACATATATCAACTAACTTTTTTGCAATTTCGTTTTCAGTTAGCATATATATACCATTTCTACTTTGCTACTTTGCGCCTTTGCGTGAAAAAAAATTTAAAATATATAATTTATAATGGCCGCTGCCCCATCCTTACCGGCTTGCACCGCATCTACCACTTCCTTTCCGCCATTAACGCAATCACCACCTGCGAATACGCCATCCAGGTTAGTGGTTGCATTACCATTCAATAATATTTTCCCGCTTTTATGTTGAAGCCCGTTTGCAGAAACGAGTTTTTCAAACGGCATCTGTCCGGCCGCTTTAATCACCATATCTACTTCCAATGTAAAGGTTTCTCCTGTTGCCACCGGTGAACGCCTTCCGCTTGCATCCGGCTCTCCCAGTTTCATCACTGATGCAACCAGTGCATTTACTTTTCCATCTTTGCCAAGAATCTCTTTGGGGGCTGCCAGCCAGGTTATTTCGCAACCATCCAACATGGCTATATCCAGTTCCTCCTGTGTACAGGGCATCTCATCTTTAGTTCGTCTATACAACATCGTTACTTCCTTTGCGCCCAGCCTTTTTGCCTGTGTTGCAGCATCAATAGCCGTCATGCCCATACCGATTACGGCTACCTTATCGCCAACCGGCACCTTATCAAAACCTTTGCTACGAATATCATAGATAAAACTGATGGCATCTTCCACACCTTCCAGCTCTTCACCCGGAATGTTAAGTTGCCGTGCCAGTCCAACACCAAAAGCCAGGTAAACAGCATCATAATTATTTCTCAGTTCATCCAATGTAATATGCTTACCCAGTTCCTTATTGTATTGAATTTCTATACCACCCAATGACAAAATATACTCAACTTCATCTTTACAGAACTGTGGGGTAACCTTATATGCTGCAATGCCATAAGTCATTAAACCGCCTCCCTGTGATTCCTTTTCAAAAATGGTTACATCTATGCCTTCCCGTGATAATACATGCGCACAGCTTAACCCTGCCGGACCTGCACCCACGACAGCTACTTTTTTCCCGGTTGATTGCTTTCTTTTGAATAGCTGCCATTTATTATCCAGGGCCTTTTCCGTAGCATAACGCTGCAGTTTTGCGATTGGAATCGGCTCTTCTTCCATGAGATTATATACACAGGCCCCTTCACATAATTTTTCAACCGGGCAAACCTTGCTGCAACCTGCTCCCATGATATTGGACACAAAAATAGTATGGGCACTGCCCTTGATGTTATCAGTTGTAATCTGTTTGATGAACTTAGGCACATCAATACCGGTTGGGCAGCTTTTCATACAAGGTGCATCATAGCAGAACAGACAACGGTTTGCTTCCACCAATGCTGCATCCTTTGTTTCAAAAGGCGGATGGATATCGCTGAAGTTTTGCTCGTACTGCTCTTTAGTTAGTCGGTTGTTCTGAATCATTATTTCAAATTTGACATTTTGTATTTTAAATTAAACGGTTCTTATAAGAATGATACTGGTCATTCAACATTTAAAATGCAAAATAAATTTACAGTTTTACTATTTCCTGGTAAGTTTCCGGCCTTCTGTCGCGGAAGAACTGCCATTTGCTTCTTACCTGTTCAATCAAATCCAGGTCAAAATCCGCAATCAGTAACTCATCCTTATCTTCTGAAGCGCAGGCAAATATTTCTCCCAGTGGATTTACAAAATAAGAAGTACCATAAAATTTCCCCAGGTTCCAGGGCGCTTCCGACCCCACCCTGTTTATACAACCCATGAAATATCCATTGGCCACTGCATGTGCCGGTTGCTCAAGCTTCCACAAGTATTGCGACTGGCCAACGGTGGTAGCGGAAGGGTTATAAACGATTTCTGCACCATTCAATCCCAGGCAGCGGGCCCCGTCGGGAAAATGGCGGTCGTAACAAATGTATACACCCACTTTGGCATATTTTGTCTGGAACACCGGGTAGCCCAGGTTTCCGGGTTTAAAGAAATATTTTTCCCAGAAACCACCTGTATGCGGAATATGATTTTTCCGGTATTTGCCGAGATAGGTTCCGTCTGCATCAATAACAGCAGCGGTATTGTACAACACACCAGCCTGTTCTTTTTCATACACAGGGATGATGAGCACCATATTGTATTTTTTGGCATAAACTGCCAAGCGTTCTGTAGTTGGGCCAGGTACTGTTTCTGCGGAAGCATACCATTTACTGTCCTGCCCCGGGCAGAAATAAGGCGTATTGAAAATTTCCTGGAAACATAAAATCTGCACGCCCTGCTTTCCGGCTTCCTCAATCAATGGAATATGTTTCTGCAGCATTGCTTCCTTGATCTCTTCGATCGTTCCTTCGCCTTCCGTTTTGGGAAGAGACATTTGAATTAATCCTGATTTAATAATTCTTGGCATTGTATATTAACATTATGAATTATAAATTATGAATTTTGAATTATTTAAAGTCAACTTATTTTAAGATACCTTTCTTTTGTTGTTAGTATTATACTATTTAAAATTCTGACTAGTTCATCGCACTTCATAACTAAGCCATTAAATTGTTCTTCAGAAATATAAAAACTGTCTTTTAATAGATGTAACCAATAGCTGGTTTCCCTGGCTTCTTTTACAGAAATACCTAATTTATGAACAAAGTCTTTCTTAGATACACTGGCAATAGCTTCATGAGTATTTGCGCCAACTGATGTACCGCTTCTTACTAGTTGCTTTGAAAGTACAAATTCTTTTTTCTCTGAAATCAGATATTTATAAATGCTGATAATTTCAAGTGCGAATAAATACGATTTATTTAAAATGACATTATCATTGTTCACATTCATAACTCATAATTATACATTCTAAATTACCTGCGATACTTTACTACGTTTTACAAACTTCCCATACCCCTTTTCAAGTAAACATTTATTCTCATCAATGGCAACTTGTCCTCTCAATAAGACCGTCTTCACTTTACCTGTTAGCTCCCAACCCTCATATCCACTGTAATCTACATTCATATGGTGATTGTGTACAGACAAAGTATGTTTTTCATTCGGGTCAAAGATCACGATATCTGCATCACTGCCAACAGCGATGGTGCCTTTCCTTGGAAACATGCCAAATATCTTTGCCGGATTGGTACAGGCAACTTCCACATATTTATTCAAAGTGATTTTGCCGGTATGTACGCCTTCGCTGAATAACAGTTCCATCCTGTTTTCAATAGCGGGATGGCCGTTCGGTATTTTTGAAAAATCATCTTTGCCCATCAGTTTCTGTTCCCATTTAAACGGGCAGTGGTCGGTGGCAACCACATTTACCAATCCCTGGTTGATACCGGCCCATAAGGTTTTCTGGTCTTTCTTTTCCCGCAATGGCGGACTCATCACCCATTTGGCGCCTTCAAAATCCCTTTCATATAAAGATGCATCAAGGATAAGGTATTGGATACAGGTTTCCACAAACACTTTCTGATTCCTCTTTGTGGCATTCCTTACTGCGTTCAGAGCGCCTTCGCAGGTAAGGTGAACAATATAACCGGGGCAACCTGAAAAACCGGCCATATCCACAAACCGTTCACTGGCTTCCGCTTCTGTTACTTCGGGCTGTGACAGATAATGATACAGCGGCGCTGTTTTACCTTCTCCCCTGTGTTTCTGAACCAGGTAATCAATCATATCTCCATTGGTAGCATGCACATTGATCAGGCCACCATGTTTCTTAACTTCTTCCATCAAACCGATCATCTGCCGGTCGTCTATCATCAATGCCCCTTTATAAGCCATGAATGTTTTAAAGGATGTGATCCCTTCCTTTTCAATGAAATCTTTTATCTCTTTCCTGGTTTCATCATTGAAATCGGTAACTGCCATATGAAAACTGTAATCACCTACGCAATTGCCGGTTGAACGCGATTGCCATTCTTCCAGCGCAGCGCGCAGTGAGTTGCCTTGTTTCTGCAGGATGAAATCAATCACCATGGTAGTGCCGCCATATAAAGCAGCACGCGTACCGGTTTCATAATTATCACTGGAGTAGGTGCCCATGAACGGCATATCCAGGTGAACATGCGGATCTATTCCGCCGGGAAAAACCAGTTTTCCGGAAGCATTAATTTCCGTGTCTGCTTTTACAGTCAAATTTTTCCCGATAGCAGAAACCGTTTCTCCCTCAATGAAAATATCTGCCGTATAATCATCTGTGGCAGTAATTATTCTTCCGTTTTTAATTAGAATACTCATAAATTATTTTGAATGTTAAATTTTGAATGTTGAATGAAGTCTTTACAATTTAAAATTCATCATTCAACATTTAAAATACTCATAAACTATTTTGAATTATAAATTTTGAATGTTGAATGAAGGCCTTATAATTTAAAATTCATCATTCAACATTTAAAATACTCATAAACTATTTTGAATTATAAATTTTTGAATGTTGAATGAAGTCTTTACAATTTAAAATTCATCATTCAACATTTAAAATACTCATAAACTATTTTGAATTATAAATTTTTATATGTTGAATGTAGTCTTTACAATTTAAAATTCATCATTCAACATTTAAAATACTCATAAACTATTTTGAATTATAAATTTTGAATGTTGAATGAAGGCCTTATAATTTAAAATTCATCATTTAAAATACTCATAAACTATTTTGAATTATAAATTTTGAATGTTGAATGAAGGCCTTACAATTTAAAATTCAACATTTAAAATACTCATAAACTATTTTGAATTATAAATGCTGTGTTCAACTGATAAGTGCAACACTACCTTTTAGTTTTAAAAATACTTCATTAGGTGTTAAGTAACCAAATTTTCTTACAGGTCTGTTATTGATTTTTCTTTCTACGCTTTTTATTTCAGCCTTCGATATGATATTAAAATCTGTTTGTTTAGGAAAAAACATTCTGATTACGCCGTTTCTGTTTTCTATTGTTCCTTTGTCTTGTGATGTGTATGGTCTGGTAAAATAGGTTTTCGCATTGAGTTTTTTACCTATTTCCTCGTGCAAGCAAAACGCTTGATCATTATCAAAAGTTATGGTCTTTATTTGGGGTAATTTTTGCATTCTTTTTACTAAAGTTTTGGCTACTTGCCTGGCGTCTTTTCCTTTTAGTTTATCAATCGTAGTTGTTAATGTGAGACGATCTGTCGTGACTAGTAATGCAGACTGGTGTGCTTTACCCATTATAAGATCAGCTTCAATATCTCCGAATCTATTGCGCTTCTCTACAACAAGCGGCCTTTTCTCAATGGATACACGATTGGGAATAAGACCACGGGAATCTCGGTGGTTTCCCCTCTTTCGCTTCCTCTTACCATGGCGCAACATCTTGTGCAAATCTTTGTATGGCTTATTTCTGCGCTTTTTAGAATGTTTGCATTCCCAGACAAACTTATAAATGGTCTCATGACTTACACCCTCAATTCCATCTTTTCTCCATTGAGCAGTCACAAATTCAGGGCTATACCGCTCAGTTGTCATTAAGTTCTTAGCGTTCAATTTCAAATCAGCGGTAAACTTTACCTGTTTGGCCTTTAATTTGTGCCTGAATCTTGTTTTTTGCTCAGCCCTAATGGCGACATAAACCTTTGCGCCGAAGCCTCTCTTTGGCACATTACGTGCCAGTTCTCGACTAATAGTACTCTTGTGTACTCCTATAAAGTCGGCAATTTCAGTAAGGGTCTTTCCTACTTTTTTCAGTGTCTCAATCTTGTACCTTTGCTCTAGGTTGAGCTGATTATACTTCTTTGTCATGTGGTAATAACAAAGGTAGATTTTCGGCTCTTCCCGTTCGGGGCTCCGTTTCGCTACGGCTACGCCTTCGCTACACTACGCCCCGAACGGGAAATAACACTGTTGCACTTATTACTTGAACTTAGGAATTTTGAATGTTGAATGAAGGCCTTATAATTTAAAATTCATCATTCAACATTTAAAATACGCTTACTCTTTTTCATCATTAAAAAATACAATAGCCCGCTTACAAAAAATCCAACAAACCAGGCATAATGATACAGTTGAGAAATCCATTCCGGAAATACGGATGCTTCAATCAGTTTAACCTGCAATAAAAATCCCGGAACATTCGGCAATATCCCCAGTAACAAAGCTATTACGGCAGCATGATTAAATCCATTTGTAAAACCATACCTTCCGCTGTGTTTATATAAGTCTGCAATGTGTAATTGTTGTTTCCTGATAAAATAATAATCAGCAATCATGATTCCGCCAACCGGCCCCAATAAACTGGAATAAGCAATCAGCCAGGTAAATATATACCCGTTGGGATCGGCAATCAGTTTCCAGGGAAAAATTAAAATTCCCAGTAAACCTGTGATATATCCGCCTTTTCTAAAGTTAATTTTTTTGGGAGACAAATTTGCAAAATCATTGGCCGGACTAACGATGTTTGCAGCAATATTGGTTGCCAGGGTAGAAATGGCAACAGCAATCATAGCGATACTAACCAATATTTTATTTTCAAATTTTCCGGCAAGTACCAGCGGATCCCAGATTGTTTCTCCATAAATGATAACGGTTGCCGAAGTAACCACCACACCTATGAATGAAAAGATTGTCATGGAAGGCGGAAGGCCGATAACCTGTCCGTTTATCTGTGCTTGCTGGCTCCTGGCATATCGGGTAAAATCAGGGATATTTAATGAAAGCGTTGCCCAGAAACCAACCATCCCTGTTAGTGCCGGAAAAAAATATGTAAAAAAAGAAGCTGAGTCAGTAAACTTTGACGGTTGTTGCAAGATAGGCCCCAGCCCGTTACCGGCATTGATAGCCCAAATCAATAAGGCCAGCGCAGCAATGGGTAAAAAAAATGCTTTGAAAACGAGTAATTTTTTAATGCTTTCCACTCCCAGGTAAACTACATACATATTTAGTAACCAGAAAATAAGGAAGCAAATGGCGGGACCGGTTTGAAGCCCGAATGAAGCAGGAAATATTTCGGGAAGATTACCCAGCGCCGGCAACCAGATATTGAGCATCAGGTAAATGGAATACCCGCCAATCCATGCCTGTATACCAAACCATCCGCAGGCAACAATGGCCCTGAGCAAGGCCGGTATATTGGCTCCAATTGTACCAAAACTGGCCCTGGCAAAAACAGGAAAGGGAATTCCATATTTGGCACCGGCATGGCCGTTCAGTATCATGGGTATGAGTACAACCGTATTGCCCAGGAAGATGGTGAGGATGGCCTGCCACCAGTTCATGCCACCTTCAATCAATGAACTGGCAAGCATGTATGTGGGGATACATAAGCTCATGCTGATCCATAACGCTGCATAATTCCAGGTTCCCCAGGTACGTTTTTGCGGAAGCACCGGGGCCAGGTCATCGTTGTACAAAGATGAAGCAGGTATATGTAAACTTTGATCCATAAAGAATTTATAACAGGAAAGAAGATTTACTTCAACAAAAGCTATGATATTATAACCTTCAGCATCAGCATAAAGAACCAACCAAACTAACATCAACCCATCTCCAAATCAATTCATCTCCCAATTGATTCATCTCCAAATCAACTTGTTTCCAAATCTGCAATCTTCAAAGCTTCACTGATAATAGCAAGCCCTTCATCTATCTGCTCTCTGGTTACACATAGTGGCGGTGCTATAAAAATATAACTCCAACGCACAAACGTATACATGCCCAGTTCTTTTATCTTTGCTGCCACTTTATTCATTACACCCATTTCATCAGGCTTTGCATTAAAGGGCGCCATCGGTTCTTTGCTGTTGCGGTTCTTAACCAGTTCCATGCAGCCCAGCAGGCCTGTTGTCCTGAAATTACCGATAGAAGGATGTTTTTGTTTTAATAATTCAACTTGTGCAGATACATATTTACCCATTTCAGCAGCGTTCTCTATCAGGTTATCTTCTTCATAGATCTTCAGGGTTTCCAGTGCGGCAGCGCAGCTTACCGGGTGAGCCGAATACGTGAGGCCAAGCGCCAGCACCGTATCATCATATTTGGCTGCTATTTTATCAGATACCATCAGGCAGCCGAACGGGAGGTAACCGCAGGTAAGGCCTTTTGCCATACAAATCATATCCGGGATAATACCGTGGTTTTCAAAACCAAACCATTTGCCGGTGCGCCCGAAACCGCTCATCACTTCATCCATAATGAGCAGGATACCATGCTGATCGCATATTTTCCTTACTGCCTTCAAATAACCAACCGGGTATTGCAGGCAGCCCGAAGACCCTGATTCGCCTTCCAGTAAAATGGCGGCAATATTGGCCGGCCCTTCATAAGCGATTATGCGTTCCAGTTGTGCTATGGATTCTTTTAACAGGTTTTCTTCACCGTATTCCCAGCGATAAGCATATGGCAGGTCGAAATGCACGAAGTTTGGCGCCTGTTGCGAATCTACCGGCAACCTTCTTGGGTCGCCGCTGGCCGAAATGGCACCGATGGAAGCCCCGTGATAAGACTGGTACCGGCTCAGTATCTTATGCCTGCCTGTATACAACCTGGCCAGTTTGATGGCATTTTCTATGGAAGTGGCGCCACATAAGGTAAAGAATGCCTTGTTCAGGTCACCCGGGCATATCGATGCCAGTTTTTTCCCCAGTTCGCCACGTACTTTGGTTACACAGCTTGGCGTTACATAACTCACTTCTTTCATCTGCTTTACAACGGCGTCGGTTATACGCTGATCACCGTGACCTATGTTAACATTCATCAGTCCGGATGAAAAATCGATGATCCTGTTGCCATCATAATCATACAGGTAAACACCTTCAGCGTGTTTTACGGCAATGGGCGCAATTCCTTTCTGCTTGCTCCAGGAAAATAATGTGTAATCGAGATTGTCCTGAATGATCCCGGTTGATTCAGATATTGTTTTTGTTTGTGACATTTCAATATTTATTTTAAATGATGAATTCTAGATTTTAAATGTGTTTAATTCAACATTCAAAATCTATAATTCAAAATAACAATCAACTCATCCAGTTTACTCCGGCCTCTGCATTCCACTTGGTTGTACTCTTCTTTAATTTTGTCCAGAATTCAATGGAGCTTTTACCGGTTATATCACCTACCCCGAATTTACTTTCATTCCATCCACCGAAAGAAAACGGTTCGCGGGGTACCGGTACGCCTACATTCACACCAATCATGCCGGCGCTGGCCCTTTCAATGATATAACGGGCCATGCCGCCATTCTGTGTAAATACGCTGGCGGCATTACCATATGGGTTGGCATTTTCAATGGCCAGGGCTTCATCAACGGTACTGGTGCGCATGATGGAAATAACCGGGCCAAAGATCTCTTCGCGGGCTACGCTCATTTCCGGTTTCACGTGGTCAATAACGGTTGGGCCAACATAGGTCCCTTTTTCTTTTCCGGGCACTTTGGCATTGCGTCCATCCACCAGGATAACAGCGCCATCCTGTTCTGCATCGGTGATATACTTTTCAATACGCTGCTGCGATTCTTTATTGATAACGGCGCCCAGGTTTTCGCCCGGAACAATTTTCCTGGCTTCTTCACAGATCTTATCTATGATCTTATCTATATTACCAACCCCGATCATGGCGCTGGCAGCCATACAACGTTGCCCGGCGCAACCACTCATGGAAGCAGCCACATTTTGCGCCGTCATGGCCGGGATAGCATCCGGCAACACCATCAGGTGGTTTTTGGCGCCGCCAAGGGCAAGGCATCTTTTATAATGAGACGTAGCACGCTGGTAAACAATTTTAGCCACTTTGGTGGAGCCAACAAATGATACCGCTTCAATGCCAGGGTGGTCGCAAATGGCTTCCACTATTTCTACATCACCATGAACTATATTGAAAACACCATCCGGCAAACCCGCTTCTTTTAATAATTCTGCCAGGCGGCCGCAGCTTAACGGCACTTTTTCCGAGGGTTTCATGATCATGCAGTTACCCAGTGCGATGGCATTGGGGATGGTCCAGTTGGGTACCATGCTCGGAAAATTGAACGGCACGATGGAGGCTACCACGCCAAGGGGTACATGCTCGGTTCTGCATTCTACGCCCCTGCTCACTTCCAGCACTTCGCCCGTAACCAATTGGGGCAATGAAGTGGCAAATTCTGTAAGTTCAATGCTTTTTTCAATTTCAGCCACCGATTCAGAATAGGTTTTACCGTTTTCTTCACTGCATAACTTAGCCAGTTCCTGCAGGTTTTTTTCCAGCAGGGTCTTATACCTGAAAAAAACCTGCACCCTTTCTTTTATTGGCATACGGCTCCAGGCAGGGAAGGCTGCTTTGGCTGCTTTTACAGCATCATCCAGGTCTTTTGAAACAGACATGGGAACGGTTGATAACAGGTTGCCGTCGAGCGGAGATACCACATCCAGTTTCCTCCCTGATGAAGCATCCGTAAACTTTCCATTGATATAATTCTGTGTAGCTGAGTATTTCATGATAACAGGTTGTCTAAAATGTAAATATTTTAATTTTTAAGCGAAAAAATAAAAATAATGTATTTTTGATAATCGAAACAAATTATTTTTCATTTTCCTGGTATAATTTTAACTAATGATGAATTCGCCCGGACAGGTGGTTTTAGATAAGCTTGATTTTGACATCCTCTCCTTCCTGCAAAAAGACGGCAGGATGTCGTTTACAGTTATTGCTGAAAAACTGGGGGTTTCAATAGGCACGGTGCGTACCCGGTTCAATAAACTGATAGAAGACGGAACCATCAATATTATTGGCAGGGTTGACCCGGACAAAGTGGGCTTCAGGTGTTATGCACACATAGCCGTGTTTGTAAGGCCTGCTACCTTAAAGGAAAAAGTGGCCCAAAAAATTGCAAAACTGCCGGAAGTGAGTTTTTTAGCCATGACATCCGGCGATTACGACCTGGAAGTGGACGTAATGTGCCGGGATAATAACCACCTGGTAGATTTCATTAATGATATCAGCAAGTTTGAAGGGGTATACCAGACAAAAACAACGATATATTTTAAAGTGTATAAATACGCCCAGCCTGATCTGAAATTGCTGAAATAGTGATAAATTTGCTGCGCTAACAACATGAAAAAAAAGCCATTACAAATATTGGAATAATTTTTGCTTGCAAATCCGCTAACTGTTCCTACTGATAATTACCAGCCATTTCCTTGAATACCTTTATTTGATCACATTCATTAATAAAAATTATGAAAAAATTCCACCTGCTTATTATTGTGGCCCTGTGTTCTGTTTCCACTTTGGCACAAAACGGCAATTATTGGTCATCAAACACCGGTAGCGGTAAAATCATTACCGACAAATCAGTCTCAAGGGTTTCGTTTCCAACCGTATTTAAATTATTTGATCTCAACATTGAACCCCTGCGGCAGGAACTTTTCTCGATTACGGATAACAGGAATGCCAGGCGTACTGCTGTAATCAGCCTGCCTAATGCAGCCGGTGAACTGGAACAATTTGAAGTGGTGGAAGCATCCAACTTTGAACCGGCGTTGCAGGCAAGGTTTCCACAGATAAGGGCTTTTTCCGGAAAAGGAATTACAGACAAAGCTGCTACATTAAAACTTAGCATATCTCCGCGGGGAATTCAAACCATGATATTCAGAACAGAAAAGGAGAATGAATACATTGAACCTTATTCTGCTAACCATGTTACCTATGCTGTTTTTGCCTCACAAAGAAAGAAAGGCACATTACCATGGACTTGTTCTACACCCGACCAGCAAATGGCAGCAGGTATACAGGAACAGGTGGAAAACAACCATTTCACCGCCAGGTCGGGCGGCGACTTGAAAACCATGCGGCTGGCGCAATCCTGTAATGGCGAGTATTCCAATTATTTCAATGCATTCAGCGCTGCTGATGAGGCATTGGTACTGGCCGCTTTTAATGCCACACTTACCCGCTGCAACGGTGTGTATGAAAAAGACCTGGCCCTTCACCTAAACCTGATTGCCAGTACCACCAGTGTAATTTATTATGTCCCATCTACAGATCCGTATACAACTTTGTCTAACTGGAATTCACAATTACAATCAACCCTTACATCTGTGATTGGTGAAGCCAATTATGATATCGGGCATATGTTCGGAGCTTCCGGAGGCGGCGGAAATGCAGGCTGTATCGGTTGTGTATGTACGAATGGCTCCAAAGGAAGCGGTATCACATCACCCAATGACGGCATCCCCGAGGGAGATAATTTTGATATTGATTATGTAGCACATGAAGTAGGCCATCAGTTGGGTGCCAACCATACTTTTTCCCATTCACTGGAAGGTACCGGTGTTAATAAGGAAGTTGGTTCCGGTATCACCATCATGGGATATGCCGGTATCACATCTTATGACGTGGCGCCACATTCCATCGACATTTTCCACCAGGCATCCATTGCTCAGATTCAGGCTAACCTGGCAACCAAAAGCTGCCCGGTAACTACTGTAATTACTGCAAACAATGCCACACCCGTTGTTGCACCTGTAAGCAATTATACCATTCCCATTAGTACCCCGTTCATACTCACCGGTTCGGCAACCGATGCCAATCCGGGTGATGTACTAACCTATTGCTGGGAACAGAACGACAATGCCACTACATCCGGCGCAAACAGTGTGGCCAGCCCAACAAAAACCACCGGGCCAAACTGGCTGACATTCAGCCCCACTACCAGCCCGTCACGCATTTTTCCAAAATTATCTACCATACTGGCAGGATTATTTGTTACCCCGGTAATTGCCGGCGGCGACGCTGCAGCCAATATTGAAGCATTAAGTTCGGTTTCAAGGACACTTAACTTCAGACTAACGGTAAGGGATAACGCTCCTTACAGTTCTACAGCACCGGTTACAGTGGGACAAACCCAATTCACCGATATGACTGTAACGGTCTCCAATACATCTGGTCCATTTGGTGTTTCAGCACCCAATACTGCCGTTTCATGGCCGGGATTGTCGGCTCAAACCATTACCTGGACGGTAAACAATACCACTGCTGCTCCGGTAAGCTGTGCCAATGTGAACATCCTGTTATCAACAGACGGTGGAAACACCTGGCCTTATACACTTGCCAGCAATACACCCAATGACGGTACACAATCGGTAACTATTCCAAATGTGCCAACAACAACGGCAAGGATAAAAGTAGAATCTGTCGGCAATATTTTCTTTGATATTTCAAACAGTAACTTTACAATTACATTGGGTGCACCCGGATTTGATTTTGATTTTCCGGCACCAGCCAGTATTGCCTGTGGCGGCCCAACTTCTGCTTCAATTACACTGGGCACCTTATCCTATTTAGGTTATATAACCCCTATTAATTTGTCGGCATCCGGCGTGCCGCCCGGCACCACGGTAAGTTTTGGCACTAACCCGGTTACCCCGGGAAACAGCACAATTGTTACGCTTAACAATACTAATACGCTGACAGCCGGTACTTATGTGATAACTATAACCGGCGTTTCCGGAAGCATCACATTAACCAGGGATATCAGCTTTACCATCCTGGCCGGTTCTGGACCAACTATTAACACACATCCGGCGAGCCAAACTGTATGTTCCGGAACGGATGTTACTTTCAATGTATCTGCTTCCGGTACCATTACCGGATATCAATGGCAACTGAGCACCGATGGCGGATCCATTTTCAATAACATCAGCCTGGCAACGGGGTCATCCTATACTGTTACGGCTGCTGCCACATCGCAAAACAACTACCGGTACAAGGCTATCGTTTATACACAATGCGGTTCAACTACTTCAAACGCCGCCATATTAACTGTAAATACTTCCCCAAGTGTTCCTGTTTTATCACCATCAGATACAACCATCTGTTTAGGAGGTGTAGCAACACTTCAGGCAAGTTCTATAACCACAACCACCTTTACATTAGGTATTGGCACATCAACAACAACAGGAAATACAACAGGGTCTGCCTTAGGGCCCAACCCGCTGCAGAATTATTATGGCGGCAACAAACAACAGATGTTATTCAGGGCCACCGAACTTTCCGGCCTGGGCATGGTTGCAGGTACAACGATATCAGCCATTAAATTTAACCTGGTAACGGCTGATCCTACTTGGGCGCTGCAAAACCTGGTTGTGAAGATGAAAAATACCGCCACCACAACTATGTCGGCCTGGGAATCCGGCATGGTAACAGTAAGGCCTGCTGCTAGTTATATACCTTCTGTTGGAATCAATACCATAACGCTCTCATCTCCTTTTGTATGGGATGGTATAAATAATGTAGTGATAGAGATTAATTACAGCAATGCAAATGCAGGTACCACCGGTTCCATTTTCAACACAGCTAAATACTCTGCCACCACTTTCGTAAGTACGCGCTTTTACCGGGTTGACAATGTAGCTGCAGCTACCGTTGACGCATACACGGGAACACCAAATGCCACATACAGCCAGCGTAACGATATAACTTTTGAATATACTACAAACAGCAATATAACCTGGAGCCCGCTTGCCGGCCTGTATAATGAACCAGGCGCCACAACGGCTTATACAGGTACCATTGCGTCAACAGTATATGCAAAACCTGCAGTTGCAGGCGTGGCGAATTTTATGGCAACCGCTACAGCCGGGAATGGATGCACATCATCTTCAACCATTCCGGTAACGGTTAACTCCTGTGCCGCATTTACCACCCTTAACCTGAAACTATACCTGGAAGGATTTTATGCGGGGTCCGGAACGATGCGGGCAACCAAATACGATCTTGGGTTAAGCGCCGACCCAACAGCTACGGATGATATTACGGTAAACTTATGGGCTGCATCCAGCCTGGCAAACCAGAACCCGGATTATTCACTGAACACATTACTGCATACTGATGGTACGGCAACAGTTGATTTTCCGGCTGCTGTGAGTGGCAATGCTTTTTATATCGCCATCAAACACCGGAACAGTATGGAAACCTGGAGTAAACTGCCGGTTTTATTTACAAGCACAACCTCCTATGATTTCAGCAATGCACTTTCAAAAGCATATGATGATGGCGTAAACCCGGCGATGGCCATTGCAAGCGCCGGTGTATATGCCATTTACGGCGGTGAAGTAAACCAGGATGGTTCAATTGATGCTTCCGACATGGCTGATACGGATAATGATATCGCCCTGTTTGCCTTTGGTTACAATGCTACCGATGCGAGTGGCGACGGGGCAACGGATGCCAGTGATATTTCAATCATAGATAACAACCAGCAATTATTCCTGTTCTTCGCCCGCCCATATTAACAGGCAGGTATTAATAACTAATCGGGAAAGGGTTACCAGGTGCATATTTCAACATCCTGGTAACCCTTTCCTTTTTTCCGCAGGAAGTGAAATCTGCTTGCCGCACAGCATACGATTTACAATTACGCTATATAAAACAGTTGCATTCTGTACCTTTAAACAATAATTTTTCTTATGCGGAAATATATACTCGTCGTGCTCAGCATGCTTCAGTCAACACTTATGTTTGCCCAAATTGTTACCGGTGAAGAGGCCGGATGCAGTGAAAAATGCAACCGTGCCCATCTCAGTTCAAGGGCACCGGTGGAATTATATTATCAATATCCATCTATGGAAAAATATGATGTAAAATACCTTAAACTGGACCTGGCTGCAGAAGCCGGCAGCCGGTTTATTTCGGGTAAATCAACCACTACTGCCCTGGTAGTTCAAACACTGGATACATTTATCATTGAGTTTAAAAACACGATGACGCTTGATTCTGTTTACATAAACGGCGTTAAAAAAACATTTACCAGGGGATCAGACCATATATATGTACCGCTTTCCCCTGCCTTACCCGCTGGCTCTACCCTCACCGCCCTGTTTTACTATAACGGAACGGCCAGTTCCACCGGGGTATATGCCGGAACGGTTACCAGCAACGGACTAACGTATACGGCTACCCTATCTGAAAGTTACCAGGCCCGGGAATGGTTCCCGGTGAAACAACTGCTTTCAGATAAGATTGATTCTGCCGATATATGGGTGAAAACGAGTTCAACCAATAAAGTAGGTTCAAACGGGTTGCTTGTTGCTGTTGTTGACAGCCCCAATAATAAGAAACAGTACCAGTGGAAAACCAGGTACCCGATGAATTATTACCTGCCAAGCATTTCTGTCGGTAATTACCTTGATTATACCAACTATGCCAAACCGGTTCAAATGGCGCCAGATTCCATCCCGGTTGTTCATTATATTGTAAATAACAGTACGTATTTCAATTCGCAGAAGGCCAATCTTGACAGAACCCCCACTTTCATTGAAAAATACAGTGAACTGTTCGGGCTGTATCCATTTAAGGATGAGAAATACGGGCATGCACATGCATCCATCGGCGGCGGTATGGAGCACCAGACCATGAGCACGATGAACAGTTTCGGCCTAACCCTGATCGCCCATGAACTGGGCCATCAATGGTGGGGCGACAATGTTACCTGCGCCACCTGGAACCATATATGGCTGAATGAAGGGTTTGCCAGTTATTGCGAATACCTGGCCATAGAGAAACTACCTGCCATATTCTCGCCCACCACCGCTTCCTCATTCATGCAAAGCGTTCATACAAATGTGATGAGTGTTTCTAACGGTAGTGTATTTGTTCCGGATGCATCCGTATATGATGAGAACCGGATTTTCAGCAGCAGGCTCAGCTACAAGAAGGGTTCCGCCATCATCCATAACCTGCGCTTCGAGATGCAGGATGACACCCTGTTTTTTAATACCCTGAAAAACTTCCAGCAGCAGTTCAAGGATTCTGTGGCTACCGCCAATGATTTTAAACAGGTTGCCGAAAACACATCTGGCAAAAATTTCACCGACTTTTTTAATCAATGGTATTACGGTGAAGGATACCCTACATTTAATATCGCATATTCGAAACAGGGTACAGATACACTTATCCTTGCTGTAAACCAGACTGTAAGTGCCTCAACAGTAACACCGTTCTTCAAGGGCCTGTATGAATTCAGGGTTACGTCTGCGCAAGGCGATACAACCGTAAAAGTAAACCTGTCTTTCAATAACCAGCAATTTAAATTCTACTATCCCAAAACACCGAACGGGGTTGTAATTGACCCGAACAACTGGGTGGTAAATGCGAATGGCACCATCACAAACGGCTTGCCCGGCTTTGATTTTAGCAGTCCGGCGCCGGCTTCCGCAGCATGTAATGGCGCAGTAACTTTACCCATCACACTGGGAACAACTTCCAGCCTGGGTTACAATAATCCGATTGCCCTTTCCGCAGCCGGAATGCCCCCAGGCACAACCGTTAGTTTCAGCGTAAACCCGGTAACGCCCGGAAGCAACACTATAGTCAGCCTGAATAATACGAATACGCTGGCTCCGGGTACCTATGTAATTACCATTACCGGCATATCCGGTTCTATTACCAAAACACGAAACCTTACCTATACCATACAGCCCGGAACGGGTCCTGTTATTAACACGCAACCTGCCAATCAAACAGTATGCGAAGGTGAAAATGCTATTTTCAATGTGGCAGCAACCGGATCAGTAACCGGGTACCAATGGCAGGTAAGCATTAACAACGGGGCAGATTTCACCAATATCAGCCTGGCTAACAGCGCTTCATTAACCATAACAGATGCAACCGTTTTACAACATAATAACCTGTACCGGGTTATCATATCCGGCTTATGCGGGTCAACTGCGTCCAATGCCGCTTCGCTTACTGTACACACTGCAACAGCGGTTAGTTTCAGCGGACTTGAAAGTTCGTATTGCAGCACGGCGGTTCCGGTGATATTAACAGGAAACCCATCGGGAGGCATTTTCAGCGGGCCCGGAATAACCGGGAATAGTTTTGATCCTGCCCTTGCCGGCACCGGCAACCATACCATTACTTATACCTATACTAACGGTAACGGATGTATCAGTTCAGCATCATCACAGGTATTGGTTTCCATTTGCCCGGTTTACAGTACCCTCAACCTGAAAATATTCCTGGAAGGCTATTATATTGGTTTAGGTTCTATGCGAGCAACCAAATTTGATCTTGGGCTGAGTACTGATCCAACCGCTACGGACGATATAACAGTCAATTTATGGTCTGCATCCAGCCTGGCAAACCAGAACCCCGATTATTCACTTAGTACATTACTGCATACAAATGGAACGGCAACAATTGATTTCCCGGCAGCAGTAAGCGGTAATACTTTTTATATTGCCATAAAACACCGCAACAGCCTGGAAACCTGGAGCAAATTACCGGTACTATTTTCAAGCAATACTTCTTATGATTTCAGCAATGCGTTATCAAAAGCATATGATGATGGAATTAACTATCCCATGGCTTCTATGGGTAATAATGTGTTTGCATTGTATGGCGCTGATGTAAACCAGGATGGAACGGTTGATGCCAGCGACATGTCGGATGTAGATAATGATATTTCCGTGTTCGCTTATGGATACAATGCAACAGACGCCAGTGGTGACGGGGCTACAGATGCCAGCGACATTTCAATTGTTGATAACAACCAGCAGATGTTTTTATTTTACGCCCGGCCTTATTAATATATTACCGCAATGTCAATTTTCCTGTAAAATGCCTGATAATAGTCCAGGTACTGCTGTCTGAATCAAACACTGCATTCAATCCCTGTTCTTCCTGTGGCGGGTCGCCCATATAATCATCGCCTGCTTTCCAGAATAGTTGTGCTGCCTGAGGCCTGGCTGTACCTCCAAATGCCCAGAAATTTACCCCGGCAATCACCTCATGCTGTTGCTGTATGTCAAAAATTGCCTTAAAATACAAATCCCTGGAACGGGTACTGCTGCTGGCTTCAAAAGCAATGCCATCACGGGGCAAACCAAATTCCTCTATCACCAGCGGCTTATTTATTTTATTTGCCAATTGTACGTGATCGTTGATATAAGCCGTTGTTTTATTTATTACAGCAGGCAGGTTTTGGGCAATAGCTGTATCGGGAAACCATGCCCAGTTTTTGGGCCATATATGGATGGTAAGGTAATCAACCAGGCTGTCCTTATGTATGTTTTCATATAAAGGCATGGATTGTTCTGTACCGATTGAACCTTCTGTGCCAATGGTAAGCATATGTTGTTTGTCGATGGACTTGATTAATGAGGAAACAGAACGGATCCAACCGGTATAATGCGGGATGGCTGCAGGCCGCATGGGCCTTGGCTCATTAGCTATTTCCCAGCTCATAATAGTTGGGTCGTTGATATACGGAATCCCTGTATAAATATTTTTATGTGCCAGGATATAATGCACCTGGCCGGCGTATGCATCTTTGCAGGGCTTACATGCATAGAACATACTTACCTGGTCGCGCAGTTCATCCCAGCCCGGTTTGCGTTGAAGGGTTGAATCGGCAATCAACCCGTTCCAGTTGAGGTATTGAAGAAAACCGCCACTCCATTCCCAGTTATTGCTGAGATAAAGTACAGCTTTCATATTACGTTTACTCATTTCTGTTAGTAAAAAGTCGAGGCCATGTAATACCCGTTCATCAAATACGCCCTGTTTGGGTTGCAAGGGTGGCGCTACCCTGTTTACCCCGTTGATGATGCCGGATCCTTCTGCACCGGCCAGCACACGCAAATTGGTTATGCCATTAGCCTGCATGAAATCAAGCTCCTTTATAAGCCGTTGCTTACCTGCATTGCTGTCTTTATGCAGCGCTAACAAACCGCCGTACCAGTAATTGGTACCGATAAAATAATAGGGTTTGCCATGAATGGTAAACTGTTGTTTGCCCGCTTTCACAAAACCCGGTTCCTGGGCAATTAGGGTGTTTGTAAAAAATAGAATGAATGCCAATATGAGTTTCATATGCCTGGGTTAAAACACACAAATTAAGGTAATATCAAATAAGGTGGCGGAAGTAGAAAATGCTGGCATTAAAAACCTGCCGGTATAAAAGCTTTGCTAGATGAAATGACTTTGTAAAATATTAAATAGCCCGCCGTCGCTGAAGCTTTGGCGGGCTAGTCGGGATGACTGGATTCGAACCAGCGGCCTCTTCGTCCCGAACGAAGCGCGCTACCGGGCTGCGCTACATCCCGTAATGATGTTACAAATTTATAAAACTTTGAAATGCTGGAATAAAATTTAATAACACATAATGCTGATTCGTGTGCCACGAACCTGGGCTGTGGCTAGCCTTCGCTGGAGTTATCGAGAGCAAGCCGGGATGATTCCGATATACATCGGAACGGCCTCTTCGTCCCGAACGAAGCGCGCTACCAGGCTGCGCTACATCCCATAATGACCACACAAATTTATCAAATTGTTAAACCCTATAAAAAAATATTACACAACCTCGTTCCTTACAACGAACCCTGCAGTGGATTCAGCATTTGCACAAATCTGAAATTCCTTATTTTTAAAGAAAATTTTTTGAGGAAATTTATCCTTTCATTTTATTTGTTCATACTCAGCAGTGTTTCGTTTTCCCAGGCAGAACACCGTTTTGTTCCTATCAACACATCTCAGGGCCTTTCCCAAAACAGCGTACACTGCATCTTCCAGGACAGTGAGGGGTTGTTATGGCTGGGAACACAAGACGGGCTGAATAGCTTTGACGGCAGGGATTTTAAAACGTACCGGCATAATCCTGCCGATACCAATACGCTCAGCGATCATTTTATCCTGTCAATTGCAGAAGATGCCAACGGCATGATATGGGTAGGCACAGGCAACGGCCTCAACAAACTCAACAAGCGCACCGGGAAAATAACCAGGTACTATCTTAACCCCAATGAAAAGAATAAGATATCAGCCAACTACCCGCTGCTGATTACAAATAAAGAAAAGGAGATTTTCATTCAGCATGGCTATAACCTGGTTCGGATAAATACGAAGGGGGAGCCGGTTATTTCAAATAATATCTTTCGTGAATCTAAAATCATGTCTGTTGATTCAACAGGCAATATCTGGGCCATCGGTAATGATAATATACTGATGGAAATAAGTAAATCATCCTCCTATAAAACGTCAATGGCCTATTCAATCCCTGGCAATGGTTCCCCTGGTATGCCCCGCTTCAGGAATGGAATTTTGGGAACCGGTAATATCCTATGGCTATATACACCGGAATCTAACGGCAGAATCCTGTTTTTTGATACAAAGAATAAAACCTGGTTACCAAATAGAATCACGCTACCAACTTATATCAACCACATACAAGTTTCAAAAGACGGCACGGGCTGGGTAAGCACGTTAACAGGCATTTACCTGATGAAGCATTTTAACATTGAAAAACTACTTACTTACACTGGCCTTGAAAAAAATACCATGTTGCCGGGCAGCATGCTGTGCAGCTACGAAGATAAGCAGGGATATATCTGGATAGGCAGCGCCAATGCTGGCTTTGCCTATCATCATCCCACTTTCAAAAACTATCGCTTAACCGGAACGGGAATAGATTTCAATGCTGTTACATCGGCAATAGAAACCGGTGATATTCGCTGGCTTGGTACAACATCCGGACTGTTCAGGTTTGATAATACAATCAAAACACCTGCCATTTACTTTGCAGGCAAACGCATACAATCAATGACAACAGACCGGAAAAACAATATCTGGGTTGCCGTTCAAAATGATGGCCTGTATATACTGAACAGGAATGCGGCAGTTGAAAAAAGCTATAAACAACAGGATACCGTGCTTGCCACGAAAAATATTCTGAGGCTGTTCAATGACAGTAAAGACAGGATATTTGTCTGCACCGAAACCGGTTATTTTGTTTTTTCTTCTGTTAATGAATGGAAATCCTTTTATCAATCACCCAAACCGAAAACGGTAACCGGCTGGTACACGTTAAATGCTTTTGAGGATTCAAAAAAAAATATTTGGCTTTGCAAACACCTGGGTATAGATGTGCTGGATGAAAACCTTCAATTGAAAAAACAAATCTCAAGCCAGTATGCCAATTCTACCATCAACCGGTCAATCATTACTGCCTGCACACAGGATAAACATGGAGATATATGGATAGCCACCTTAAGAAGCGGCATCTATAAATATCATGATAATGTTTTCACCCAATACACTACTTCCGACGGCTTAACCAGTAACCTGGTATATGGAATTACCTGCGATGATATGGGAAGGATCTGGGCCACAACAGCATCCGGTATCAATGTTTTTGTGCCTGCTGAAAAGAGATTCTATCCGCTAAGCAGCCACGACGGGTTGCCCGATGATGAGTTCTTACTGGGTGCACTGTATAAAAAAGATAACGGGCAACTGTTCGCCGGAAGTTCCAAAGGGCTTATCACGATCTATGCAAATAATATTTTCTTGCAACGAAAAAAAATTACAGCAAGGGTAAAAGATATGTTGGTTAATGGTGAAAGTATAGACCGTGATGAGAAACCAGTTTTATTAAAACCCGGTTACCAGACCATAAGCTTTTCATTTTCCGTAAATGAATCCGTACAGCCAAAAAACATTTTCTACCAGTACCGGGTAGCAGAACTAGACAGTAAATGGAATAACCTTAGCCCTGAAAACCTTCAAATAACCTACAGTAACCTGCCCTACCAAAAACTAACCATGCAGGTAAGGGCTGCCTATTCCACCTTAGACCTGGAAAGCTCAGCAATAGACGAAGTTAGCTTTGAAGTGCTGGCCCCATTTTGGAAAACAGCCTGGTTTAAGATAATTGCAGGCCTGCTGTTAACCGGAATGATTTTTTTTTCGGTTCAGCTTTATAATAAAAGAAAATACCGGCAACGGTTACGGGTATTGCAAACCCAAAAGGAATTGCAACAGGAGCGCAGCCGCATCAGCCGCGACCTGCATGATAATATCGGAGCCTATACATCTGCCCTGCTGGCCGGTTTGCACCAATTGAAAACAAACAGCCCCCAAAACGAAGAAACCATTCATGAACTGAATGACTATGCTGCCAACATCATGGGTTATTTACGCGAAACCATCTGGGTATTAAACAATGAAAAATTAACACTGACTGCCTTTGCCGACCGGTTTAAAAATTATGCCAGCCGCATCACCAGGAATTACCCGGATTTATCTGTACAGTTCAACATAGAAATTCAGCAGGAAAGGGAACTAAAACCGCAGGTATCGCTTAACTTTTTCCGCATACTGCAGGAAGCCCTGCAAAATACCTGTAAACATGCCGCCGCCTCACAAATTATTTTTTCGGTTACGAGCAATGAAAAAATAACATGCTCGGTGTGTGATAACGGAAACGGATTAGTAAAAGATACCAGCAGTGAAAACCTCGGTTTGGCGAATATGAAAGCAAGGGCTCATGAAATTGGTTTTCAATTTTCCATCCTATTTCAACCCGGCGTGGGAACAACCGTTAGTATAGACGAAAAATAGTACAAATGCTGCATTGCAATTACCCGGTAAAACACACATATTTGCTGCCATGATAAACATTGCCATTGTAGACGATAAGATGGTTAACCGCAAAACGGTGCAACGCAATATATCTTCATCTGCAGACATGCGTATAGTACTGGAAGCGGGTAACGGCAGTGAATTCCTGGAAAAAATGGAAGCACTTACTGAACCGGAAAGGCCCCAGGTAGTGCTGATGGATATTGATATGCCTGTAATGAACGGTATTCATGCCATTGCGGTTGGTTCTGTAAAATATCCTGACCTCAGGTTCCTGGTACTAACTGTTTTTGATGACGATGAAAAGATTTTTGAAGCCATTCAGGCCGGTGCCAGCGGTTACCTGTTAAAAGACGATACCGCCATTGAACTTACCGATGCCATTAAGCAGGTGATGGAATACCATGCAGCCCCCATGAGCCCGGCCATTGCCCGAAAAACCCTTAGCTGGCTGAAACAATTACATAAACCGGTTGCCACTAAAAGCATGCCCGAAAAAGAAATCTTAAGCGACCGGGAAATTGAAATACTAAAGCTGATGGTAGATGGACTGGACTATAAAAAGATTGCAGAAAAACTCTTCATAAGCCCCCTGACCGTAAGGACACACACCAGTAAGATTTACGAAAAATTACATGTGAATTCCAAGGCACAGGCCATTCAGATAGCCCATAAATATAAGTGGGCATAACCCTATTCCTAAAATACAGCATTTGCAGTATTGAGTACCTGCGTATTTAGGCAGATTTTTACAGGAATACGGATGTAAGGCGCCTCTATTGTCATTTCCACAACCAAAGAAAATAAAAAACCGGCTGGAAATAAGCAGGTGCTTTTACAGCATGACTAAACCACATTAAATAAACTACATGCTTTCGATGAAAAAATACCTGCTTTGTGCTGCACTCGGCATTACTGCATATATCAGCCAGGCACAATTGCCGGGCAATTCATTCCGTTCATCCGGATCAGGAGCACAATATGTTACCATACCTGATGCCTCCAACCTGATTGTAAATAACCTCATGACCATTGAAGCCTGGGTGTATTACGCCTGTGAGAACGGTACAAACAGTTTTAATATTTTCAATAAGGGGTGGTGCGGCACACCCGACTGGACCATCGGTTTAGCTATTGATGAAAAAAAGATAAGGCTGGCTAAATGGAGAAACGGCTACAATTCCTGTGCTGGCGGGCATGCCGTATATTACAGCGTTGACGAAGTGGTACCCTATAATACCTGGACGCATGTGGCCATTACCATCAATGCAACAGCCGCCAGCAACATCATTACTTTTTATGTAAATGGCATATCAGTGCCAAACACACTTACATCCGGAACAGATGGCATCGGGTGGAATGCCTCCACTTTCCCATTTCTGGTAGGTTCATACCGGAGTTTGTCAAATGTATATTCAGTAAACTACGGGAATATTGACGATCTGCGCATATGGCACACCGTAAGAACTGGAGCCGAAATAGCTGCCAATGCCGAAACGGAACTTAATGGAACCGAACCTAACCTGCAATACTACTGGAAGCTAAATGAAACCGGCTCAGGAGCAGGCATTACCGCAGTTAATTCCGGCAATTCCGGAGCAGCTTTTAACGGCACTACCGTTGGGGCGAACGCTGCATTTACTGATAACAGTACCATTGAGGATATGCTTCCGGCCTGCAACCCTGTATTATGGATGGATGCAGGGGTTGGCACTACGGCCGATGGCAGCGGCAACCTGCTGCAATGGAATGACAGGAGCCCCTTAAACAACCATGCCACACAAAGCACTGCAGTAAACAGGCCCAGGCTGAAAAACAATGAACTGAACAACAAACCGGTTGTGCGCTTTGATGGAATAAATGATGATATGGCTACCCCGGCCGTAAACCTGTCTACGGTTCAAAAAGCGGATGTATTTATCGTTAGTAAGGCGACTAATGAAGGAATACCATTGTATCATGCCAGCGCATTTGGCGGGCCCAATAATTTTCACATCATTGAAAACCATACAAACGGCACCAATGGCCTGTCGGCAAGCTTACAGGGACTGAACAGTGATAATGTCAGCTTTAAAAGCAATAACAGCTATGCCTGTTTTAAGCGGTACCAGGTAACCTTTGACAAGGCGCTTACCGGCCTGGCCCAAATTGCCATCAGCGTGAACGGGCTGCCTATAACCAACAGCAATGGCGTAGTTTCCGGTGCTGAAATGACCAACAACCTTGGCAATTTCCCTTTTACCATCGGCGGCGCCATTGGCTCAGCGCCCCTGCATTTTAACGGAGACATCGCTGAAATAATCGTGTATAATAAAGTACTTACTGCCACAGAAAGGAATGCCATGAACAGTTACCTTTCCAAAAAATATTTCAGTTCTAAGTTATCAACCCAGTTCAGCAATATTCCTGTAACAGAAACCGCCAGTGATGCGGTAACGGATGACGGTACCTGGCGCCATAGCTATAACAGCAGCCAACCTGCCAATATCATCGCTTCGGTAAAGGACAATTGTCTTACGCCCGGCCCCCGAACCGATACCGTATTCTTTGATGCAACCGCAACCGTTTATGGCGGCAAAAGATGCTTACGCAGGCATTACGTGGTAAACCCTGCTGCAGATCTGCCCGGAACCAAGCGGGTGAGGCTGTATTACAGCAATGCAGATTTTGCAGACTTACAGTCATACATACCTGCACTTACATCGCACGGCCAACTGGTTGTTACGAAGTACAACGGCCCCGCTGAAGACGGGATTTATGACCCAACCGGCGGAACACTCACATTTATACCTGCAGCGGAAATAACTACCGGCAATGCATATGGTAACCGGTACCTTGAATTTGATGTAGACGGATTCAGTGAGTTCTGGATACATACAGGCACCGAACCCATTCCTGTTGTACTTGGGTACTTTGGCGTAAAGCAGGTGAACCATACCGGTGTACTGAACTGGCATACTGTTACTGAACAAAACAGCCACAGCTTTGAAGTGGAGCGCAGTACCGATGGCAGCCGCTATACAAATATTGGCTCCGTGCCGGCAGCAGGAAACAGCAGCCAGCTAAGAAAATACCAGTTCGCCGACCAGCACCCGGAAAAGGGAATTAATTATTACCGCCTCCGGCAGGTTGACAATGACGGGCAATGGAAACTATCAGAAGTAAAAAAACTTGACTTTACAACCGGAAGCCATAACCTGCATATATACCATGATTTTGCGCAGGGCGGTGCTGCCATCATTAAAACCGGCCATACCCATGCAACCCTCAGCATACTGGATATCACGGGAAGAAAAATGAAAGACCTGCCCATGCATTCAGGTATGTGTCAATTGAAACCGGGCAGCCTGCCAGTCGGTGTATATGTGGTTGTATTGCGTGAAGGGGATAAGGTTATTGAAACCGGGAAACTGGTTATGAGATAAGAATTTGTATACCGTTATGTAACCGGTTGTTTTCAAGAACTTGATGATGGCATAAATGCTGAATCCGTAAAACATGATAAGAACAACTTACAATAGTTGCATACCGGTTATTTTTCCCGCTCTATTTCATTAACGTGATGATAAGCCTGATTTGCCCTAAATGATAGGCATCATGCTGAATTATTCCATGAATATGTTCGTAATATGTTAACCCATTTTTTGAATAAGTATTTGAAAAATATTTTGCCTTAAAATGCTTTAACATTTCAATCCATTTTTCTTCAGTGTCCTTAAATTTTTCAACGGTTTTAAGCCAGGCTGAATCTGATTTATCAGTAACCGGTTGAAAATAATTATTATCCGGGGTTTTTATAACACGTCCACCGATACGTTTTAATACATTCAGGCGCCAGCTTATCATATGGTTTACAATTTCCCATATTGAATTTGATTTATCAAGAATCCTGACAGATGCCTGCTGCGATGAAATACTATGTAATGTTTGGGCAATATTCACATCTATCCATGGATTCCCTTCATATAACTTTTCAAACAGGCTGATGATACGCTTGGTTTCTTTCATGTAAACTTAATATTTGTGGTTATTGCAATTTATTTTTTTCACGCAAAGAGGCAAAGGGGCAAAGGGGCAAAAGATAAATCTACTTTCATACAGCTGTATTTATTACAAATATGCTGAAGAGGTTATAATATACGCTCATATCTGGCTCTTATGTTGCGTACGGAATCGTTAATGCAAATGTTTTAATAAAATAATTCACTGTACCGGCGGGCCTTCCCAAATAACCTGCTCAATCATCCATTTGCCATCCTGCTTAGATAGCAATAAATAGTCTGTTCCCCACCAGGCAGTAACTTTTGCGGATGCTATCACATTTCCTATATCCAAAATCTCAACCAGTTTGGGGGAGCCGGGTTTGGCAAAGCGTTTTTTCTGCTGCACACCTATTGCATAATCCAGTGCCTGACGATAAGTCATGGTTCCATCCGGTTCATAATTACCCGTCTGCTTATTCTTCCAAAACCCCAGTTTATACAATGTGGGTTTAAGGCTGGAGATGAGTTTGCTGGTATCGCCTTCATAAAAGCCTTCTAAGTAATTGAGGCAGGCTTTTGACACTTCATCTTTCGGTGCCTGTGCACATACCCAGGCTACTGCAACAAAGAGGGGCAACATCAATATCATTTTTTTCATACAAATAAGTTCAGCAAGTAATGTAAGAACTAAACCGGATAACTTATTACCGTTGATGTAATACTTAATAACAGCCTGATATTAGGGCTTAACATTTATTGCATTAATCAAGTGCTTACCGGAAAAAGTAGTTGTGCAGGATGAATGCTGAAAAAGAAAATAACATTGTTAGTAGCCGCTGTTCTTTTCAGTTTATGCAAAGCTCTGTTTGTCAATGTATACTTTGTCCAAAAGTCAATAAATTGTTGTCCGGGTCCAGTAAAGAAAACTCTTTTTGTCCCCAAGGTTTTGTTTCTAAATGACCATTTGGGTGAATGGATATTTGGTTGTCCAAAACTGTTTGGTAAAGTTTATCAATGTCATTTGTTCTGATATAAACTTGTCCGTAGTTTTCTTTAGGGTCAAGGTCCTTGAACTCAAATAAATGAATTTGAATATTATCTTTTTGAACCATTAAGTAACCGTCAAAGTCATTGTCACCAAATAGTTGAAACCCTAATTTGTTTAGGTAATAATCTTTCGTTACTGCCTTATCTCGCATTGGTAACTTTGGATTGATTTCTATCAGCATATTTTACTAATCTAATTGTTAAACTCGTTATCTTTTGAACTGTCTTTATATGTTTACCGGTAACTGACAGAAATTGCTGCTGTTCTGGTATTTTTTAAAATCCAGCCCGTTACCTCTGCCGATTGAAAAACTGATGATGAAAGTAGCATCAAAGATATTTAGAAAACGATGGCCGACAAAGGCTGATAGCAGTTTGAAATTGGGTATTTGTTTACCTATCTACAGGGTTGATTGTAAATCCAAATTCATTATTGAAATTCATAAAGTTATCTATTTAATAAGCAGACAAGATGATAAAATATTTTTTTTTATTATTTTTCATGAACCTACTATTTAAAAAACTTTTTAGCATCTTATCATTAGGCAAATTGCCATTATGCCTTGGTATTTTTATTTCTAATGACATAATCAAAAATTGCTCCTATTGCAACACTCGTAGCAAGTCCTAAGGCGATGCTTTGGGAAAGGTTTCCAAGTTTATAACCATAAGCTGCTCCAAATGCAACTCCAAGCCCAGCACCAATTCCAATACCGGTTCCTACATTTCTTTTTTTACTTTCTGTCATAGTTATAAATTTTTACAATTTTTAGGTGTGCCACTTCACAATGACCATGAACGGTTTGATGATTGGCGAAGTAACGATTTTCACCACAAATCGTCTGCGGAATACTGACCCGGAATTTTGCCAACCCGTGTTAGCGGTTCTTTGTTCTTCTTGTGCAACGTTTTAAATTAAATATAATTATGGATTCATCTTATTGAAAGTTGCATTGATTATATCTGGTGTTGCTTTTGCCATCATTTCACTAAACCCAAAGGTTAATTCTGTATTTCCTTCTTTCATTTGCTGGAAAACTGCGTCCACAAAATCGGAAACAGGAGGCTGTCCATCATGTAAACCTTTACCCCCAAGGTCGGTATTTAAAGCTGGCGGAATCATTTCAATTACTTCAATATTTTTTGACTTTAACAAATGTCGTAATGAAAGGGTAAATGAATGAAAAAATGCTTTTGTGGCACAGTAAACAGGGACTTTGGTAAGTTGAATGAATGCTAAACCAGATGTCACGTTTATAATAGTGTCCAACTTCTTTAAATGAATAAATTGAGTTGTCAGGTGAACTGGAGCTAACACATTTATATTAATCTCATTTGCCGCTTTAGCATAAAAGTCACTGTCAGAAATATTCATCCAATTTTGAATACCTGCGTTATTTACAAGCACATTCAGGTCAGCATGATTTTCCAAAACCCAATTATACAATTCAATTCTGTCGGCTTCTACTGACAAGTCGCATACTTTAGTAATGACAGAAGGGAACCTTTCCTTTACTTCCTTTAAAACGGTTTCCCGTCTGCCACAAATTATCACAGTATTATTTTCCTGGATAAACCTTTCGGTAAGCCCCAAGCCTATGCCAGTTGCACCGCCGGTAATCAATATTTTGTTGTTTGAAAGTTTCATTAGCTTACTATTTTGATATTAAATGCCCCGTTATTAGTAGCACCATATATACTCAACCAAAGTGGTAAATACATTTCAGTTCCCCTCGCTTTGCTGATGTCTCCAAGGTCAATAATGTTTTTTTCTGACCAGCCAAATGATTTTAAAATTCCATTAACCTTTTCTTTTGCATCAGTATCGTTGCCGCTTACAAAAGTGTTATGGTCGCCTCCGTTTATCATTGCCGGGTTTACCATTAGCCCGCACCACATGGTATTAAGTGCTTTTACAACTTTAGCTTGCGGAAATGCTTTTTGAATTTCTTCGCCTAATGAACTGGTATTACAAATTGCCAATGATGGCGGCATTCCTTTAGAGAAGTCAAGCGGATTGGCAATGTCCACAATTATTTTTCCACTTAGGTTTATCTCACCTGCCATTTTTAATGCCTCGATAGAACCAACACCTGCCGTGCAGTTGAAAATAATTTCCCCATATGATGCAGCTTCGGCAAATGTTCCTGCGCTTGCCTTACCATCGTGTTTGGCAACAAAAGCCCTGGCTTTTTCATTGTCTGCCGTTCTTGAACCCATCATTACAGTGTGTCCAACCTCAATTAATTTTGAACCGATGCTGTCTCCAACATTGCCAGTTCCCAATACTGCGATTTTCATATTTTTTTGTTTAAATTATCAATTAGATATTATCCAGTTTTGAAATTCTTTAGTTAGTACCGGCTTCCAATTGTTACTTTAGGCATAGATGCTTCCATAAGATCAAAATCGGCTTGCGCTAATTCAACATTATATGCACCTAAATTTTCTTCCAGCCGGTTAATTTTTCTAGTTCCCGGAATAGTTAAGATATCATCATTTTGACTAAGTACCCAGGCAAGTGCAACTTGTGCTTTGGAAACTTTTTTTTCTTGTGCAACTTGCTCTAAAACATTTACAAATTTTAAATTTTGCTTTATTGCTTCGTCTGTAAAGCGGGGAAGTGTAAGACGCCAATCACTTGCTTCTAAATCTGCCCTGCTTTTGATTGCTCCAGTTAAGAATCCCCGGCCAAGAGGACTATAAGCGACAAAACTGATACCGAGTTCCTGGCACAGGTCCAAAATCTCTTGTTCAGGTTCACGGCTCCACAATGAATATTCGTTTTGAACGGCTGAAAGCGGGTGAACTGCATGTGCTCTTCGAATCATTTCTGCATTCGCTTCGCAAATGCCTAAGTGTTTTATCTTTCCCTGTTTTACTAAATCACTCATTGCTCCAACAATATCTTCAATGTCAATCTTAGGGTCTTTACGATGCATGTAATACAAATCGATTGTATCAACTCCCAAATTTTGAAGACTTTGTTCGCAGGCCTGTTTTATGTATTCTGGCTTACCGTTAAGTCCAAGAAATTCACCATTTGGTCCCCGCATCACAGCAAACTTGGTTGCTAAAATCACCTCACACCAACGGCTTTTAAATGCTTTTCCTAATAGCCTTTCATTCGCTCCCCAGCCATACATGTCGGCAGTGTCGAAAAAATTTACTCCTATGTCAATAGCTTTATGTAAAGTATTAATTGATTCTTCTTCATTAAAAGAACCATAAAATTCAGACATACCCATACAACCAAGTCCAATTCTATTCACTTGCAGAGTACTGTGTCCCAGTGTTGTTGCTTGCCTCATTGAATTTGTTTTGAAAAAAGTATTGAACGTGAATATTTTGCCTGTTATTAATTATTCTTATGGTTATGAAGGTCGCTTTTACAATGACCGCTAACAAGCGACCATTGACAGCAGGCGTGGAATTCGCCTGTGGTCCCACCCGGTTGTTCAATCCCAAATCGTTTCCGGGTATGAAGTTATGAAAAATGTCCAATTAGGGCAGGTTAGCCCGGGACTGAAGTTGAATATTGTAGAACTCTTGAAAATGTATGGTGAAGCCACGCTTGCGTTTAATGCAATGCTTGGGTTTGTTGTTGGCCTTATTACCATTTGCATTCAGCTTGAGTTTCTACATTCCAAAATTTCCCTGATTTGAACTCACTGTTTACAAAGTCGAATATTTTTTTTTGCCGATTCTTCTGGTGAAAGACGTCCGTTTATATTGCTTTTCGAAATAGACGTTCTTACCCAACCAGGATGTACAGATGCAACTGTCTGTTGTCCCATAAGTCTATTTGTCAATATTTTTAGTATACATATTCAAAGCGGTTTTTGACATTCTGTAAGCAACAGAGTCTGATAAGTCACTATTGTCAATAGATCCCATTTTTGAAAACATATTAATTATTATTCCGCCCTTTTATATATGTTTAAGCATTTGCTCTGTAAAGAAAGTCGTTCCAATTACATTAACGTCAAATGTTTGTTTAAAAGAAATCTTTTCGGGTAAATTAAAATCTAAATCAGGTGCAATACCAGCATAAATTATTAAAATATCTAATGTAATATTTTTGTTCCTAAGGCTATTTTCAAATTCATATATACTGTCAAAGTTTGCTAAGTCTAATGAAGATACTTGAAAGTTATCTTCATTGATATTATTATCTGTGCCTGATCAGCAAGTTCCAATAACATTATAGCCTTTTTATAAAAACTCTTTTGTCAAAGCAAAGCCAATTCCTTTACTCGTTACTGTTATTAAGACCGTCCTACTCATATTAATATTATAGGTTTGTGATGCCAGTTTATAATGACCGCTAACGAAATGTAATTACGAAGCGAGGGATTTAGCATTCGTTCAGCCGGTAGCTGAAGAAAATTCGCCATAAAATGCTGATTTTACTTGTGTCTGCCCTGCGTTTTGCAACGATGCCGTTGGCTGAAGTGATCTTTAAGATTCAACTTCAAGAATCAAATAAATTTCACCTTTCTCATTTTTATAAACCTGGACCATACTTAAATCTAAATCAGCTAAATCATGTCCCCAAATACCATATTTCCCGTTAGTTTCATTTCTGTTTAATAAATTTCCTCTTTTTTCAGGAGGCATAACTTTTACAAGAGTTGTTGAATCTTCTTGTCTGAATACTAAATGATATCTGTCACTTATTTCTTGGATTAATTGTTTTCTGGAAAACCCCTGAGATGTAGCATTAAGTTCAAACTTTGCAGAACGTGTAAGAGGATAGTCTATTATTAATGTACAGGAAGGATATGGCACAACAATTTCATTTGGATCAACTAATCTGTAAATATCTTTATTGGGATTTTCGATATCGATCCAGTGAATATAATTGTCGGTACCATCAGCTATTTCTTCTTTGGTAGCTTTTAATTTGAATTCTACACTGGATATCAATTTTCCTAATGTATCTAAAGGATTTGTTAAGCGAATAAAATCCTTATGAGTAATTAAAGAATCATTAGGAGTTGAATTCGATTGCTTAGAATTACAATTTGAAAGGAAAATAATGGAAATTAACGTTATTAATATTTGTTTCATAAGAAGTTTCTGTTTAAAGTCAACGGCCAGAGCTTGCTGCTATGCCGGCATTTTTAAAATCCAGCCTGAGGCCGCTGATGATTGAAAAACCTGAGTTGAAGTTAACAACAAAAGCTGAACATTAAGTATTGAGTCCGAACTACTGCTGATACTGTACATAGTTGATGTTTCGATGTCCAGCCCTGCTTTTGCAAATGCTTTTGTTAGCCGTAATTGCTATTACTGTCGTTAGATTGTCACTATCAAACTTAAGCATAGTGATGTCTTTTAAAAAACCACACTTTTAATAAGTCAGCTGTAATGATGTAAGCTGTAACTATTAGTAGTATCAAAACGAGATTAAGCATTGGTAATGGAGTCAAGCCGATTTCGTTTGCATAAGGAAAATAAGGAAGTGCTATCGTTAGGATTAAAGCTATAATACTTAAAATAAAAAGATACTTGCTAGGTCTGCTTTTAAAAAAGTTCTTGTGAGTTCTAATAATGAAAACAATCAGTAGTTCTGTAAGAACTGATTCGATAAACCAACCGGTTTGAAAATCGGATTCTTTTGCTTTTAATAAATAGTAAAGTGTCAAGAATGTAATAAGATCAAACAGGGAACTGTGAACACCAAAAATCACCATATAGCTACGTATAAGTTTTAAGTTCCATTTTCCTGGTCTGTCCAACTGTTCTTTATCCACATTATCTGTGGTAACCATAAGAAAAGGAAAATCAGTGAGAAAATTAGTTAACAGAATTTGTTTAGGAAGCATGGGTAAAAATGGTAATACTAAAGATGCTGCTGCTACACTACACATATTTCCAAAAGTGGAACCTGTACTGATGAATAAATATTTCATGGTGTTGGCAAAGGTTTTCCTACCTTCTTTAATACCATCTACTAATACCATCAAACTCTTTTCCATGAGCACAAAGTCTGCCGCTTCTCTCGCTACATCAACGGCATTTTCAACAGATATTCCCACATCGGCCGCATTTATGGCCGACACATCATTAATTCCATCGCCTATATAGGCAACTGTGTACGATTTTTTAAGTGCAAGTATAATGCGTTCTTTTTGTTGAGGTTCTACCTCAACAAAAATATGTGTGTTCTTTACCAGCTGCTTTAATGCTTCAGGACTAGTAGATAAGAGTTGCTTTCCTGTCATTACCACAGGTTCCTTTATACCAATTTTCAAGGCAATAGATTTGGCCACATTTGCATTATCACCAGTGATAATTTTTAAGCCAACCTTTAGTTTACTTAATTCGTCAATTGTTGTAATAATATCTGATTTTACCGGGTCGTTCATTAGGATAAATCCCGCAAAAACCATATCTGTTTCAAGGTCTTTTGAAATGTAGTTTGTATTAAGTGTTTTATAACAAATAGCGATGGCTCGTAAACCATTGAAGCCATAATTCAAAAACCTGTTTTCAAGCTCTTGTTTGTATGAATCTATATCTTCAACGCTTTCATTGTGTACCTTAATTTTAGAACAAATGCTTAGAATTTGAGAGAAGGCCCCTTTGCTGATGAGTAGTTTTTCTTTTTCTGTGCTTACCGCAATGCTGAGCCTTTTTCTAATAAAATCATAAGGTACTTCACCGATTTTTTCTACAGAAATATGGGCATCAAGTTGTATTTTTTTTAAGGCTTCATCAATTGGGTTGGAATATCCTGATTCCAGAGAAGCGTTCCATAAAGCCAGTTGCTTTACCCATTCATTTTCCTGCCCTAAACCATTTACAATACCAGCTACCATAATACTTCCTTCTGTGATAGTACCTGTCTTGTCTGTGCATAACAAATTTACTTCACCAAGATTCTGAATAGAATTAAGTTTTTTTACAATCACTTTTTTCTCTAACAATCTCTTTGCTCCTGCGCTCATTGCAATAGTTGTGATTGCAGGCAACAATTCAGGAGCCATTCCAACTGCCAACGCCAAAGCAAAAAGTGCTGATTCAATTATTCCTTTTTGATTTATAAGGTTTACTACAAGAATAAATACGGCTAATGTCAAAGTAATTTTCATCAGGAAGAAGCCAAAGTCTCTTATGCCCTTTTCAAATGAAGTTTCAACTGTTCCTGATAAACTTTTTGCGATACTTCCAAATATGGTTTCTTCTCCTGTTTGAATAACCAAGGCTTTGGCATTTCCACTTAAAATGTTCGTTCCCTCCCAGAGGCAGTTTGTTCGTTTTGTAAGTTCTGTTTGCTCTTCCAATAGACCTGCTTCTTTTCTAACTGGGTAAGATTCTCCAGTTAAACTTGCCTCATTAGCATAAAGCTCATCAGATTCAATGATAAGACAGTCAGCAGGCAACATATCACCTGCATTCAAAATAATCACATCGCCTTTTACAATTTGAGTAGAAGCAATCTCCTGTAGTAGTCCTCCACGCAGAACGGTTGCTTTTAAAGAAATCATAGATTGAAGTTTTTTTACAACTTTCCCTGCATTCCTTTCCTGAAAAAAACTGAGTAGCCCGGTTGATAAAACGATAAACAGAATAATTAATACATCAGATGTATCACCGAGGAAGCCCGAAATAATAACTGCTCCAATTAAAAGGAGCATGAGTGGACTCTTAAATTGACTTACAAAAAGTATAAAGTCTTTTTTGAAAACAGACTTACTTTTGGGATGAAGTCCTTGCTCAAGTAGAATCTTGTCTGCTAAAGCCTGCGACAGACCTTGTTCTGAACTATTGAATTGTTGAAACCAATGATCTGTTTTAAAGTGCCAAAATCTATTTTCTTTCTTTGTTTGCATTAGGTTTTTTACATGTTATTTGTCAGCCAACTTGATGCTTACAAATTATTTGAATTGGTCAGTCGTTCGTCTTTTACAATTAACGCTAACTTATAGATTGTGGCAATCCCCCCCATTCAGTGCGCCAATCCAACAACTCTTTGACAGTTTGCCGCAACAAACAATACCCTAAACTACCAATTCCATCAATTAGTTAGATATGTAGTTTAAAGGTATTTTTATTGGGCGTTTTATGGGGTTGCTCATGCCTGTGATAAAAATTATTGCCGGGAAGCCGGTAAGCTTACAATAAACCCGCCTGCGCTGAAGCTACGGCGGGTAAACAGGGATGGCAAGATTAACAAAGTTGATCTTGTTAGGTGGAGATACAAACAAAAAGCTTTCTCGCTTTGCTCGGCCGGTCTTTTTATTGTCTCTTTCGCATTGCAAGCGCGCTTGCATGCTCAGAAACAAAAAAAGCCCTGGCAAATGCCAGAGCTTTTTGTTTGTCGGGATGGCAAGATTCGAACTTGCGACCTCCTGGTCCCAAACCAGGCGCGATAACCCATTGATTTTATAGCTTTTAATATAATTTCCCAATTTCTTTTTCTTTCAAAATATATAATGGGTGTTTAAATGGGTGACATATTTAATTTTTATAATATAATGTGCAGCAGATTTTAATAATAAGTATATTCTCTAATGACATTACCTCCATTAATTTGTTCAGTATCAGTAACAACTCTATTATCACTATCAAACGAATATATGTGTGTACTATAGATTTGTATATCACTTGGATTTAATGAATTTACCAGTTTTATAGTTTTTAACAAGTTTGTACTTTGTAATAAATTATATGGTAATCCATAAGCTTCAGGTGTTAAATTACTAACAGTGTTATAATACTCATAAGAGTAGAAATATTGTGATTGAGAGCTTACTTGCTTGACCAAATTACCATTACTAAAAGTATTATTCTGGATAAATTCAAGAATTCCAGGTGATCCACCAAAAGGAGCTTTATAGTATTTTATTTGTACTGGTTCATTGCTCGAATTATATATATACTTATTTGTGTAGATTGAATCAGGAGGGACAAAATAACTTACAGCGCTATCAATTAAACCATCTGATCTTAATAATGATTCACCATAAATTGCTAATACATTTGATGAATTATAAGTATTGGCAATAATTTTATTAGTATTATAGGTATAAGTAGTTTTCGAATAAGAATTTGGAAATATTGATTCATAATAATTTAGTGTTCCATCAGAATTATAAAAGTAATTGCTATAAAAACTATCTGAACCAGATATTGTTTTTATAGTTTTAATCTTTTTCCCATTTATTGGAGTTGGGTTATCATTTTTTGTGCAGGACTGAATCAGAGACATAACTAAAAAACAACTTAAGCTTAAAAGGAGTCTATTTCTCATAGTAAAAAATTGAATATTCAAGGTAATTAAAATATTCAAAATTGGGATTATAATCCCAACATATTTTTAATATTCTTCTTTCCCTTTGAAGAGTGGGAAAAATCACCAAAAAGACTCATTTTAGGAATGATGAACAATTGAAAATTATAGGCGATAGAATTCGAAAACATCGCCTTGCTAAAGGGCTAACCCAAAGTGAACTTGCCTTTGAATGTGGCGACAAAGATTGGTCGCAAATATCCAGAATGGAAAGGGGACTTGTAAACTTCACTATCTCTTACCTATTACTAATTGCCGAAATCCTCGAAATTCAACCCAAAGATTTGCTCCCTTAAAATATCCCTTCTTCCTTCATACTATAATACTTATTCTCAGGTGAAATAATTAAATGATCCAGTGTCCTTATTTCCATTAATTCTGCAGCCTCTTTTATTTTCCTCGTTAAATCAATATCAGCATTTGAGGGTTTAAGGTTTCCTGATGGGTGGTTATGACATAAAATTATTGAGCAAGCTGCTGCCTTTAATGCAGTAGCTAAAATCAGCCTTACATCAGCAACAGTACCTGTAATGCCGCCTTTTGAGAGTTTATAAACGCCTAATATCTTATTAGCCTGGTTCAGATACATTACAACAAATTGCTCTTGCAGACTTATTAGATCATCAGCAAAGAATTCCTTTAATTCTATATAGGCATCGTAAGATGTAGCAACTATTGGCATTTGAGTATCTGATGGTTTGTAGCTAATTGAAATTTCAGCTACCTGTATTAATTGTTTCATGTTTAGATAATTAAAAGCCCCCACCTTTTATGGCGAGGGCTTGGTTAAAAAATGATTGTTTCTTAATTTAAATACCAGCAAGTGGATTTACCATCGAGACCCATTCTGATTTGTTCTACAAACTGATAGGCGTTAATGCCTCTATCCAGAAATGAGTCAATATAACTGGTCTTGTTGGCACCTGTAAACAGGTTGTAAAGACTCCACAGGTTTATATCTCCATTGCTACTCCTGCAGAAACTATTATCTTTGTAATAGTCTTTACATACCTGGCTTAATTGGTTATCACCATATAAGAGGGCAGGTATTTCACTTTGCAGTTTTTTTGGCAAATGCTGGTATAATCTGCCCCTTCCCATTAGCTGCGCAAACTGATGTTCTGTCAAGAAATACTCATTCAGTTTTCGCAAGCTGTGAAGATGAAAAGCTTCATTGTAGTTTTCCAAAAGCGTTTTGATACAGGCTTTTAACTGACCAGAGTGTGTTACTTTTAAATCACTCAGGTAGCCATCTGACCACACACATAAATTGGTGCATACCTTATTCTGAAACCCTACAAAGATTTTAAAGTGTTCATCACTTCCTTTCTTTGTATAAAGGTTATCAAGATTATAAGCTTTTACACCGCCAAATGTTAGGGAGAGTTTGTTTCCACCTATGTTACTGCTAATGGAAGGTATTTCAATAATGAAAGCCATCCTTTCATAATAAAGGGTCTTTTCGTGCTCATACAGCTCATTTGCTGGCTTATATTTGGCTTCTGGCACTCTGCCTTTAATAGGATGCGAAACCCTTATAGAAGGCTTCAATATCATTTCTCCACTGTAGAAATGTGATAACACATCATCTGCAGCAGAAATAAAATCTGCATGTGAAATAAGAGGCTCATTGTCTTTATGAAAAACAGGAATTATTTGTTTATCCCTGATTTCTTCTAAAGAATATTCCTCTGTATTTGCCTGAATAAACGGCTTGTCTGTTGAAATTGGCTCAATATGATAATGTTCTAAGTATTGAACTAATTCATGGTTGTTTGTTTCCATTGTTTGATGATTTAGGAAGTGAATAATGAGTTGAAATAATTGGTATTGGAGATTTTAGCAGCTTTTTCTTTGCTGCGAAAATTGAATAATGGGATTTTTGGCGATGTGGATTTACGTTATACAGCGTATATAATTCTTCAAGAGAGGTACAGGCATTTATCTGATCTGCAAAATGATCAGTAGGCTCGCCATAGTTACACCAATCCAGTATTTGCTTACCAACTTCTGAAGAGATTTTAAACTCTGGTCGATCAGCAAACAATCCTGTTCTATCTTTTGTTGCTGTAGCATAATGCTTAATGTCCAGGTCAAATACAATGGTAAATTCATAGTCTGTCCCATCCCTTTGAATAGGCTTTAAACCTACTTTTTCAGGGACCTGTTTACCATTCTTTTCAGTTAGTACATAATCCTGCTTGCTTCTGACTGTTGCAATAATGTGACAGGAACTTTGCAGGATTACCTGAACAAATGCATTGTGCCTCGGAGTAATCTTGCTCCAGTTTGTAAATGAATTTCCAGCCATGTTTCCATGTACATCAAGGATACCTCCAGCACCTTCCCATTCATGAGAAATACTGTCTATAATAATGACCTCGAAGCTAGATTTCTCACATAGTTCTATTGCTTCTATATACTTTTCTGGAGAGTATGGAGCCGTAAGGTTAACTACAGAGTAGCTGCCCAATTCAGAATAAAGGGCTGCAGAATAATTCTCTGTATCAATTACAGCAATCTTGCTCCAATTGCCACAAAGCCCAAAAGCAATTTTTAAGGCTCCAGTGGTCTTTCCTGAACCAGAAGTGCCTTGCAAAGCCATCTTGATTTTGGCTTGCTTTCGTTTTGCAATTTGTAAGTTCATGATATATATATTTTGATTAATGAAAAAGGCTCAGTAGTTTCCTACCAAGCCTTTGTTTGCTTTGATTGTTTACATTTTTATACTACCATAATTGTTAATTTAATTGTTAGAAAATACCAGAGTGTGCACTCTCTGGATTATTATTCCATGGATGTAATGAGTTGAGAATTTCCTTCGTTCTGAATTGCTAAGAAGCCATAACTATTAACTTGGGAGATTAATAGTTATATACTGCACCTGAAAAAGAAATATAAAGCATTAATAATCTAGATAATTATAACAGCAGGAGTTTAAGTATTCCTGTATATATTCCTTATTTATAATAATTCAATTTTCAATTTTTTCGAATTTATATAGTCTGAAATGAGGGGGTATAGGCAGATCATAATTACAAAGACAGATGCAAATTCTTACCTGGTAATTCTCGTTGTACATAACAATAGATTTGTTGAAACTAAAATTGGAATAGTAATGATGAAATCACTTATGTTCACACACTTTAAGTTTATACTAATTATTGCAAGATAATTGGGAATTATATGGTTATTACTTTTTCAATATCTTCTTTCCATGTTTTAAATCCATTATGTAAGTCCGCATAGTCGTGAAAAACTCTCTTAAATATTTTTTCATGTTTGCTTAAATAATCAATCTTCCCATCTTTTATTATTGATTTTATCGTATTCTCTGTCTGTTCTAAAATCTGATCTACTTCCTTCACATCACCTGTATAACTCCAAATATAAGTAGCTTCTTGTGTATCTAATGTCTCCCAAACCATGTGAAAGCTGTCACTTCCACCTATTAAAAAGACAAATGAAAATGGTCTATGAACCAAACGAAGTTTTTGTAAATCATATTTATGTTTGCTTGATAAATATCTTAAATGATTATAATGTTTCGTCTTGGATTTCACAATCAAAGTATCTAATATTTCCTTATCATCATTAAAAAGTTTCTTTATTATAGAGTCATCTTCTCCTAACTTTTTTAAGTATTCATCAATTGTAAATAATTGCTTATCCTCAGGTATTTCCTGTCCTCTTGCTGTGTTTACAATTTCGAATTTAACTTCTTCTATAAAAGAACTATCAATTTTCTCAATTTCTATTGATGTTGCAGTTACTGATGAGATTACTCCATCTATTATTGTAATTGTTGAATCAACTCTAATATTTTTTGTTTTCAAGACATTTGAAAAGTAGTTTTTAATTGCATCATATTCCTCAATTATATATTCATTGGGGATTTTAAATTCAATTGAGCTATTAACCTGTTCAATCTTTTTATCGAAAATTACTCCTCCAGATATAAACTTGACATTTTTTATAGGAACTGAAAAAGGCAAATTGTAAGTTTGGTTTATTGGTACTCCTTCTATTGGTGTTTTTTGTCTATATATTGACTCAGGTCTTAATGCCAGGGAATTTATTGGCTTTTTAATGCTTAGGGTACTTAGCAAGCCAGAAGTATTGATACTCTTAAAATCAACTTTTTCAATTGACATTAATATGTCACTTAGTTTAATTTGTTCAGGTGAAAACTCAGTTTCCCCTACTTGGTAGGATAGCACTTCAACAAATAACCTTTTTTCACTTTCAATGTGGTTAATTACTCTTATTGTCCAAAAGGCAGGAGCTTCAAATTTAACAGGTAATACAGATATTGGCACTTGATTGAAATCTAGAGCCACCTCTTCTGTCAAAAAAGCCATATCTTCTTTAAACAATATTTTTAATTCTTGTCCTTTCATATTTCATTAGCTTGATTCTACAATTTTAATTTCTTCATCTGTTAATTCATAAAGTTTATAAACCAGTCTGTCTATTTCCTTAATTGTTTCTTCTCCAGTTAGTGTATTGTTATTTCTTTTTATTAAGTTTTTTCATCTCTTTTTGCCACAACTCTTCTCTAATCTCTCCCCAAGTTTTTAAATCTAAATGTTTCTTAACAGATAATTGACATATGTTACCCAGCCAATCGTTATACCGAAGTATTGGTTTGGCATTTTCTTCATACTCATTAAAATGTCTAAATAAACTTTTAGGAAGTAATTCATTTGCAGTTAAAATTAAAACAGGGTTTAATGGTCTTTTACCAACTCCCTTTCTAAAAATATTTACAACCCTAGTTATTTCATCCTTTTCCTCTTTTTGAAGATCATCATTTAATGTTGAAAATACCAAAATGGAATTGGGAAATTCATTTCCTAATTCTATCATTCTATCTGCATCCTCTTTAGTAAATAATTTAAATGTTTTGCATTCACAAAAAACCAAATCAGGAGCAATATTGTCCTTATCACCTTCTTGAACAATTAATGCAAGATCAACTTCCTTTACAGAGCCTTTTTTAGCGAGTTCAAAACCTATTAGAGCAGACATATTTCTTGAAGTATCTGAAAATTCTTCTTCAAATAATTTTAAAGTTAAAAATACTGCCATTATTCCACCTACCTTATTATTCTTACTATATGGACCTATACCACGATAAGACCATTTTATTTCAGAAGGTTTATTCATTGGCAAATCAAATCTATTCCTACATATTGAGCATGTCATGCGATCATTAAGTTCATTACTTAAGTAAAATGTTCTTTGTTGACATACATCACATTGAATTTCTGCACCAAATTCTATTATCTTGTTTTCAAGAAGTGTTTTAATGTAAGATTGTACATGAAGATTGTCATTTATATTTAAGTTTCTCTTGATCTCTCCAATTAAGAATGAATAATTTACAATTTTACCATTTTCAACAAGTTCCAAAATATTTAGAGATGATTTATTTTGTAAAAAATGAGTACCTCTGATACCTCCTATATTTTTTAAAACTTCATTTGCTAATCGCCCATTTGGTGTTTCAATTAATTTATTCTCTTTTTTGGAAAAATAAATTTTAAAATAATCCCTCGCTTTTGGAATATAAAAAAATACTTCATCATTATCCCTTCTAACAAAATAACTTAATCCAGTATTTGATAACCTCCATCTATCAACACCTCCAAAAGTACGAGTCAATCTTATCCAATCAATTGTTTCAATTCCATATATTAATCCTGCATTTTCAACATATTCGTCAAAATAGCTGAATTCCAGAATTACTTTATGCGAAGCAATTATATGATAGTCGCTAGTTAACTTAAAGGGGGCGTCAGTTATTTTAATTTGAACTAAATTCTCATTAATTTCAACTTGAGAATATACCCAATCCACTTGTATCTTTCCACATAAAACTTTGTCAGCTTCTAATATGGCTCTTTCATCCCAAAATCGAGGGAACCAACCTTGAAATACAAATTGAAATGATCCTTTAATTTTTTCTTGAACAAGACGAAGTTTATTAGTAATTAATACCTTCTGTTCTTTAGTACATGTAATACTGACTTGATAAGTTATAAATGTTAAATCTTGTGTTTCATTTAGTTGGTGATAAACAAAACGCTCTATAAATTCACTAAAATATTTATTCTCTATTTGTGAAATTGGTATTGGAATAATATTCCAACCTAATGCTCTTAAATTCCAGTAATTTAATATATCGTTTAGTCTATTATCATTTAAAAAGTAAATTGACTCTCCTTTATACCAATGTCTTTCTGGTATTGACCTTATTTTCTGCCCAATAATTTCTAATATGGTAAAATTTTCTGTAGGATAAAATTCAATTATATTATTAAATGAAATCTTTGGACTTATAAAATAGGACTCCAATTCTAATTCTTTATTAACCTGTTGTTGGAAATCTTCAATAATACATCCAAGAAAGGCTTTTAAGAACAAACTTGAATCCTGAGTATTAGGGATTTGAAGTTTAACTTCATCATTTCTCTTAAATTTAAAGTCTTTTGTAATTACATCGCCAATCAAATGGAAAATATTGATCCCATAATTGTTTACTTTATTTTTAATGTCGCAGAGAAATTCTTCAATAGTTACTAGAGTCCTATTTCCAACTACTTTTTTTAAAAACTCTATTTCTAAAGAATTGTCATGTAAAATAATGTCAGGATCGTAGTTATTAATTGTATTTGTATAATACTCCTGTGTATCTAAGACTATTCCATATTCTTGTCTATAAAAATGTGGTAGCTCTTTAAATAATTGTAAAATTGGGAAATATATTCCACCCCAATATGAAAAACATATCCTTAAAGCTCTTTCAAATTTCTCCTCAGATTTAGGTTCAATTAGAAAACAAAATTTTATTGGGGATGATGTTTGATTAACTCCAATTTTCATTGATTCGAAAGTTAATTTTGAATATTTAAATTAACAATTTTGAGTATGCCTGTCACTACATAAAGTATAACAATTATTTTATTTTATTAAGATTCATAAAATTACTCTACCATTAGTATTTCGTAATATAATTCCAACATACCCAACTGGCATGACTCACCTTCACTTCTACCTAAAATAGCTAACGCCAAAGGAGCTTTTTCATATATAGTTATTATCCCTGTGTTATCTGGCTTTACATTTTGTGTTGCTTGAGTTTTAGTAAACTTTACTTTCAATATTCTTCCTTCAGGGCTTTTAACTGAAACAACTGAATCAAAGGTTACTTTTCTTTTTACTTCAGGATGAAGTGTGATTGGAATTATTTCACCAACCTTGAATACCTCGTCTAAAATTTCTACTTCTTGTTGTTTTTCTTGCCTATCAAATTCGTATATAAATGAAACTAATTTTTGCAATTCTTTTTCAGCTGAATGCCACCAATTTGTAGACCAAATCCTATAAAAAGTAAATCCTTGCTCTTCAAGACGTTTTTGCCTAAACATATCCCAGGCATAAGCCTCATTACTACTATGATATTTTGCTCCATCGCATTCTATTGCAACTATTGGCATATTATTTATTTTTGATTTTACGACTAAATCAATCCTAAAACCTCCAATTTTATATTGTTGCTGCAAACGTTCTTGACCAATTCTCTCTGCAATTCGATAATATACTTCATCTTCGAAAGGTGATTCAGATCCATAAATATCATCTACAACAAAAGACTTAAACTCACAATTGTCATACAGCAGCGTTAAGAGAGCATCTCTAATTTCACTATTGCCATCACTGACTGCTTTAGCATATGCTAAATATGCATAAAAAATACCCCTTCCTGTGTTTTTTGATTGATGTAATAAAGTTGAGTATTGTTTTATAGATTCTTGAGGAATAGAGCAGCAAACATATACTTTATACTTAGCCCTTGTAATAATTACATTTAAAAGTTTATACCCTTTGCCCTGAACTATTGGACCAAAATGTTGTCGAAAAGTGCCATCTGATCTCTTTCCAAAAGTTGTTGATATAATTATTATATCTCTTTCATCCCCTTGTATATTCTCTAAATTTTTAACAAATAAATCAGAACCAAGGTCTGCTATTTTCTTATCATGTTCTGGATTCTGTTGTCGAACCTTTGTAATTTCTTCTAGAATTAAATTACGCTGATACAAATTGAAGGTAGCAATACCAACTGAGGGATATTCCCCTGTTTTAAAAGGTTTGATATGATTTAAAAGAATATCAACTACCTGCCTTGCTTCATCTCTATTTACTTGATCTTCGTAAAGCCCATTTACTTCAATAAATTGAATTGGCTTATATTCCTTTTTAGCAGGCATTGGGATGAGTCGCTTGCCATAAAAAGCATGATTAGAAAAGTCAATTAAATATGGATGATGAGAACGATAGTGAACTTTTAAATAAGATTGTTTGTAATTACAATTCTCTGCATAAACCAAAAGTGATTCACTGTCAGCCAAGTCAAGTGAATTATTTACTTTTCGATTTGCTGAATGAATTTCATGCGCTGATTGCTCTTCCTCATAATCCTCATCAGTAGGATTAAGCAAGGCTGTTCCTCCTTGAAAAAAGTTCGAAGGAGGCATTTGTTGGCTATCCCCTGAAACAATTTTAATTTTCCCTCGTAATAATGATGGATAAGTATCCTCTAACCTCAATTGGCTAGCTTCATCAAAAATAACCACATCAAAAATTGCTTCCTCCAAAGGAATAATTGAGCTACAAACAGTAGGACTTAACATAACTACAGGAAAGAAATCAGTGAATAACTGAAAATCTGTTTGAATGATTTTTCTTAAAGAGTTTCTTCTTTCCCCTCTACTGCCTCTCTTGTTAAATAAACTTATTGGATTTAATCCTTTTGCATGAGAATTTTTTGCTGATTGCTGTTGTCTTGATGACCAGTTACTTATTATACTCTTGATCTGGTTTGTTTTCAGTTGTTCATTTGAATCAACAAACTCTTGAATCTTCTCATCTCCTTTTGGTAAATATTTCAAACTGCTTTCTGCAATTGCCAAAATCCAATAATAATACCAACTCTCAAAAGTTAATTCCCAGTTGTCACAATTAATTTCGATTAATGATTTTATGACTGTTTGTTGTAAAGGAGATAGTTCAATTAAAAACCTTCGCCAATCATAATACTCTCTAAAAGGTTCTAGATTTTGACTTATCGATAGTATTTGAGTGTATAAAATATTAGAAACAGAAATCTTTTGGATATGATTATAAGAAAATGGTAAAGATCGTTTTAATATTGGACCACTATTAATAATTGATAAAATTTGCTCAAAGAGGGTTTCAGTTTCCTTTAAAGTATTTATAAATTTGGCATTGTAATAATGAACCTGATTGGATGAAAGATTATTAATATAAAAATTTCTGATTTTTTCTAAATCAGTCAATTGTAGGGATAATGATTTTAAAAGAGATATTTTAGAAGTATGATTACTTGTGGAGTTAAAAGAGGAATTAATTTGTTGGTCGTTGCTTATATACGCCCTAAACGCTTCGAATTTATTTTCAGTATCAATTACTTTCCCAATATTATCACTATATCCTGAATGCAATGTCTTTGAAGACATTTTTTTTACATACTCGTCTTTTATGCGACTATTTTTTACATACCATTCATCTACAGTAATACCAAAGTCATAAATATTATCAACATATATTTTTAAGGATGTAAAGTGAAATTCGTCTATATATCTATGTTCAAAATAATTATATTTCTGATGTACCTCTTTAATTTGAGATATTTTTTCAATTAATTTATACCTGTTTGCTTTTAACTCCTTATATCTGTTAGACAAGATACTAAGTGTATTTATTTTAAAATTTGAAAAACCATCATTTTTATAAAATAAATCACCAAATTTTGCATGATTAGAATTTGCAAAGTCCTTATAACCTACAATATTTAATTTTAATTCATGATAATAATCTTCATAATGCTTATCAAGCCA
>WBZP01000394.1_pt1 | contig 60083 bp, 47 predicted proteins | sample 5204301 | NCBI WGS metagenome assembly WBZP01 (sample SAMN12412401, study PRJNA552823) | activated sludge metagenome | isolation source: activated sludge from nitrification reactor of wastewater treatment plant... | place: USA: Pennsylvania | collected 2017 | reverse complement strand
CTACTCAATGCAGGTATTTGGCCCATCGTACGTACCTGCAAGAGTTCTGCAAAAATAGGTTATGCAGATTTCTTTGGTTTGCCTAGCGGGAGGTGTGCTTTAGCGGGTCTTCAGCGACGGTAATTTTGGGTTTATGTTTGAGAGCTTGTGCTCTCGTAGTTGAATGAGTATTGCGATATCGAGATATTAGCGGCTACTGAAACTGAGACGCTGGTAACTCGATATTGCGGTCAAGTTTGCCAAAGATGACCTCTTTTTCATCTCCGTTTTGCTCAACCATCAGTAGGCGTCGCAGCAGCATGGTCTTGCCATCGACGTGCAGCTCAATGCGCGAAAACACTCGACTGAGCGGCGACTGCGCTTTCGGGGCCAGCAGCAGCGCGGGCTGTTCGACGGTACCACCCGCCTTGACGTCGTATTCACTCTCGGCATCGCGGAGCGATCCTTGGCCCAGCCACAGTCGGAGCTGGGTAAAAATTGCTCGTAGCGTCGGATCTTTGCCGGTGTCGATGAGCTGCGGCGCTCGCGTCCCCATCTTGAGCTGGGCTTGATCACCGACCAGTATCATCGTCGAGGGATCGGGCTTCAGATATTCCCAGCGCAGTCGCGCCGGATTCCCTTTTGCGTACAGAAACCGACCCTCGGAGCTGATCTGCTGACGGAACAGTTTGACCCGACTGTTTTGCACGAAGTCGGCTCGCAGTGAGTGCAAGTCCTTCTGTGCCGAGTCGATCTTGGTCATCAGCTCCGTCGGTGTCGGTAGCGGGCTGGCTTCAACCCGGGAACCGAACCAGCCGAAGAGCAGCGCGACGAGGACTGACCGTGACTTCACGCTAACGGTTCTTTGCCACATAGTCGGCCAGGGTGGCGGCGGAGGTGAAGGCCTGCTTGCCCACCTTTTCATCGGGGATGGTCACGCGATAGGCGCGCTCGATGGCGACCGCCAGCTCCAGCGCGTCGATCGAATCGAGGCCGAGTCCGGCTCCGAACAGCGGCGCGTCATCAGCGATTTCCTCGGGCTTTCGGTCCAGCTTCAGGCTTGTGATGATGAGTTCCTTGATCTCGTGAACAAAGCTGCTTTGGGTCATGGTGTTTCTCTTCGGGTAAGTACGGATGAGGCGCGCAATCATTCGCGTTTAGAAGCAATCTTCAGCGAGAGAATCGAGCCCACCGTCGACAGCTAGCCACTGTCCGGTCAGATAGGCTGCTTCCTTTGATGCCAAGAAACCGGCAAGCTCGGCGATTTCACTGGCGGTTCCGGCGCGGCCCATGGGGATCGAGCGGAGCAGGTCGTTGCGAACGGACTCAGGAAGCTCGGCGGTGAGCGCGGTATCGACGAGGCCTGCCGAAATGCAGTTGCAGGTGATCTGGAAGCGAGACAGCTCTTGGACCAGGCTGAGAGTGAGTCCAAAAAGACCTGCCTTGGCGGCACCGTATGCGGTTTGACCGCGCCGACCGAGTCGAGCCGTGGGTGAGCAAATAAACAAGATGCGACCGTGCCGCGCCGCGATCATGCCCTTCATCACCGCTTGAGCCGCCAGAAAGCCACCACGCAAGTGGACACCGAGCACGTCGTCGAAGTCTGCCACCGGCATGGTCATCGCCAACTTGTCTCGGGTAAATCCCGCTGCATGAACCAGCACGGCGACGCTCTTTCCATCGAGAAATCCGCCAGATGCGGTCAGCTTACGCCAGTCCTCGGCGGATGCGGCATCACAGCGCACGGCCGACAGGTCGAGCCCGCTGGCCCGCGCGGCGTGCACCGCTGCCTCGGCCTGGGCTTGGTCGTGGGCATACGTCACGGCGACCGCCATTCCATCGGCGGCAAGTCGGCGGGCCACTGCCAGGCCAATGCCTCGCGTGCCTCCTGTCACCAGTGCCAACTTCATGACGGCGCGATATTACCCCGTCGGCCTCGTGGTACAAGCGCGCTGAAGACGGACCGCATAAAAGCCATCGGCGTTCTGGCGATGCGGGAACGTTCGGAGCGCAAACGGCGACTGAGACTCGCACAGCGGTGACGGCCCCCCGTAGAACAGAGGATCGACAGGCGAGGGTGGCAGTGGCACAAACTCAGGATGGCGGGACAAGAACGCGGTGATCTGCGCTGGTCCCTCGGCGGGAAGCAGGCTGCACACCGAATAGAGTAGAACGCCACCAGGCATGACCTTGGTCGCGATGCGTTCGAGAAGCCGTGCCTGGAGCGCCGTCAGCTCGTCGAGCTTCGGCAGCTTCAGCCGCGCTTCGGGATGACGACGGAGAACGCCCGTGCCACTGCATGGTGCATCGAGCAGTACCGCCGCATACGACTTGCGCAGCGGGGCCGTCGGTAGCGTCAGATCCGTGACGATCGTACGAATTCGCGTACAGCCTAGACGGTGGGCATGGTCGCGACACAGCTCCAGCTTACGTGGCAAGATGTCGACGGCGTCGATATCGCGCTGGTTGTCGGTCAGAGACGCCAGGTGACAGGTCTTGCCGCCCACCCCCGCGCACCCATCGAGGATCGCTCCCTCCGGCAGCTTCAACGGGCCTTCGGGGGTCTCCGCAAACAGCAGCCGCGTGACAAGCTGCGCCGCCAGATCTTGCGCCGTATACAGTCCTTTGGCGAACCCGGCACCGGCGAACGGATGGCCGCCGTGAAGCTCGATCGCCTCGGGCAGAAGTGGGTGACACGTGGGGGTCACCTGTAGCTCGGTGGTGAGCGCCCGGAGCGCTTCCTGTTGCGTCCCACGCAGTGGATTGCAGCGCAGCCACGTCGGGGCTGGTTGGCCAAACGCGGTCAGCAGCGCATCCAGCTCGGCTGGACCATCCACCACATCCCAAAGTTGGGCGGTGAGTGGTTCCGGCATGCTGTGGTGCAGCGAAAGCACTTTGAGCCACTTGGCTTTGGAGGACGACGGGGCCGGGTAGGGCGGCAGTTCCGGTTCGCCTGCTACCGCCAACTTCCGCAGCAGCGCGTTGGCAAAGCCCGCCAGTCCACCGCCACGACGACGCTTGATCGCTGTCACCACCGCATCGACGACAAAGTGCGGGCGAGCCTGCATAAACAAGAGCTGATAGGCACCAAGTCGCAGCAGCGCCATTGTCGTTGCATCCAGCTTCCCAAGCCCGCGTGGTGCCTGAGCGGCCAACGCCCGATCGAGCCGGAGCGCCTGGCGCAGCGTGCCGTAACACAGCTCGGTGACGACGGCTCGCTCGGAATCGGGGATCGAGCGGCGTGCTAGCTCACCAGCCAGCGCCAGTGTCGCATATGCACCCTCATCGACCCGCAGCAGCACACGTAGTGCGACATCGATGGGCCGCTCCTCACGCGGACCGTGGGGCTCTTCGGTATGTGGCGGTTGAGCTTGCACTTAGGGCTTTGGCTCGCACATCTCTTCGGGCCGAACCACCGCGTCGAACTCCGCCTCGGTGAGCACTCCGAACTCGAGCGCTACTTGCTTGAGCGTCTTGCCCTGTTTGTGCGCGGTCTTGGCGATCTTGGCGGCCATGTCATAGCCGAGCGACGGGGCCAGCGCCGTCACCAGCATCAGCGAGCGGTCGAGCAGGTCTTTGATCCGCGCCTCGTCCGCCTCGATTCCGACCACGCAGTTGTCGATGAACGAGTGACAGGCATCGGTGAGCAGCCGCGTCGACTGGAGCGACGCATAGGCGAGCACCGGCTTAAACACGTTCAGCTCGAAGTGGCCTTGCGCGCCCGCGAAGGACACGGCCGTGTCATTGCCGATGACCTGCGCACAGACCATCGTCATGGCCTCGCACTGCGTCGGATTGACCTTCCCGGGCATGATCGAGCTACCGGGCTCGTTTTCCGGCAGGCGCAGCTCACCGAGCGCACAGCGTGGACCCGATCCCAGCAGCCGAATGTCGTTGGCCACTTTGTTCAGCGCCACCGCCGTGGTCTTGAACGTGCCCGAGATCGTCACCACCGCATCGTGAGCGGCCAGCGCCGCAAACTTATTGGGCGCGGTCACAAATGGTAGGCCGGTTAGCGAGGCAATCTCGGCCGCTACCTCGACGGCGTAGCGGGGATGGCTGTTGAGGCCGGTCCCAACTGCGGTGCCGCCAGCAGCCAGCTCGTACATTTGCGGGAGCGCGGCTTTCACTGCTGAGGCTGCTCCACGGACCTGGGCGGCATAACCGGAAAACACCTGGCCCATCGTCAGCGGCGTCGCGTCCATCAGGTGGGTGCGGCCAATCTTGACGATGTGGGCAAACTGCTTGGATTTGGCCTCGAGCGCCTCGGCCAAGCGATCGAGCGCCGGCAAAAGCCCATTGACCACACGGTCCACGATCGCCACATGCATCGCCGTCGGAAACGAGTCGTTCGTCGACTGTGACATGTTGACGTGGTCATTGGGGTGAACCGGCTTTTTGCTGCCGAGCACCCCGCCGAGCAGCTCGCTGGCGCGATTGCCGATGACCTCGTTGGCGTTCATGTTGGTCTGGGTGCCGGAGCCGGTCTGCCAGACCACGAGTGGAAAGTGGTCGTCGAGCTTGCCCGCGATCACCTCGTCGGCCGCCTGCTCGATTGCGGGAAGCAGCTTGCCGTCGAGCTTACCGAGTCGCACATTTACCCGCGCCGCCGATTTTTTGACGATGCCGAGTGCGTAGATGAACTCTCGCGGAAAGCGCTCGCCTCCGATCCGGAAATTCTGGAGGGAGCGCTGGGTTTGCGCCCCGTAGTAACGGTCGTTTGGGACTTCAATGTCCCCGAAAGTATCTTTTTCAATGCGGGTGGTCTTGCTCACGACGAACCTCGCTGGATGAAGCGGCTCTATGGGCCGACGTCTTTGGCGGCAGACACGGTAGCTGACACTGCACGTCTGTGTAAAGGCGAGCGTCCATCGGCCAGCGCAGCGGCTAAATCGGCGAGGCTGTCGAGGTTATGGACCGGGCGAAAATCATCGACGTATGGCAGCAGCGTCCGAATCCCTTTCGCCAGTGGAGCAAAGCCATCAAAGCCGAGCAGCGGATTGCACCACAAAAGCCGCTTCGTCGAGCGATGCAGACGCGCCGCTTCACTGGCCAGGTCATAGCGATCATCCCGATCGAGCCCATCGCTAATGAGCAGCAGCCACGCGCCTTGCGTCAGGACTCGGCGGGACCACTTGACGTTGAACTCGTGGATTCCCGTTGCCAAGCGTGTGCCGCCACCAAAGTCGTGGACTTGTGCCGAACAGCGACGGAGCGCCAGATCAATATCCCGTCCGCGAAGGCTGTGAGTGATGCGGTGTAGCTCGGTGCCGAAGACAAAACACTCGACGCGGCGACGCTGCGACAACAGCGTGTGGGCAAAGCGCAGCAGCATCTCGGTGTAGCGCGCCATCGAGCCGCTCACGTCACACAGAATGCACAGCGGCGGTGGTAGCCATCTCGGCTGTCGATAGTGGGGCAGCAGGGATTCGCCATGGCTGCGGAGGCTGTGGCGTAGCGTCCGACGAAAATCAAAGCGCTGGCCTCGGGATGAGGGTTGGGTGCGACGGGTCGGGCGGGGCGTGACGGCAAAGCGCAGGTTGGCGATGATCCGCTGGGCTTCGAGTAGCTCCTCGGTGGTCATGTCGGCAAAGTCGCGGTGACGCAGCGCACGATCGGCGGACCACGTCAGCGCGCAGTCGATCTCGTCGGGAGGCGGTCCTTGCGGTGGCGGACGAGAGGCCGAGCCAAAGAGCGCCTCGGTGACTCGACGCAGCAGTGGATCACCGCTCCGATTCGCGGCGGACTTTTTCACAAGCGGCTCAGAATCGGCGCTGAGCGGCTTGGTTCCGTCGAAAAATAGCGCGAACGCTTGTTCAAATAGGTCGAGATCCTCGCTGCGGTGAACCAGCACCGATCGCAGCCCAACACGAACCTGGTCTCGATGGGACAGGTCGATGTGCTGCATCGCTGCCAGCGCATCGAGAACCATCGATGGACCTAGGCGCAGTCCGGCCGCTCGCAGCGTGCGTGCAAACTGGATGAGGTTGTCGGCGAAGAACGAAGTGACGGTGACCATCGCGATTGGATCAACCGCTCTTGGGGGATGTAACCTCATCGACCATTCGGCGAGCGAGCGCTCCCTTCACTTTGGCCACATCGTCTTGGTACTTGAGCACCACACCGAGCGTGGCTTCCACCGAGTCGCCGTCAATGGCACTGCGGTTGAGCGCCGACAGCGCCGCGACCCAATCGAGCGTCTCGGCGACTCCGGGCGGCTTAAACAGGTCGAGTTGCCGCAGCTTCTGAGTAAGCGCCACCACCTGCTCCCCGAGGATGCGGCTGGCTTCGGGCGCCCTCTCGCGGACAATCTGGAGCTCGCGGGCCCAGTCGGGATATCCCAGGAAGTGATACAGGCAGCGGCGTTTGAGCGCGTCGTGAATCTCACGGGTCCGATTCGAGGTCAGGATACACAGCGGCGGGGCCTTCGCGGCGACGACACCCAGCTCGGGCACGCTGATCTGAAACTCAGAGAGCACTTCGAGGAGAAACGCGTCAAATGGCTCATCGGCGCGATCGATCTCGTCAATGAGCAGCACCGGCGGTCCCTCGGGATACTCGGCCAGCGCCTGAAGGAGCGGTCGGCGAATCAGGTACTTTTCCGAGTAGAGCTCTCGGGTCAGCGACTCGCGATCGTGCTCACCCATCGCCTCGGCAAAGCGAATCGCAAGAAGCTGCCGTGCATGATCCCACTCATAGGCCGCTTGCGATAACTCCAGTCCGTCGTAGCACTGAAGCCGAATCAGCTTCCGGCCGAGCGCCTGCGCCAGCACCTTGGCGACCTCGGTCTTACCGACCCCCGCCTCGCCTTCCAGCAGCAGGGGTCGCCGCAGCTTGAGCGACAGATAGAGCACCGTCGACAGCCCAACATCTGCGACGTAGCGATGTCGAGCCAGCAGTGCTTGTAGCTCGTCGACCGAGGTGGGCAAAGCGGTGGGGGGCATGGCGAGTGGCTCGCAACTAACCAGCGAGAGCAGCCTGTACGGCGCGGCGGGTCATCACCGGAATCAGGTGGGCGCGATACTCGGCGCTCGCCTCGGGCGTCGACGTGAGGTCATCGCTCGGATAGGTCATGCCAGCCGTGATCGCGTCTGCTGAAAAGCGGATCGACAGGGCGTCCTCTGCCTGTTTCCAGCGAAACGCCGACGGTCCGGCACCGGTGATGCCGACCCGAACCCCGCCTGCGTACTGCGCCACCATCACACCGACGACGGCATAGCGTGAGGCATGGCTGGCGAACTTGGCGTAGGCCGAGCGCTGCGGGACCGTAAAGCTGACTGAGGTGATGATCTCGTCGGGCTCGAGCGCGGTTTCAAATAGGCCGGTGAAAAAGCTGTCTGCGGCGATGCTACGGCGATCGGTCTTGATCGTTGCCGAGAGGCCCAAAATCGCCGCCGGATAATCCGCTGCGGGGTCCGCATGAGCGAGTGATCCACCGATGGTTCCGCGATTGCGAACCTGGGGATCACCAATGCCGTCAGCCAGTCGAGCCAGTCCAGCGATTTTGGCACGGACCTCGGCAGAGCGAGCAACCTCGGCATGGCTGGTAGCTGCACCGATGGTCACCTGTTGACCGTCGCTACGAATTCCGCGCAACTCGGGTATCCCCGAGACGGAGATGAGGTCACTTGGTTCCGCCATATCGAGCTTGAGCACTGGCAAAAAGCTCTGCCCACCGCCGAGCAGCTTGCCTTGCGAAGCCTGCCGTAGGATCCGCAGTGCGTCGGCGACCGTGGAGGGACGATGAAACTGAAAGTCACGCATGTCTCTATCTCTCCGTTAGTGGGTTGCCTTGGCCGATGAGATGGCGCGCCAGACCTTTTCGGGGGTCACTGGCATCGAAATATCCGTCACACCGAGGGGCGCGAGTGCATCGAGGACGGCGTTCACGACCGCTGGAGGGCAGCCGATCGCACCGACCTCGCCGACGCCCTTGGCACCGATCGGGTTGTGGGTGCAGGCGGTAACGTGGTTGCCGACCTTGAAGAACGGGAAGTCCGACGCACGCGGCATGCCGTAGTTGAGGAACGAACCGGTGAGGAGCTGACCGCTTTCGTCGTACTGCGCCTCTTCGTAGAGTGCTTGGCCGATGCCTTGGACGAGTCCACCGTGCATCTGTCCATCGACGATCATTGGATTGATGATCACGCCCACATCGTCGGCCGCGACCATTTCGACGACCTGCACCACGCCGGTGTCGGGATCGATCTCGACCTCGCAGACATGGCAACCCGCCGGATAGGTGAAATTTTTGGGATCGTAAAACGCCGATTCTTCGAGGCCAGGCTCGACGGTTTCGATTGGGTAGTTGTGCGGTACGTAGGCGGCAAAGGCGATCTCACCGATGCTCTTTTTGCGATTGGTACCGACGACGCGGAACTCGCCCTGCTGCCACTCGATGTCGGCTTCGCTGGCTTCGAGCAGGTGCGCGGCGATTTTTTTGCCTTTGGCGACGATCTTGTCGACGGCCTTGACGATGGCCGATCCACCGACGGACAGCGAGCGAGAACCATAGGTGCCCATGCCAAACGGAATTTTGTCGGTGTCGCCGTGGACAATCTCGACTTTGTCGTACGGCACTCCGAGCTGATCGGCGACGAGTTGAGCAAACGTCGTCTCATGGCCTTGCCCATGGCTGTGAGTGCCGGTAAAGACTGATACCGAACCGGTCGGATGGACGCGCACCGTTGCTGCCTCATATAGACCCGCTCGGGCACCGAGCTGGCCGACGAGTGCCGATGGAGCAATGCCACAGGCCTCAACGTAGGTGCTAAAGCCGATGCCTCGAAGTTTGCCACGCTTTTTCGATGCTTCTCGACGGGCCGAAAACCCCTGATAGTCGACCTTCTGTAGCGCCATCTCGAGCGTCGACTCGTAGTCACCGGTGTCGTACTCCAGAGCCACCGGCGTCTTATACGGGAACTGATCCTTGCGGATGAAGTTCTTGCGACGGATTTCGAGCCGATCCATCCCAAGTTCTCGGGCTGCTTTGTCGACGAGTCGCTCGAGGAGATAAGCGGACTCTGGGCGACCGGCACCGCGATACGCATCGACGGGCACAGTGTTGGTGAAGACCGCTTTGACTTCAACGTAGATCGCTGGAGTGCTGTAGCAGCCAGCCATCAGCGTCGCGGACAGATAGGTCGGAATCGCTGGAGCGAAGGTGCTTAAGTACGCGCCCATGTTGGCGACGTTGTGGACACACAGTCCGAGGAATTTCCCCTCTTTGTCGACGGCAAGGTGCGCCTTCATCACCGTATCGCGGCCATGGGCGTCGGACATGAACGACTCGGAACGCTCGGCGGTCCACTTGACCGGGCGGCCAATTTTCTTGCTGGCCCACACGACGATCGCTTCTTCGGCGTAGTGGTAAATCTTCGACCCGAAGCCACCGCCAACATCTGGTGCGACGACGCGCAGTCGATGTTCCGGGATGCCGAGCACAAACGCTCCGAGCAGCAGCCGAATCAGGTGCGGATTTTGGCTGGTCGTATACAGCGTGTAGTTGTCGCCCGACACGTCATAGTGACCGATCGCGGCGCGTGGCTCGATCGCGTTCGGGATGACGCGGTTGTTTCTGACCTCGATCTCGATGACTTTGTAGGCGCTCTTCATAGCCGCTTTGACGGCGGCTTTGTCGCCGAGATCCCAGTCGAAGCAGACGTTGCCCTTGGCTTGATCCCAGACAGTTGCGGCACCGTCCGTGATCGCATCTCCGAGCGTGGCCACGGCAGGCAGCACGTCATAGTCAACCTCGACGAGCTGAGCGGCAGCGCGGGCTTCAGCTTTGCTATCGGCGATGATGACAGCAATCTGGTCTCCGACGTGGCGGACGCGATCCGCAACCAACATCGGGTGCGGCGGCTCGACCATATTTGAGCCGTCCTTGCTCTTGACGAGCCAGCCACAGGGAATGCCACCGACCTTATCGGCCGCGACGTCATGTCCAGTGAAGACGGCGACCACGCCCGGGGCTGCCAGCGCTGCATCGGTCGAGATCGATCGAATCAGAGCGTGGGCGTGCGGCGAGCGAAGAATATAGGCATAAGCCTGGTTCGGCAGGACAATGTCGTCGGTGTAGCGGCCAGCGCCCGTGATAAAACGGCGATCTTCTCGTCGAGGAATCGAGGCACCAATCGACGGTGTGGATTGGCCTGGAGTTTGCGTGGTGCTCATGCGCTCTTCTCCTTCATCGCATCCCGACAAGACAGGATCGCCTTGACGATATTGTGATAGCCGGTGCAGCGACAGAAGTTGCCTTCTAGCCACTCTCTTGTCTCATGCTCATCAGCGGTGGGGCGGGTTTCCACCAGCTCGACGGCACTCATGATCATCCCCGGGGTGCAGAATCCGCACTGGAGCGCATGGTGCTGATGAAAAGCGTCCTGCATCGGGTGCAGCTTGCCGCCTTGGGCCAGCCCCTCGATGGTAGTGACGGTGGCACCATCGGCTTCGACCGCCAGCATGGTGCAGCTCTTGACGGAGCGACCGTCGACATGAACGACGCATGCACCGCAGTGGCTGGTATCGCAGCCGACGTGAGTTCCGGTGAGCTGCAGCTTGTCTCGCAGGAGTTCGACGAGGAGCGTGCGCGGCTCGACCTCGATGGAGACTGGCCTCTTATTCACCTTCAGCGTGACCCGAATCATGGTTCCTCCAAGCTGGTGCCGTGAGAGGTGGTTCGGCTCTGACGGCGGACTCTGCCTTCGACCAATGACGACCGGTGTGAGTATACAAAACTACAAAATCTCTAGGGCAGTCTTGACTTGCGTCGGCGTCCGATGTCCGCTGGTGGCGCAACAGAGGTTTTTATTGCTACGCTGACCTCACAATCGACAAAACGCCATGCCACACGTCAAATTCGCTGCTTCTGCCCTGTTGTTCGTCGCTACGGCGGCGTTGGCTGAGGACTCTTCACCGGCATTGCCGAGCGATGGTGGCTGGCAGTTTGCATCCGAGCGTGCTGGCGTCTCGGTGTGGTTTAGACGTTTTGCCGCATCGTCGGTGAACGAGGTCCGTGGCGAGGCGGTCTTCGATGTTTCTGCTGAGGCGCTGTTTGCTGTCCTCGGGGACATTGAGTCGTATGCCCAGTTCATGCCACCGACCTCGCTGTCCCGGCGATTGCCGAGTGATGGCAGTGGCAAAAGCTACTACATCGAAATCGATCCGCCCGTCGTTTCTCGTCGCTACTACTGCATGGACGTGAACTTGGTTCGTCCGCGTGGGGATGTATTTGTCAGCGAGTGGCGGATGTGGTCAGCCGGCTGTGTGCCACGCAAGACATCGCTTGTGCCGATGCGTGACAACCACGGAGTTTGGCGGCTATCTGCGTTGTCACCAACGAGAACGCGTATCGAGTTTCAGGCTCACATGGATCCCGGTGGTCAGATTCCGACCTGGATGGTGAACCGTGCGACGCTGAGTCAGATTACCGATACCTTTGGTTCGCTCCGTCGCGCCGCTCTTCTGCCCCGGTATGCTTCGGCAGTGGCCCCCGCGCCCGTTGCTGATCCAAACGGTGAGTTGGTTCGTTCGCTGGTGCCGGTCAAAAACTGAGCGCCTTTCGTGTGAACCGAGACGGGTTAACGCGAAACCAGGACAAGCGGCGGTCCCTTGGTATCCAGCGGCGGCTCCTCGATGTCGAGCGTGGTCATGAGCACGGTCCCGATCGGCTCACCAAGTTCTGGCTCTTTGGGGAAGAGCTGCATTTTTGCTCCGGGCTTCGGTGGGGCCGTCTTGTCCGGCTTCCCTGTCCGTGGTGGTTGAGTCCCCGGCTGCGTGGGAGTGCTAACGAGCAGTCGCTTCATTTCCGGCAGCAGTTCACGTGGTACCAAGCAGGAAAACAGGTCTTTGTCACCGAGGACTTGCTTGAGTTGTGCCACTGTCTCAAATCGTTCAATTTGCCGTCGGGAGTAATACGAAGGCACGGTGTCACTCATCCCAACAACACAGCGCTTTGCTGACGGCGGAGCATGCCGCTGTGACTGGAGCAGAGTCTTGATGGTATCGCTCTGGTGAATCACAGGGTCGCCCTCGACGACGGCCATGACCACCCCTGCGAGCGCCAGCGTCGTAATCAAGCCTCCCAGAGATCCGAGCCAGCGCACCGGCGACTGAAGCCCAACCGCCGACGCCAGCGCTAGTGGCGGTAGCAGCAGTCCCAGCCCTCGTGGTGGGGCCAGGTCGCCGCCCACCCAAGTCAGCAGTGTCGCCAGCATCATCCACACCAGCAGAGGTCGCGAAGCCCGCCGCATGGATCCGAGCAGCAGTCCGAAAACCATGGTGACCACCACCACCTGACCAACGTGGCGGCCAAACCAGCTTGGACCCTGTCGCCACACTGCGTCGAATGCCTGCACAAAGATCCCTGCTGCGGGTCGATGGAACAGGGTCCGCAGCGCGCCGCCATGAATCGCTGAGGCACCGAGCAGCAGGATGAACCCGCCAAGCCACATGAGCCACACCCGCCGCTTACGCAGCAATGGACGATGAGAGATGACACAATCGAAAAAACCAAACAGCAGAGCCGTCAGACCAGCCCGAACGTCAAGCACTCCAGCCAGTCCGATGCCGAGCGCGGCGAACAGCATCGGTAGCCGTCGCAGCGGTAGCGGTGCCGGCTCATCACCCTGTTTGTGCATCGGCAAGATGTGACGGTCGAACTTGTGACCATGCAGGCTGTGGCTGACCAGCGCCACCGCTCCTGTTGACGCCACCGCTACCAGCATGTCGGGGACGATCCGGTGGGATAGCTCATAGGTGAGCGGCATCGCCAACAGCACCAGACCCGCTAGTCCGCCGGTGTTGCGACCGATACCAACGTCAATCGCGATGGCCAGCAGGCAACTCGCGGCTCCGAGCGCGGACAGCACGGGTACCAGACGCAGCGTCGCCTCGCTCATTCCGAACAAGCGACTGAGCAGCACAAATGGGACGATGCCAAGCGGTCCTCCCGTCGGTGGAGGCAGGCTGCGAAATGCTTCATCCCAGGCCAAGTGGCCCGAGAGGATCTTGCGAACCAGCAGCGCAACTTCAGCATCGACTGGCGACAAGCTGCCGGCACCAAGATCGATAAAGTAGATCGCAATCGGCAGTAGCATCGCGATCGCCCAGCCGAGGACCAGTCCCTTGGGCACGGGGAGAGCGGCCACGGCTTGCTGCACGGTTCCGACCGGATCGCGCAGGGCGTTGGTGGTGACGCTGATTCCGCGCTCGATGCCCTCGCCAATTTTTTCGGGCAACTTGCCGGGCAGGCTTGCTAGCTCCGCCAGACGCCCACGGCGACGTTGTCGCGAGACGTTCTTGGCCGTCGAAGGTCGCACCAGCGCAGGTTTTCCCGTCTGGGGCCTGCCTGTGGTCGGCACCGTGCGAGGGCCCGAAACTGGCAAATACGATCCCGACCCAGTGACCCCTCTCCGCTTGGCACCGGAGCGAGGCCGCGGGTCTAAGCCGGGCTGAGACGATGATCCCACATCGTCAGATTGCCCTTCTGGCCTGTCCGGCTTTTCGCTCACGGCACCGATTCTAGTGCTAGTTCGCTGTGCTGACGACGTTCAGCTCGCGAATCACAGTGACCTTGATCTGGCCGGGGAAGACCAAGTTGTCGCTGATCTTCTGTGCCAGCTCGCTTGCCATCGTCGCTGCGCGAAGATCGTCAATCTGGCCTTCCTTGACGTGGATGCGTAGCTCTCGCCCAGCTTGCAGTGCGTAGACTCGTTCGACACCTTGCGCACCCATCGCCAGCCGTTCGAGGTCATCGATCCTCTGGATGTGGCTGCCTTCCTGTTCGTGACGGGCACCGGGACGACCACCGCTCATGGCATCCGACGCTGCGACGATTAGCGCATACGGCGAATTAAATGGCTCGTCGAGATGGTGGGCACCAATGGCGTTGGCTACCATCTCGGACTCACCAAGGCGGCGTGCGTAATCAGCCCCGATGACCGCGTGGCTGCCATCGATCGCATGAGTGAGTGACTTGCCGATGTCGTGCATCAGTGCTGCTCTTCGAGCGATTTTTATGTCGAGTCGCAGCTCGGCGGCGAGCATGCCGCACAGAAACGCCGATTCGACGGCATGCTTCCACTGATTCTGACTATAGGACGTCCGGTAGTTGAGTCGCCCAACGAGGCGCACGATATCGGGATGGGCTCGCGGGATCTCCAGCTCTTTGAAAGCGCGACGACCCAACTCGACAGTCTCGCGATCCAGATCTTCGGCCAGGCTGGTGGCGATCCGACGGACAGCTTCAGGCTCCGCTCGGTTGCCTTGCTTGATCATCCGAGCGAGGGTGCGACGTGAGATTTCCCGACCGAAGCTGTCTTGTCCTTCGAGTCGAATCGCACTGCGATCATCGCTGATGGTGAGCTTGATGTTGGCGACTTCACCGATCACGGCGAGCGTGTCGATGCCATCTCCAAACACGCGATCCATGATGTCTATCGGGATGGGCAGTGTCGACAACAGGCGCTCGGTCAGATAGTGCCCTTCATAGCGCTGGCTTGCGACCTCGAGCAACCGACGGGCCCGGACGCTGACTTCCGCAGTGTTTTGACCCTGCTCAATCTGACGGACCCGATCGGCTCCGGCTGCCCGCGCTTGCTCGGTCCAATCGGTAATGAGACGGCTCTTGGCTTCTGCGAATGTCTCGCCCGCCTGCTTTTGAAGCAGCTCGCTCGCTTCCTGGAGCAGGGCGGTCCGTCGTTCTTGGGCCGCTTTCTGCCGGGCCTGCTGCAACGTTAGGTTGCGTTCGCGCTCGTTGAGAGCGGCGATGCGTGCTTCAAGCTGCTGTTCGGTGCGCTGGAGCGACTGTTCCCACGACGCGACCTGCTGCACCCCACGTTTGAGAGATTCTCGTCGCTGCTGGAGCTCCCGTTCGGCCTGCTGCTGTCGCTTTAGTTTTTGCTCGGCAGCATCGGTACGGGCCTGCGTGAGCTGCTGCTCGGCTTGCGTTCGTGCTTCATCGACCAGCTCGGCAGCACGCTCGATGGCTTCGGCCTGCAGGCGATTCCATTCGGCGAGGCGCTGATTGCGAAGGCCCACGCAGACCGCCGCAGCGAGAACGAGCGACAAGCAGACAAACAGGGGGGTCACAAACAGCAATCTTTGCCGTCGATTCGGCGAACCGTCAAGACCGCGTTCCTCGGGGTCGGGGTTTTATGTTCTGGCCTTGACGCGATGGCGTAGCTTGTGGCACACAGGCGCCGTCGTACGGTCTAGCCGACCGACGGGGAACCCCAATGAACCCAAAGCGTAGCGTATCCAAGCAGACCAAGTACCTGTTCGTGACCGGCGGTGTGGTGTCTTCGCTAGGCAAAGGCTTGGCCTCAGCGTCGATCGGTGCCTTGCTTGAAGGTCGTGGACTCAAGGTCGCGATCCAGAAGCTGGACCCCTACATCAACGTCGATCCGGGCACCATGAACCCGCTCCAGCACGGCGAGGTCTTCGTTACCGAGGACGGGGCCGAGACGGACATGGATCTCGGCCACTACGAGCGCTTCATCAGCGCCCGCATGTCTCGTCGCAACAACTTCACCACCGGCCAGGTCTACGAGTCGGTGATTCGCAAAGAGCGCAAGGGCGAATACCTCGGCGGCACCGTCCAGGTGATTCCGCATATCACCGACGAGATCAAAAGCAACGTAATCGCTTGCGCCGAGGGGCTGGATGTCCTGATTGTTGAGGTCGGTGGTACCGTCGGTGACATCGAGTCACTACCGTTTCTCGAAGCGATCCGCCAGCTTCGCCATGAGGTCGGGCCGCAGAACTCGGTTGCCCTTCATTTGACGCTGGTGCCCTACATTGCGGCGGCGGGTGAGCTGAAGACCAAGCCCACGCAGCACTCGGTACAGAAGCTACGAGAGATCGGTATCTCCCCGGACATGCTGCTGTGTCGCTGTGATCGACCGATTCCAGACGGACAGAAGCAGAAGATCGCGCTGTTTTCAAACGTACCCAAAGATGCGGTGTTTACCTCGCAAGATGTCAGCACCGTCTATGCGCTGCCGCAGCATCTGCATCAGCAAGGTCTCGACGACAAGTTGTGCGAGCTGCTCAATATTTGGTCACGGGCACCATCGCTTCTCGAGTGGGAGCGGATCGTCGAGCGCGTCACCAAGCCTGCACATGAGGTCACGATCGGCATCGTCGGTAAGTACGTCGACCTCGTCGAGTCGTACAAGAGCCTTCATGAGGCATTGATCCACGGCGGAGTGGCCCACGACTGCCGGGTCCGTCAGCGGTATATCGATGCGGAAGAGGTCGAGCAAAAAGGCGCGGCGCACTTCCTCGCTGACGTCGATGCGATTCTGGTGCCCGGTGGTTTTGGCAAGCGTGGCGTCGAGGGTAAGATTGCCGCCGTTCACTATGCGAGAGAAAAGCGGCTGCCCTTTTTTGGCATCTGCCTCGGTATGCAGATCGCGGTGATCGAGTATGCGCGAAACGTGCTCGGGCTTGTCGGGGCCAACTCACTCGAGTTTGATGAGAACTCGCCGCACCTGGTGATCGATCTGATGAACGAGCAGCGCAGCGTCGAAAACCTCGGCGGTACGATGCGGCTTGGTGCCTATCCGGCGCAGATCGCGGTGGGCACGCTGGCTCATCGGATCTACGGCAGCGAGCAAATCTCGGAACGACATCGCCATCGCTTCGAGGTGAACAACGCTTATCGTGAGCAGCTAGCGAAGGCTGGGCTGGTGCTGTCCGCGCTGTCTCCCGACGGAAAACTCGTCGAGATGATCGAGATTCCGGAGCACCCCTATTTCATCGGCTGCCAGTTCCATCCAGAGTTCAAAAGCCGTCCCACGGACCCGCACCCACTGTTCCGAGAGTTTGTCGGCGCCGCACTCGCGCATCAGCAGAAGCGGTCCTAAGCGAACGATCCTCGGTCAGGCTCCCTGGGTCACTGAAACGTCGCACTTCGTTGCGCGTTGGTGAGCTTGAGGGTCAAGGTGCCGCCGCGTTCGCTCGACCAGGTCCAGCCACTGAGGACTGCTTCGAGGTCGGGGCTTTGGGCGACGCGTCCGAGGATTTGGCCGCTGGCGTGAACCTGCTTGGGCTCGACCGGAACTGGGAGAATTTGCACCACCGTACCGTGGACAAAGATCGAGCCGGACGCGCTCGAAAATGTCTTCGATGCTGGATTGAAGGCGAGGCGTGTTCCGTCGTAGACGCCAAACTCGGCGTGCTTGTCACCAGGGACGACCAGCACCGAGAGTTGGCCCGGATCGTTTGCGAACGACTCCACGTTGGCATCGCTGGCAGGCGCGAGCGTGTCGATGGTGGGACGGAGCAGCGGAATGATCGCTCCCGCTCGCACGAACAGTGGCAGCCTGTGAATTGGCGTATCTATTTGGATGGTGCGCTCGCTGTCACCGACGAAGACTGCTCCGCTTGTGAAGTCGATCCAGGTGCCGGGGGGCAGCAGCACGTCGCGGCTGCGTGACCCGCGAGTCAGCACCGGTGCCACCAGGAAGTCATCGCCAAAGAGGTACTCGTCACTGGGGTGCTTACTGAGTCGTGGATAGGCCAAACCCACGGGACGCACGATCGGGCGACCCGTTTGGGAGATCGACGCAGCCAACGTCCATTCGTACGGGAACAGCCGCAGGTGCAGTCGCGCAAACTCACGGTATAAGTCGAGCGTTTGTGCGTCGCGGCCGTTGTCAGCGGTAAACTCCCACGGTGGCTGGCTGGTGGCATCCCCAACCTGCATCACCGACGATAGTGCCGTCTGCTGGAACCAGCGAATGTACAGCTCTTTGTCTGGCGGACTGTGACGGAATCCGCCGGTATCCGCGCCGAAGAAGGGGAAGCCAGAGACACCCAGGTTTAACCCCATCACCACCGTGGCCGGTAAGCCACCGACGCCTTGGATGGTTTTGCCGTCACGGCCTCGGAAGCTTTCGCGGTGGCGGGTGAAGGTCGCGTCCATGTCGCCTGGCCAGATCACCGAGACGTTCTTTTGATCACCGAATCGACCCGTGCGGCACAGTAGAAAACCGCCTTCATGTGGGAGCAGCTCGTCATAGGTGCGGTGATAGAGGAGCTGGTAGGTGTGGTGCATTGTTCGCTCATCGCTGCCATCGGCGAATCGCCAGCCGCTGCGCGCACTACCCAGTCCGACCATCACGTCCTCGCCGTAGTCGAGCTTGAAGCCTTCGATGCCAACTTGGATGTAGCGACCGAGCCGGTCCTTCCACAGCGCCGTCGCCTCGGAGTTGGTAAAGTCGATGGGCTCGCTCCAGTTGTTGAGCAGGACGCCGGAGACGTTCGGAAACAGGCCACGCTGCTTGGCCGTGTCCAGATCGGGGCTGCCTTTTTCCAGGTACGGAGCGTGCCACAGCGCCATCCGCAGCCCGGCGGCGCGCACCTTGGCCATCATCGCCGGTGGATCGGGGAAGCGGGCCTTTTCGAAGTCAAAGCTGTTCACCGTAGTCGCGTACGGCCTGTCGATCCAGATCGCACTGGTCGCTAGGTCGAGGTCGCGAATCTTGCGAACGTCATCGAGAACCTGCGCTTGGTCCTTGTTTTCGTTGCGCCAAATCCAGGGTCCGAGCGCCCACTGGGCTGGGGTGCGGGGGCTGCCGGTGATGTCGTAATAGCGACGGGTGATGTCGATCGGTTGCTCGGCAGCGAGGAGATGGAATCGCAGTCCGTTGGCGCTGTCTTCCCCAGTGCCGAACGTGGTTTCAATCAGGTCATTTTGTTTGTTGGCGACGGCAAACACACCGGGACGACGGCTCTCAACGAACAGCCCCCACCCTCGGGTGCCGATGAGCAGTGGGATCGGGACGCGCATCTCGTTGCTCTTCGACTCGAGGAGATCGATCTCCTGTTGCATCGGGCGAACTTTGCCGCGCTGGTTGACCTCGTCGGCCCAGCCGCCCAGCCCGTAGAACGCCTCGCTGGCATCGACGCGGGGGCGTAGGCGAAGGTAGGCAACCGGACGCTCATTGCGCACCTCGGGCGACAGGACGGCGGCGAAGCGACCAGGGCCGCTCGGTTCGATGCGTAGGCTGGCGTGCTGGCCATCGCTCAGTGAGATCGATAGGTCCAGTTGCTGGGGCGTGGCACCGGCGATGCCGATCGACTCGGCGGTATGCCAGATCAGGTCGGGAGGCTCGCGGGCGGCCAGCACGTCGTCGCCATACTCCAACCAATAGGGGTCAAAGCTCGCCCGTTCATCGAGCTGCGCAACGGTGCCGATTTGCCAGGCATCGGCCGGGAAGCGAATGAGTTCGCTGTCGCCGTGCAGCAGTCGCAGCGTCGTGCTTTCAGGGACGAACTCGACCGAGTAGTCGCCATCACTAACCCGGACGGGAGCGGGAGGGGCCGCCCCACATCCGAAAAGACAGCAAAAAAAGAGTCCCCAAACGAAGGGAACCTCGGCGCGCTGGAACGGTCTGATTGGCTGACCACAGCGCTGTGGACAAGGCTGAGGAGTCGGTTGTGGGTCGGCACGGCCATTCATGGCGGGAAGCAAACCACGACCGGCAGGGCGAGCGAAAGGTTGTGTAAGATGGGAAGTAAGATTCAACGAGGAGCCTCTGTGATTGGAATGACGCGCAAGCTGACCCTCACCGCATGGGCGGGTCTATCGCTGCTTTCGGCGTGTGCGACGCCAGCGAAGCTGGTCCACGATGCAACCATTCTGCCGCTGCGGACCGTGCGGCTGTATGAAACGGGAATTGGTTACTTTGAACGGGCTGGGACGCTGGGCTCGCGGGCGACGGTGCTGCCGGTTCCTGCGGGACATCTCGACGATGCGCTCAAGACCCTGGTGGTGCTGTCGCGGGATCAGAAGACGCGGGTTCACGGTCTGGAGTTTGCGAGCAGCGTCAGTCCGGGGATGGGTCGGGCACTCGCTGGACTGCCTCCGTCCGTGGATGATCCGATCGATTTTCAAAACCTGCTCCAGTCTGCTAAGGGCGGCGAAGTGGTGGTTCGCGTCAATCAGCAGTCGGTGAGCGGTCGGCTGATCGACATCGTGAGCAAGCCGCGAGAGGCAAGTGCGCAAGCGAAGGGCGAGTCGGACGACAGCAAATCGACCGTCAAAGCGCCGGTTGCCGCAGAGCAGTTCTTGCTACTGCTTTCTAGCGCGGGAGAGTTGCTGCGGTTGCGGATGGACCAAGTGGTGTCCGTGCGGCCTCTGGATCCGTCGTTTGCGCCTCGGCTTCGCACTGCACTTGACGCGACTTCGCAAAGGAGTGCCACAGCGCAGCGCTTGATCCGCTTGCTCAGTCGTGACGGTGGACCCGTGACGATTGGCTACGTTGCTGAGTCGCCACTGTGGCGGGTCACGTATCGATTGGTGGTGGGCGAGACAGGACGAGGCGGAGTGCTGCAAGGATGGGCGCTTATTCACAACGACACCGACGAAGACTGGCAAAATGTCCAGGTTCAATTGGTCAATGGTCGTCCCGATTCATTCCTGTTTCCTCTCGCCGCGCCGCGCTACTCGCGACGCACGTTGATCACGCCTGAAAATCAGCTCTCGACGGTGCCACAGCTTTTGGGACAGAGCGCCGATCAGATGTGGGGCGATCATGTCGAAGACAGCTATGGCGCTGGAGGACTTGGCCTCTCGGGCATGGGCGCTGGCGGCGGGGGCTCCGGTGAGGGCTCGATCGGGCTCGGATCGATTGGCACCATCGGTCACGGCTCGGGCTCTGGCAGTAGTGGCGGCACTGGTTCGAGTTCCTTGCTCCAAGTCGGCAACCTCGCCGCAGGTGCCAAGGCGACCGGTGTCGAGGCAGGCGCGCTGTTTACCTATTCGCTCGGTGAGCCGCTGGAGCTGCGGGCGCATGGTTCGGCGCTGGTTCCTTTCGTCCAAGAGGCGCTGGAGGTCGAGACCATCACCTTCCTGTCAGCACCGGGGGAGACCGCACGCAGCGGACTGAGGCTGCAAAATTCGACACGACAGACGCTACCGGGGGGAACTTTGGCGGTGCTCGGCGATGGCGGGCTCCTCGGTGAATCGGCGCTGGAGCGGCTTAAACCCGGTGAGCGTCGCTTTCTCCAATACGGTGTCGAGTTGGACGTGGAAGCGACGCGGGTGAAACAGACGCAAAAAGAGGACCCGCAGCGACTGACCTTCGACCACGATACCCTCGAAGAGCATTTTCTCCGGCGACGCGATCAGCTCTTGCGGGTTGAAAATCGCAGCGGGCAGTCGCGTCAGCTCTACTTGGGGATGGGTCTGGCAGCCAACTCGCAGGTTCAGGGGGCCGATCGGCTCGATTTCGACCCAGAAAAGTCGTCACCAGTGGCGATCTTCGAGCTGGCACCGCAGAGTCGGGCCGAGCGACCGGTCACGACGATTGAGGGATTGGTCCGTCGGTCGGATCTGAAATCTGTGCAATCGACTCGACTCCAGTTTTTGTCGACGACCAACACGGTTCCAGCCGCCGAGCGGGCGATCCTGGGTGAGGCCGCGTTGCGTCAAAAGGAAGTCGAAGAAGCGAGCAAGGAAACGGAAAAGGCGAGGGCCGAGATCAAGAAGACCGAAAAGGATCTAGAGCGGCTGCGCGAACACCTCAAAGCACTTGGCAAAGACAGCGGCGCTGGCCCGGAAGGCAATCCGTTGGTGAAACGGATGCTAGAGGCCGAAGATCGACTTTCGACGGCCCAGAAGCGCCTCGAGACGCTTGATGCCGATCAAGATCGCCGACGGGATGCCGTACGCAAGGTGCTCGAGCGACTACCGAAGACCAAGGACAAAGCGAGCGGAACCTAGCGCTGAAAGCTAAGCCCGACGCTTGAGGCGTCCCTGGCTGTCGACCTTGACGTCGAGGCTTAGTTCGTCGATTGCATTTTCGACGGCAGCACGCGCTGAAACCGTCAGCCCCGCATCGGCCAGACCTTCGATGATGCGGATCTTGATGCGGCGACTCTCTTCCGCCTTGTTGAGCAGCAGTCGAGTCAGCGGTTCGGCCACAACGTCTTGCTGGCCTTGATGAAGCAGCGCTTCGACCGCCTTGAAGCGGACACCTTCATCAATGTCTTCGAGATAGGGCAAAAGCAGCTCGGCAATCGCCGGATCGCGATGCTCGCCCATGAAGTGAACGAGCTGGGTCTTTTTGCCGGGGTCGCGGACATAGTTGTTGTCGTTCTGTTCGCACAGCGCCCGTAGCGTCTCGCGGAAGTCGTCGCCCTTGGCAATCTGCTCCAGCACCTTGAGCGCCCAACCGAGGGTTTCGCTTTCACGCATGTACTTGCGCAGGGCTGGCAGAACCTTGGTCCCCATCCCAACCAGCTCGTGGTAAATCCACTCTTTTTCTTGTTCGTCCTCGATGGTCTTGTCGTAGACGAAGCTAAACCGTCGCAATAGGCCGATCACCGCTTCCGGGCTGCCATCGTCGCGGAGTAGCTCGAGTGCCCGAAAGCGATCGGGCGACTGTGCGTGCTTGTCGCTTGCACGCTGAATCATCTTCTGAAGGTTGCGGGCTTGCCGCCCTTCCTTGGTAAAAAAGTCTGCCAGGCCCAAGTCAGTACCTCGTTCCTCTACCAGATAAGACCGCACCGAAGGTCGCGCTAGGGCACGGGCAAAACTTTTATGGGTCTATGGCCGTGAAGCGTCGGCGGGCGTCGCTCGGGGCTACTCTTTGCACAGCTCCATCCCGCGCTGGGCCTCTGGATTGGTGCTGTTCGGGCCGTTGAGAACCTTGGTGTAGTAGATCCGGGCCTCTTTGCAGTTCTTCTGCTTGTAGTAGGCCTTGCCGAGGAGAAGATACACATCCTGGCTGGTCGCTTTGTTCTTGAGCGCTTGCTTGCCCCACTTGATCGCTTCGCCGTAGCGACCGCGGCCGAACTCTGCTTCACCCATACAGGCCAGCGCGAGCCCGCGAATCTGGGTGTTTCCCGCTGCTGCGTAGCACAGGTTAAACGCCACTTCGTTCCGACTCGCGTTGATGGCCAGCCGTCCTTCTTCAATCTTCCCGAGTGCCGCCGCCCGATCAATAAACGGTGGCATCGTCAGATTGCCGAGCTTCCTGGGTCCATCACCGTCCTCGCGGTCCTTCTTCGGTGGGTTCACCTTGCCTGGGTTTGTATCTGCCACTTGTGGAGATTTTCCCGTCGCGCCTGCATCGGGAGGGCTCTGCGGTGGATTCAGCGGGGCCACTTTCGTACCCGCATCGACGACATTGCCCGGTTGAACCCTCACGGACCCAGCGTCGGATTGTGGCTTCGGAGGCGGCTGCGTCAGCACCCAGTACATCGTGCCCAGCAGGCCGATCAGACCGCCTGCGAGGGCGATTCCTCCAATGAGGACCGTGCGTTTGCCTCCCGGCTCTGGTTTCGCTGTGGCCAGATCGGTCGCCGACTTGCTCGGTGGCGGACGACTGGGAACGTGCAGGATCCCGGCTTGAATGTCCGCCAGGATCTTTTGCATCTCCGTCGCCGCATCAGTCATCGTCTGCGGGCGGGCGTCGACGGGTCGCGCCAACATCCGCATCACAAGCTGGCCCATCGCCGGTGGCACATCGGGGCGAAGGCTCGAAATTTCGACGGGATCCTCGGTCGCTTTGCGAATGAGGATGTCCATCATGTTCTCACCCGCAATCGGTGCCTTGCCGGTGAGCATCTCGTACATGATCGCGCCGAGCGAGTAGACGTCGCTGCGCGCATCGGCACCCTTCCCGGCGGCTTGCTCGGGGGCCATGTACTCGGGCGTGCCCATTGCCATGCCCGGCGTCGTCAGCTTCTGCTCTTTCGAGTCTTCCAACGACTTGGCAATTCCGAAGTCGAGCACCTTGACGAAGTCTTTGGTTCCGTCGCGGTGGATGAGGAAGATGTTCTCGGGCTTCAGATCGCGATGGATGATGTTGCTTTGGTGGGCCGTTGCGAGTGCCTGCGCCACCTGCGTTCCAATCGCCAGCGCATCGGTCACTGGGAGCCGCTTGTCTCGCTGAAGCCGCTGTGCAAGGTCAATGCCCTCGAGCAGCTCCATCACAAAGTAGAACGACCCATCAACGGTGGTACCGCTGTCGGTGACCTCGATGATGTTGGGGTGTCCGATTCGCGAGGCGGCCCGCGCCTCCATCCGGAAGCGGGCAACTACCTCGGGCGTTCGCGAGTAGACCGGGTGGAGGATCTTGATGGCGACTTTTCGGCCAATTTCGGTGTGTTCAGCCTCGAACACTCGGCCCATTCCGCCTTCGCCGATCTTGCGCAGGATCTTCCATCGCTCGATGACGGTGCCGAGCATCTTCCCGGTGTCGTACGCCGAGAGATTCTCCATCACCTGACTCGGGATTTCCCCTTCGCGCAGCTTGCCCTTGTCTCCGGGCGTCGCTGTCTCGATCTCTTTGAGGATATCTGCCCGTCGCTGCGCCTTCTGCTCCGCCGCCTCTCGCTCGTCCTGCGTCTGTTTCTGGATCGCTTGCAGCCGCTCGTGGACGTTTTCGACTAGATCTTGCCGCTGCCGTCGTTCGCGCTCGATGTCCTCATCGAACAGATCGGCCATAAAGGCCTTGACCCGCTCGGAGTCCGTCGCAATGTAGTCGCGGTTCGATGCCAAAAACGCGGTTAGGTCGGCGCGAAACTGCTCGCCGGTCGCATAACGCTCGTCGGTGTTTTTGGCCAGCGCCTTGAGCACAATCTTATCCAGCGTCGCTGGCACACGAGGTGCTCGTAGCGACGGCGGATCGATCTGTGGACTGCGGACTCGATCGATCAGCTCGTGACCTTCGCCACCTTGCTGCGGGAAGAGCTGGCGCCCGGTCAGAAGCTCCCACAGAATGATGCCCGCCGCGTAGATGTCGGTGCGTCCGTCGATAAGCTCGCCGCGTGCCTGCTCCGGCGACATGTACGACACCTTGCCGTAAATGATGCCCGCAGCAGTTTTTTCGAGCTTCAGCGTCGAGCTTGCCAACCCGAAGTCGGTTAGCTTGACCTCACCATTGAAGCTGACGAGCACGTTGGGCGGCGAGACATCGCGGTGAACCAGCTTGATGTTGCCGAAGTTGTGCGCGTAATGAAGACCACGCGCCAGCTCACGAGCGATGTGAACTGCAACGTCGACGGGGAAGGCAATGCCCTTTTTGGCGCAGCGATTCCACACCGCCCGCAGGTCTTTGCCGTCGATGTAGTCCATCGCCAGATACAGCTCGGACTCGACCATGCCGGCATCGAAGACCGGCACCAAGTTGCCGTGTGACAGCCGGACGACAACTTTGGCTTCGTCCCGGAATCGATTGACGTACTCAGGATCGGCCAGGTGCGGCAGCACGGTCTTGATGACGCACAACCGCTCCATTCCGCGATCACCGACGCAGGATAGATATAGTGCGCCCATGCCACCCTGAGCGAGCGGTGAGAGCAGAGTGTACCGACCGAACGGTCGCGGGAACTTATCGGCCACAGTCGTTATTTCATCCTATCACATGGAGTCCGGCTGCTCTCGACCTCTGGCGTTGTCTATCGTCGCGAATCTGCGGCAGGATTTGTCCGACATACGGACCTTGTCCGAATCTCGGACGCTCGATGTGCCAGACAGTTCGATACTTCCGTCGCCAAGACTGCGAAGGCAGGTTCGGCATGCCACCTGCAGTTGCTACCCGCACATGGACGGATTTGTTATCGCAAAACAGCTTCTTTCCGCGTTGGACCGCCTCATAGCCCAGGTTGCAGACGATGCCGTGCTCAGAGAAGGACTCGCTCGGGAACGTGTTCGCTTGGTCGCCTGTATCGAGCAGCAACTTGGTGAACCGATCAGTGAGCCAAGCCTTCCATCAACCGCGATGGAGAAGAGACGACCTCTGAGCCGTCGTCAGTCGCTTGAGAGTGGTCCGCAACGTCAGCGATCAGTCTCTGTGCGAATGAGCTGCTATCGAGCGCTCGCGTTCGGGATGCTCCCGAGTCAGCGCTTTGACGCACTGATGCTGCTATCCCGACGGGCGCTGTGCCGTAAATCTCACAGCGGTTCTTCATCGGAAACACCGACATCCTCTTCGCTGGGATCATCTGCAGGCGATAGCGATGGAGCTAGCGGAAGCGACTGCGAGGGGTCCGCGCCACTGCGGATGAATTTCAGGAGCACCTCGACGATTTGCGCCTGAAGTTGCCGGACCTGCTGGAGCCGTTTGGGTCGGAATCCCTCGACGAAGATCGTAAAGACCAGGACTCCCGGATGCGAGCCGACATAGCCAGACAGCACCGAGACACCATTGAGCGTGCCGGTCTTGCCACGGACCAAGCCATGACTTTGCCCTCGGAAGCGATAATGAATCGTACCGTCGATGCCACCAACCGCCAGCGACTGCATGAACTCTGGCCCGAGTTCGAGGCTGTGATAGAGCCGCAGGAGCAGCTTGCCAACGTCACTCGGACGGACTCGATTTTCATACGTCAGCCCCGAGCCGTTGATGAGGTGAAGTCGCTCGGGCCGGAATCCAAGCGGCACCAGCCACTCGCTGACCGCACGAGCACCTTTTTCCAAGCTCTGGGGCAACCCGAAGCGAACCGCCCCCAGGGTTTTCCACACCACATCAGCGACGAAGTTGTTGCTGTCTTTGTTGACCACTCGGCAGATCTGGGACAGGGGCTGCGAGCGATGGTCGGCGACGATATGCAGTGGTCCCGGGGGGGGCGAGCCAATTCGGATCTTGCCGCTATGGCGGATGCCGTTGTCCTTGAGCACCGTCGCCAGCGTTGTAATGATCCAGTCACGTGCGTCTGGCACCCGCTTTTTCAGCGATGCCGAACCACGTTTGGCACCGATTCGGCCTCTGACCTCGATGACAAGATGATCGTCCTTCCGGTGCGGCGACACCACCAGCTTGCTTTTCTTGCCGGCCACCGTTTTGACCGAGCCGTGCAGGACAAAGTACGGCGACGAGGGCTCGATTGTGACACGAGCATTATGGCCAACGCTGCTCGCCGTCACTCGAATCCGGTAGGTGTCGCGGTTGAGCATGAGGGCACCACCGCCATGAGTTGGTGCGGGCACTCCTCGTTCCAGGTCGCTATCTTCTCGGAACTGTCCGTCGAGGACGATGTCTCCATCGATGTGCTGGATACCTCGGCGAGACAGGTCGCGGATCAGATCGGCCAGGTCGGCAGGCTGGAGCGAGGGATCCCCGCTGCCCTGAAGAAAGAGATCGCCTTTGACCACCTCTGCCGGCGACTGATCGGATTTTGCGGGTGCCCACAGGGTCGTTCGGAAGTGAAAATCAGCACCCAGCACCGACAAAGCGGCAGCCGTCGTGAAAATCTTGGTGTTCGATGCCGGATTGAACGGCGACTCAGCGTTGAGGGCGAAGACCTCTTCCCCGCTGTGTGCGTCATGCACGGTCATGCCCACGCGCAGCTTGCCGAGCAGGGTGCCATGGGTCAGGTCATGGAGCTTGCTGCGCAGCGTCTCGATGCGCGGCGAGATCCCACTTCCAGAGAGCGACTCGGTCGGAGCAATGACTGCGGGCAGTTCAGGCTGGCTGCGGGCAATGGCTGGGCTCGGCACCGCGACACTGGAGAGCACAGGCACCCAGAGCAGAGATGTCCAGCGCAGTCGTTGTCGCAGCCCTCTACTCATCGCTTCTATACCGCTAGCTTCTGCTCCAAATCCAAGGACGAGAACTTGTTTGTCTCGTTACTGAAGTCCAAAAACAAAAGGTACGCCGCTACCTCGCGGTGGTCAAAGCTCGGGTGGGCGAGCAGGAGCTTCCCGGCGGCCAGTAGCTTTTCCTCCGGGGCATCCTTCATAAAATCGGCGTCGGTGAGACCCTTTTGGTGGGGAACGCCGACGGCATCCAGGAACGCGATCAAAAAGTCGCTCTTGGTCTGTCGTAGCCACTCGAACATCATGACCTTGCACGATGGCTTTCCGGCAACCACCGTCGACCATAACCGCTTGGCCCAGTCTTCGTTGCGTTTTTTCAAGCTGGTTTGGTCGGCCTGTCGCGTCGCTGCAAGACCGACTTCCATCAAGGACGCCTTCATCGCAGCGCTGTTTAGCGATAGAAAAATCTCTTTGAACTTGGCCTCGCCAAGACGCTTGCAGATTTCGTGGGGTGCTAGGCTCACGGGGATCTCCTCTAAAGACTGCGTGCTTCCTGTGGTTTGCCCGACGGCGAGGGAAGTTACAGCTTGGGCGTTTATCGCCTCATATCCGCTCGTCGTCAAGAGGACTAGGGCGGGGCGGACGGGGGCAGTGCTCCGCTTTGGGCTACTTGGCCACGTCGCCTGTCGGTTTCATTTCTGCACCGACCGGTGGAGTCGGTTGGGACGGGACGTCTTTGGCGCAGCGAAAGCCAATGTCCCCATCTCGGTAATCGAGAGGCAGGGCCAACCGATCCGCAGCTCGTGGCAGCCCGAAAATCGAACAGCAGCCCCCGCCTCGCAAGACACGCAGCTTTTCGGACACGGTGCCGCGCACGACGCTAGCATCGACCCGCCGGTACGCATCGTGCCGATAGGTGTCTTGGGTCCATTCCCAGACGTTACCGGCCATATCGAGCACGCCGTATGGCGACGCTCCCGATGGATACGATCCGACTGCCACCGGTTTTCCCGGCGCACCTTCTTCTGCGCAACGACCATCCATCGAGAAGTTACCGAAGTTGCCTCGCTGACAGCTAAACTCGTGGCCCCAAGGATAGCGTCTACCGTCGGTGCCTCTGGCGGCCTTTTCCCACTCGACTTCGCTTGGCAGTCGCTTACCGACCCATTGACAGTAGGCAGTCGCCTCTTGCCAGCTCACACCTGTCACCGGCAGCGTGCGGTTGGCCGTGTCCGCTTTTTGAGCCAGCGTACGACAGGCCTTGGCCTTCACACACTCCGCATAGTGTTCAACGGTGACTTCGGTCAGGTCGATCGCAAAGGCAGTGACCGTGACCCGCTGGACTGGTTTTTCGTCGGGATCTCCCGCTTCATCGCCGCGCACAAACGATCCAGCGGGGATGTTGACCATCGTGGTCGCCGTGGGAAGCACGATAGGAGCCATCGCTTGCAGGAGCAGCATAGTCCGCCACGGCATCATGTAGCCCTTCGTAGCGCACCGCCGTACGGTCGCCAAAGACTTTTCGTGCGGAGGCTCGTCTCTGCATGAATCGCGCCGCGTTTCTCAAACGGCCAGAATCAGCTCGTCCTCGTGAACGGTTGATGTTTCTCGGTCCAGAGCAGCTTAGCGATGAAGAACTACTGGCGCTGGTGCTGGGCTCTGGGGCCGCGACGCCGATCGCACGACGTTTGCTAGATGAAACGGGTGGTGCCCAAGGTCTTCGCCGGGCGGGTCATCAAGCGCTCTGTGCCCTAGCGGGGGTAGGTCCGGCCAAGGCCTGTCAAATCAAGGCTGCGCTGGAACTCGGTCGACGGGCACTCGCGTTGGAGCCGCTGCTGGGGCTTCAGGTTCGGGCACCCTCGGATGTTGCGAGCGTCCTCAGCGTTGAACTGGGTCAGGCCGAACAAGAAGCGGTCCACGTCTTTGGTCTCGACGCTCGTCATCGGATTCGTTGTCGTCACATTGCTGCGGTAGGGCAGGTCGATCGCGTGGTCGTCAGCCTGGCGGATGTCTTTCGTCCTTTGATTCGCGAGGGGATGGCGGCGGTCATCGTCGCCCACAATCACCCGAGTGGTGACACCAGCCCGAGTGAGGAGGATCAGCGACTGACGATCAAGTTGGCGCAGACGGCAACCCTGCTAAGCATCCCGTTACTGGACCACGTCATCGTGTCGCGTACGGGCTACTACAGCTTCGCGGACCATGGGCTGCTTAGTTCACCGCTCGCCTTGCCGAGTGTCCAGTGCGTGAACGTACCGACGGTGAAACCGAGCGAGAGGAAAACGAACGCTTGAAAACGGAATCGGCTTCCGCATAAGGTGCGCCCTCGTGAATCCCCTGGTCATCGGTGTTGCGGGTGGAACCGGCTCTGGCAAGTCCACCGTGGCGGCTAAGATCGTCGAGGGTCTTCCTTCGGGAAGCGTTGTGACCCTCGATCACGATAGCTATTACCGCGATCGCTCGGATCTGACCCATGCGATGGCGGAGCAGCTCAACTACGATCATCCGGACTCGCTTGAGACGGACTTGCTCGTACAGCAGCTTCGTCGGCTCAAGCAGGGACAGGCGATCGATATGCCGCAGTACGACTTCAAGACCCACTCGCGGCTGAAGACTCGGCGACGGGTCGAGGCTGCGCCGGTCATCGTCGTGGAAGGCATTTTGCTGTTCGTCGAGGCGGATCTTCGGGCGCTGCTCGATATCAAGCTCTTCGTCGACACGGACGCTGACATTCGGATTCTGCGGCGCATTCGCCGTGATCTGGAGCAGCGTGGCCGCACGTTCCAATCGATTCGCGAGCAGTACTACAAGACGGTGCGACCGATGCACTTGCAGTTCGTCGAGCCGTCGAAACGCTGGGCTGATCTGATCATTCCTGAGGGTGGCGAAAACCGTGTGGCGCTCGATATGGTGATTGGGCGGATGCGGCACTATCTGTCGGACACGCTGCGAACTCCGGCTGACACCGATGAGCGCGAGAGTCGGGTCGCTCACTGCTAGCCGCTGTGGGGCGGGCTCGGTCAGGCGTAGTTGGCGAGTAGTGCCATCCGCAGCGGATGATCGGTGGCAGCGGTGGAGCGGCGTAGCTCCTCGCGATCGAGTGCCACGCGCTGGAGGGTGACCGAGACGTTGCCTGTCCTGGCTTCAACGATCGCGTATTCGGCGTGAGCCAGAACGCGTGGTGCTTGTCCAAACGCAAACTCGTGGAATGGCATCCCCACACTACCTGGGTTTACGAGGAGGGTGCCCCGATGCTGCCGGACCATCTGCAAGTGGGTGTGACCTCCGGCCATCACCGTCGAGCGCCGCTGCCCGAGCATCACTTCGAGTTCTTCCACGGGGGTGGTCGCGAGCAGGTTTTCCATATGCGAGCGTGGCGATCCGTGAAACAGAATCAACTGAGTCTGCGGGTCAAGCTGGATATCCATTCCTGTTTGGAATGTACGAATGAACTCCATATCTTGTGTTGATAACTGATCGCGGCACCAATCAACCGCTTGTTTGATAATCGGGGCCTCGGTGTAGCTCTCGATGAGCTGGCGATCGAGCAGGAACTCGTCGTGATTCCCGAGGATGCACGGGCAGCCTTCATGCTGAAGGATGTGGAGCACTTCCTGCGGATGCGGCCCGAGCGTTGCGACATCACCCAAGCAGATGGTGGCATCGACCCCCTGGCTTTTGATATGGCGGAACACGGCCCGCAGTGCCACTTCGTTCGCATGGAGATCAGAGATAAGTGCGACTCGCACGGGCGGCTCCTTTGCTTAGGTTGGTGGCTGTTGGACCAGTGGTCGGGGCGCTCCGGGCGCACGCAGGTCCGCAACTTTCGCTGATGACGCGCTCTTTTCGATGGTCAAAATGGCGTCCGCGAGCTGCGCCGCGCTGAGCAACATCTCGGGCGTACAGATTCGCGGAGAATAGTAGGCCTTTTCGACCAGGTCAGTCAGCGCCGCGAGCTTCTGCTGGCTCGGTACGGCCAGTGCTTGGGGCTTGCCCGGAGCCAGACGTTCGAACAGCTCACGCGGGGTCTGCGTCACCACCGCTTCACCAAGGATTCTTTCCGCCACCCGTCGCCATTCTGCGAGTAGACGTGCCCGTAGCGGCTCGATGCGGACGGCTACCTGACGGAACTCACCCCGATGCGGCACCGTAGCCAAGAACTGCTGCGACAGGTATCCAGGGGCCGAGATCCGAAGCTGGTAGCGCCCGGTGGTAAGGTGCGGGGTCGTAAAGGCACCGCTTGGCCCCACCGTGATGGTGTGCTGCGGCTCGGTTCCTTCGCCACCATCGGCAAACACCGCAATCGTCGAGGCGACCGGTACGCCAAAGGTGGCATCGACCACGTGACCGTCGATCGCAAACTCGACGGCACGGCGCAGGCTGGACAGTCGCCTTTGCTGCGTCAGCCGCACCCCGGGTTCGCCGAGCCGTAGCTCGATGGACGAGTGCGAGGCCGATTCCGGCACCAGCACCGCTTCGGGCTGAGCGTGACGGAGCCTAAACGCTTGCCGCAGCTCGCGGAGCCAGACCCACAGCCGCTTACCGAGTGCATACCCGAGCAAAAGTGCCCCAGTGACGAGGAGCGGCAGCAGAAAATACAGCACCGAAATCGGCTCGGGCGGCAGCACCTGCACCGCTAGCTCGGGTGAGCGACCCGGCAAAATGTGACCCCGGCGTGGGATCACCTGCGCCGACAACAGGGTCGCCCCGGCTGGCAACCTCAGCTTCGGGACGATGATCTCGAAACGACCCTGCGTGTCGGTCTGCGCATGCCCCAGGTTGCGCTTGGCCGTCGATCCTTCCACCACCGGACCGCTCTCATCACCGAGCGCTTCTAGTTCAACCAGCTCACCGGGCAGCGGCCCTTCTTCATCGCGAACCATCCCGAAGGCGGTCAGTCGATTGCCTTGTGGAATCTCATGTGCGGAGCTGCCAGCGAGGATCTGGAGCGTCACCACCGCCTGACTTTGCAGCAGCAGCTCGTGGCGCGCTTCCGACTTCCCAAACAAGCGATCCCCGGCAAATTCCGCCAGCAGCGTCAGCCGATCGCCAGACTTGCCGAGCCCGCGAGCCGCAAACCTCCGCTCCCCGTAGCCTTGGCTGAGCGTGATCTGTTCGCGACGGGAGCCCAGGCTCAGCGTGACCAGGCCGGTGATGGGCGCGCCTTCACTCGACAGCGCCAGCCGCAGCGGCAGTTCATCCGATAACCCCAATCGGGGCGGTGCCAAGATCCGTACCTGGGTCGGCTGTCGGCCAACGTCGATGGCAAAGACCCCTCGTGCGGCATCGCGCAGCTCATCGCCGCGAAAGGCAGCCAGGACGGTATAGGTCTCTGGAGGCACGCCGTCGTGCTCGAAGGTCACTACGCCATCGTCACCGGTTCGTCGATCGCCAAAGTAGATCGTCTCGCCGCCGCCTCGTAGCTCGACCGACACCAGCCGGTCGGCGAAGGCGCGATCCTCGCTCGATTCAGACTCACTCGCCGAAAGGCCGTCCGATAACTGGAGCGAGAGGGTGAGGTGAAACGTACTTTTGCCATCTGGACGGCGGTTTACCTCACGCAGTCGAAGTTGGCTTTTGCCGCGCACCTTCAGCACAATCGCGTCGTCGGCCACTGCGGACCGGGGGAGCGCGCTGACCATGGATACAGCCAGCACGGGGATCGCGCATCGCCAAATCCATCGTGCCGACAGCCGCATTCTTGCAAGTATACGCAACCCGCTTGCCCACGTCGCTGTGGCTTTCCGGTGAGGGCTTCCGCTGTGGAGCGGCGGGTGACCCTGGTACAGTTTGGTTCCTAGATGTCGCAAAGTCGGGCCGCTGGGGATGACACACTTCTCCCTCCACTACAGCAAGTTACGGGCGAAAAAAGGAAGCTAGCTGCCGATGAGCTGCCTCGGGGGGCCTCGATTGGTCGCTACCTGATCATCGAGCGTCTCGGCAGTGGCGGAATGGGCGTGGTCTACTCCGCGTACGATCCCGACTTGAACCGCAAGGTGGCCATCAAGCTGCTGCGCAGCCAGCCGGGGGCGATGGCGTCACAGGGAAGGGCGCGGCTGCTCCGCGAGGCGCAGTCGATGGCACGGCTGTCTCACCCTCACGTCGTCGCGGTGTTCGATGTCGGGGTCGCGTTCGATCAGGTCTTCGTCGCGATGGAGTTTGTCGAAGGCGTCACGCTCGGGGAGTGGCTCGGCAAGGCGCATTCCGCCGAGGACATCCTGCGGGTCTTTGTCGAGGCTGGCCAAGGACTTGCCGCCGCCCACGCCGCCGGGATCATCCACCGCGATTTTAAACCCGACAACGTGATGATTGGCCGCGACGGGCGGGCTCGGGTGATGGACTTTGGGGTGGCCCGTGACGTCGGCAAGCCGATCTCGGACCCGGGCGTCGGTTCCGGCTCTGCGGCGCTGTCTTCGCCGGAGCGAGCGGCGGTCGAGCTGGACCACACCCTGCCCGATCAGTCGTCGCGAGGGCTGGCGGCCCTGGCGGTCAGCTCACCGCTCACGCAAGAAGGGGCGCTGATGGGGACGCCGCGCTACATGTCGCCGGAGCAGTTTCGCGGCATGCCGAGCGATGCGCGCAGTGATCAGTTTAGTTTCTGCGTCGCCCTCTACGAGGCCGTGTGCGGCAAGCCACCGTTTGCGGGGGACAACCTCGGCGAGCTGGCGATGCAGGTCTTTCAGGGGCACGTCCGGGCCTTTCCATCGGATAAGAAGGTTCCCAAGTGGCTGCGTCTGGTGCTGCTGCGCGGGCTCAAGGTCCGGGCGCAAGAGCGGTATCCATCGCTCCAGGCGCTGCTGGATGATCTGTCTCCGGAGCGGCGGCGAAGGCGACGACGGCTGCTGCTGGCGGTGACGACGGGGGCGGCGATGCTGCTCGGGGGCCTGATCGGCGGAGGCGTCTATCGGGGCCAGCAGGCGTTGCGGGCTCAGCGCTGTTCGGCGGTCGAGGCGCAGCTTGATCCGGTGTTCGGCTCGGTTGCCAAATCGAAAGCGCACGATGGTCTGCAAAAGACGCGGCGGCCCTACGCAGGCGATGTCTGGCAGCGGGTCGAGGGCAACGTGGCGCGCTACCTGGGCGAGTGGCAGGCGATGCGGCGCGATACCTGTCAGGCGACGTTCCTGGGCGGCTCGCAGACTCCCGAGCTGCATGCGCGGCGGCTGCGCTGCCTAGACGGCAAGCTGCAAGAAGTGGCGGCGTTTATGACGCTGCTCGAACAAGCCGATGAGCAGGTGCTCGACAGCGCCGTCGAGCAGAGCAGCGATTTGGCCCTGCTGGAGCCGTGCGCCGATCCCCACTTTTTGCAGCAGCTCGTCAGCGAACAGGCGGCGGAGCGGTTGCGGATCGATGTGCTCAGCCGGGAGCTGTCGGAGGCGCGGCTGCTTCACAACAGCGGACGGATTCAGATCGCCAAAGAGCGAGCGAGGCAGGTGCTCTCGTCCGCGCAGCAACTAGGCAGCTTGCCGGTGCAGGCGCGGGCCGAGCGAGAGCTGTCACTTATCGAAAGTGCGAGCGGCGACACGCTGGCCGCCTATCGCGAGGCAGTGGCAGCGGCAGCGCTCGGGATTCGCGGCGGTGACTTTCTGACCGCAGCGGCGGCGTTTACCGACCTGATGTACCTGTCGCACGTCACCCAACAGACCGGGATGGTCGAACGCTGGCAGGTGTTTGCGCAGGCGACGCTGGCACGGGTCATTGGCAGCGCGCAGGCCAAGGCGCGGATCCAGGCCTCGATCGACCTGTATCTATGTCAGCAGGCCTCGGTGGCGCGCAAGTGGCAGCAAGCCGATGAGCAGTGCAACACCGCGCTGCGGGAAAGCGAGCGGCTGTTCGGGGCCGAGGCGACCCAGGTGGCAACCGTGCTCAACAGCCTGGCGCTGCTCAACCGGCGCCAGGATCGCTTTCCCGAGGCCGAGTCGCTCTATCGACGGGCGCTCACCATCAGCGAGGCCCACCTGGGCAGCGAGCATCCTCGGGTGCTACCGATCCACGAAAACCTCGGCTACCTGCTCGAACTGATGGGCAAGTACGACGAGGCCGAGGCGCAGTTTCGGCAGGCGCTGCGCATCGGTGAGCGAGCGTTTGGCCCCGAGCATCCGAAGCTGTACGGCACGCTGCGTTACCTGGTGCAGCTCGCGCTGCGACGAAACCAGCCCGAGCGAGCCATCCCGCTGGCGGAGCGGGCGGCGGCGATCTTTCAGAAAACGCCACGGGCGGTGGCCGGCAAGATGCTGCTGGGCAACGTGCTCCAGCGGGCCGGTCGCTACGCCGAGGCGCTCCAGCTTCACCAAGAGGCGCTCGATCAATGCACGGGCAAGGTCTGCGGGGTTGAGATGCCATCGCGCCTGGGTGCGGTGGCTGATGACCTGCGGGGGCTGTCCCGGGATCGCCAGGCGCTGCCGCTGCTCGAACAGGCGCTGCGGCTTTTGCCTCCGTCGGCGGAGCCGGAGACCCGCGCCCGCATCCAGTTTTCGCTCGGCCAAGCGCTGTGGACCGTCGATGGCAACAAGAGCCGCGAGCGAGTCGTCGACCTCACGGAGCGAGCCCGCAAGCAGTACCTGGAGCTTGGCCGTCAGCACCTCCCCGCAGCCGATGAAGTCGCCGCCTGGCAAACGCGCCACAAGCTTGATCTCGACTTCCTCTCAGCGCCTGCCCCGACCGCGCCGTAAACCCTGCCGCGACCGGGGCCGCTTGGCAGGCTGACCGTCCGAAACGGTTTCGCCGCCACCGCAGTGAAGGTTCTGCCATGCCGGAATGGGTGCGCGGCGTGGGTTGCAGCCATTCAACCTCCAGAATGGGTGCGCGGTCTGAGTCGGCGCAGGGTGTTTTGGCCGGAACGGGTGCGCCGCCAGGCCGTCCGCAGGCATTCGGTAGCTCCAGAATGAGTGCGCCGCGCAGCAGCAGCCTTCCGCGAAGTACAGAATGGGTGCGCCGCGACCGCCCACAGTGCTCAGCAAGTGCAGAATGGGTGCGCTGCGACCGCCCAATCCGCGCAGGAAGTACAAAATGGGTGCGCCACCGCCGCTAGAAGCGGTCGCTGGGACTGTGGCGAGGCGAGCCGTAGCGGCTGGGGCTGGGCTGGTCGGGGGCGGCGGGCTCGATGAGGTAGCAGACGCGGACGAGCGGGTCGTGGAAGTCACGGGGCAGGGTCTTGTCGCTGATGTCGCGAATGTCGAGGTCGGGAAAGTCCTCGGGACGGAGCGCAAAGCCGCGTCGGTTGCTGCTAAAGAGCAGGACGCCGCCCGGTGCCAAAAACCGCATCGTCCCCCGCACCAGCCACTCGTGATCGCGTTTTAAGTCGAACGTGCCGTGCATCCGCTTGCTGTTCGAGAACGTCGGCGGGTCGAGGATGATCAGATCAAACTGCCCGCGCACCTCCGGTACCGACAGCGGATCGCGCAGCATCGCCAGCACATCGGCCCGGACCTGCTTGTGCGAGTGCAGGTTGAGCCCGTTTAGCTGCAAGTTGCGCACGGCCCACGCCAGATAGGTCGCCGACAGATCCACCGTCAGGGTCGACAGCGCGCCCCCCTTGGCCGCATAGACCGAAAAGCTGCCGGTGTAGCCAAACAGGTTGAGCACCCGCCGCCCCGCCGACAGCTTCTGCACCAGGGCTCGGGTGTCGCGATGGTCGAGAAACAGCCCGGTGTCGAGGTAGTCGCTCAGGTTCACCAAAAAGCGATGGCCGTTTTCGCGGATCACCAGCTCGGCCTGCTGGTCATCGAGCCTTTCATACTGCGCGGTGCCGCGCTGCCGCCTTCGCTCTTTGACAAAGATGCGGTCGCTCGGCACCCCGGTGAGCGTCGACAGCGTCTTGAGCAGGTCTTGCAGGTAGGCGTCTTGCTCGGCCTGCTCGTCCTCGGTCATCTCGCCCGAGTAGACGTAGGGATAGACCACCAGCACCGAATCGTAGCGGTCGACGACCAGCCGCACCTCGGGGATGTCGCGGTCATACAGCCGATACGCCTCGATCCCCCGCTGCGCCGCCCACGGCACAAGCCGCTTGAGGTTCTTGCGCAGCCGATTGCCAAACATCTCCACCTTGGGGTTCATTGCCGGATTCATTGGGCGAACCATAACCGACCCTGCGGACGTGGTCTCGCGAATGCCACGGGGGATGATTTTTTGTCCCCGGGTGCGATATGCTCAGAACAGGCTGTTCGCAGGCCATCGCAGCCTCCCTAGATACCCCAATGAATCCAGAGACTCGTCAGACCTCCGAGTTCCCGTTTGACCTCTCGGATGGGCTGCTGCTTCAGGTTGCCAGCGGCGCACCGATCGTCATCTCCGTCTTCGACATGACCGGCAAGTTCCTGCTTCATACCGGAGCGGGGCTCAAGAAGCTGGGTCTGGTCCACAACCAACTCCTGGGCGTGAGCGTCTTTGACGCCTTTGCGGGGGCCGACGAGGCGCTGCGCTTGATTCGCGGGGCCATCGCGGGCCAGGAAGCGACCAATACCCAGGATCTGGGCGAGACCGTCTGGGACAACTGGTTTGGACCGATTCGTGACGCGGCGGGCCAGCAGGTGGGGGCGATGTCGATCTCCACCGATGTCACCGAGCGCGAGCGTTCTCGCCAAGCGCTGACCCAGCGACTCGCGGAGATCGAGGCGCAGCATCAAGCCATCCGCACGATGGCGGCCCCGATCATCGAGGTCTGGCAAGGCGTACTGGTGGTGCCGGTGGTGGGCCAGCTTGATACGGACCGGGCCGCGCTGCTCATCGACCGACTCCTCACCACGGTCAGCGAGCGTGCGGCAAGCTACGCCATCATCGACTTGACGGCCGTTGAGGTCGTCGACACCGCAACCGCGCAGTACGTGGTGCGGATGGTGGCAGCGCTGAGGCTACTGGGCACCCAGGCGCTGATCTCTGGGATTCGGGCCACGGTGGCGCAAGCGCTGGTGGGCCTGGGGGTGGATCTCAACCAGGTCACCACCGTCGCCACCCTTCACGCTGCGCTGCGTCGCTGCATGAAGCCCTAACCACCGCGAGTAGAACGGCTGCGGCCCTCACCGGCGCTGCCGGGGGATGGGCTGAGCGGTTACAGACTTACCAGCCCAAGTCCCGGTCGCGACGTCAGCATGATCTTGCCGCGCTGGACGCTGATCGATGCCATTGGGTCGTTGGCAATCAGCAAAAAACCGTCGAGGTCCGCATAGTCCACCAGCGGCGATAGATGGGCTGCTGCCGCAATCGATACCGACGAAGAGATCATGCAACCGAGCATCACCTTGAGACCGTGGGCCCGCGCAATCGCGATCATCTTGTGCGCCTCGAAGATCCCACCGCATTTGTCGAGCTTGATGTTGACGCCATGACACGTCTCCGCGATCCGTGGGATGTCAATCGGACGCAGGCACGACTCGTCGGCAAAGATCGGCAGCGGTGAGCGCGCCTTCAGCCATTTGGCCTCCGCGAGCTGCTCGGCGGGGAGCGGTTGCTCGACCAGCTCGACCCCCTGTTTCGCGAGCCATTCCAGCTTGCGCAGCGCCACTTCCTTGCTCTTCCAGCCTTCGTTGGCGTCGACCCGCAGTGGCTTGCTGGTCACCTGCCGGACCGCCGCAATCGTCGCCTCATCGCTGTCCAGCCCCACCTTGACCTTGAGCACCGGAAAGTCGGCGGCCTCTGCGACCTTCTGCTTGGTCATCTCTGGCGTGTCGATCCCAATCGACATCGTGGTCACCGGCGTCGCGTTCGGATCGAGCCCGAAGTAGCGATACATCGGTACCCCAAGCCGTTGCCCCATCCAGTCGGCAATTGCTCCAGAGATCGCTGCTTTGGCCGCCCATTCCCCCGGCAGCCGTTTCCAAATCTCTAAGAGCAGCGGGACAAACCGCGTCAGGTCTGCCCGCGCAAGCAGGCCCCGCACGCTCTCGATGGCTTTGAGCGCGGACAGGGCCGTCTCGTGATAACGGGCAATCGGGGCCCCCTCGCCGATCCCGGTGACGCCGTCGCGCTCGATTCGCACCTGCACCACATCGCGGAAGCTCGAGGACGACATCACGGTCGTCCAGGTGTGGCGAAGCTGGAGTCGTACCACCCGCCCCTCGATGACCGCTGGTGCGGGCAGCAGCGGCGAGACGGGCGGCGGGCTGGCTCTCAGCCAAGCTGGCATCGTCAGCGCGGAGCCGACCAGGCCCAGCACCGTCCGGCGGTTCACTTCTCGCCTCCGCTCGCCTTGGGGGTGCCACTTGGAATCGGACCGGCTGAACTGGGGACATTGCCGGCACTGGGCGTCGCGGGGGTGATGGTCAGGCCGGGCAGGCTCGGGGCAAACTGCTTGTACTCCGGCATCTGCGCAACCTTGGCCTCAAACTCCGGGTATTTGCGACGAACGACCTGCTTCTGCATCTCGGCGATGGCGCTGTGGGGGATTTTCTTCGACACCATGTTGATGATGCTCGATGGCAGCGAGCCACCGGGGTCGGCATGGACCTGATACTCAACCCGGGTCCACTTGCCGCCGTTCGACGGCCACAGGAACCAGTGCCCGCACAGGTGCGGCATGCGGACCACGCCTTTCTGCGGCGGCCAGGTGGCGTCTTCGGTCGAGTTCATCTCGACCTTGACCATCTTGGCGCGGACATCGACGGTGGTCACGGCGCGGATGACGGCGTCGCGATCGGACACCGGCCACGGCGCGCCAGTTCGGCTGTAGAAGGTCTGCTCGCGGTCGCCGTTGCGAGAGATTTCGATCTGCGCCACCGCTTCTTTCATCCACTCGGTGCGCCGCTTGGTGTCATCGAGCACAGCCAGCACCGCAGGAATCGGCGCTTCGATCATGCCGGTGCCCTGAAACTCGTGGAGCGGTGAACCGGCCACAGTACGGCGAAAGACCTCGATTCCGGCATCGTTGCGGACCATTTCCCAGGGCCCGGCGGTGCCGTGCTCAAACGCCGCTGCCGACGACAGCGACCCCACAATCGCAATTCCGAACAGCCAAGGCAACGTACGACGGTGCATGTGAATCTCCAGGTAAGCGCGGATCTAATTTAGACGGAGAAAGTGACACCCGTGCCAACGACCTTGAGTAGCTCGTCGGGGTGTTTGGGCAAGTCAGCGGTCAAGACCTCGTGGCCGGTGGCGGTGACCAGGATGTCGTCTTCGATGCGGATGCCGATGCCCTGCCAATCGGGGCCGAGCGGATCATCGGGCTGCACATACAGTCCCGGCTCGATCGTAAAGACCATCCCAGGGAGCAGCCGTTGCGGCTCACCTTCGGGGAAATAGCGACCCACATCATGGACGTCCAGGCCCAGGAAGTGGCTCGAGCGATGCGGAAAGAAGCGCTTGAGCGCGCCGCTTTCGATGGCACTCCCCGGATCGCCGCTGAGCAGCCCCATCGCACACAGCCCGGATGCCAGACGGTGGGAGATCTGGGCGTGGATCTCTTCGATGGTCACAAACGGCTTCACCATCGCAATGGCGGCCAGTTGGGTATCGAGCACCAGGTCGTAGAGCAGGCGCTGCGGACGGCTGAAGGCGGGCTTGCAGGAAGGGGCCGGAATTGGATAGCTGCGGGTGACATCGCCGGTAAAGCCGTCTAGCTCACAGCCCGCATCGACAAGGAGGATCTGGCCAGCGACCAGCTCATCCCGGCCGTCGACGTAGTGCAAGATGGTGGCATTTTTGCCGCTGCCGATGATGCTCTGGTACCCCGGAAGGCCATTTCTGCGACGGAATCCATAGTCCACGAGCGCTTCGAGTTCGTACTCCCGCTTGCCAGCCATGCAGGCGCGCATGGCCAAGGCGTGGGCCTCCACGGTGACGGCACATGAGCGACGCATGCTGAGGATGGCCGCTTCGTCTTTGACGAGCCGCAGGTCGTGGAGCGTGCGGCTGAGATCGACGATTCGGCTCGGGGCCCGGCTGCCGTTCCGCTCGTTTTTGCGCAGTCGACCAATCACCCGTCCCACCAGCTCGTCGTGTTCGGGTCGGTCGCCGATCAGGTAGTGGACCTCGGTGCAGCCGTCGAAGAGTTCCAGCAGGCGTCGCTCTAGCTCACGGATGTCAAACGCTTGGTCGGCCCCGTACAGCTCGGTGGCACCTTCGAGCCCGGCGCGTCGCCCGTACCACAGCTCCGCGTGCTTGTCGCTCGGCCTGAGCAGCAGCGTAAAGCGTCGCTCTTTGCCCGGCGTAAACACCGCCACCGTCTCGGGTTCAGACAGGTCGGTCAAAAACAGCAGGTCGGACGACTGACGGAAGCGATGGTGGTTGTCGGCATTGCGACGCTCATCACGTCCGCCAAACAGGACCGCACAAGCACCGGGCGGCAGCCGTTCCAGCAGGGCCGCACGTCGAGAAGCACAAGCAGCAAGCATTTTTACCCTTCAGCCTACCTTACCTGCAAAGCGGCGCTGCCGAGAAGCGGCACCGACTACTGTAGAGACAGCACGACACCGCCGCGTGCTGGGACGGGGATGGACAGTCGGCCTCCCGCTGCTGGAACGGTGAAGGTCTGGCCGGTGAGCTGGTCTTTGATCGTCGCGGAGGCCGTCCAGCCTAGCTCGCTGGGAATGGGCACCAACGCGGTCGCGGAATAGGACAGTCGATTGAGCACCACCAGGGCACCCTGCTGCGGCACATCATCGGGACGAGCATAGGCGTAGAGATCCTCGCTGAGCAGCGCTGTGACCAGCTTGCCTCGGCGCAGTCCCCGGAGACTTTGCCGTGCCTTGAGCAGCCGCTGGACGCGATCGAGCTGGCTTTTTTCCCGCGTCGCGAGCTGGTTGCCGAGCCGCATCAGGTGGCGGTTGTCGGGATCGCCGCCGCCAAACTCACCGTACTCGTCGCCGTAATAGAGCAGGGGCAGCCCCGGCATCGTAAACACCGACAGCGTTCCCAGCCACTGCCGGTCATAGGGTTCGTCGTCGATGGGCGCTAGCGGTAGCCGGTCCCACTTGTTGTTTGCGGTGTTTCGGTCCCACATCGAGCCGGGCGTTGGGTCGCGATAGGTCGCCATCGAGACAAAGCGCGAGGTGTCGTGGCTGCCGAGGTAGTTCACCATCGTGCTGCCCTTGAACTGGTCCAGGCTGGCGTGGGTCCAGTAGTCGAGGTGCAGGAACCGCTTTTCATCGTACGCAAAGATTCGGTACGAGTTGGCGTGATACCAGACGAAGTCGAATTGGCCGTCGAGGCCGGTCGGACCCATGTAGCGCTTGATGGTGTCGTATTCGCTCTGGTTTGTCGCAACGTCACCGTCGCGCCAGCCCATGGCCGTTTCACCGAGCAGGTAGTAGCGCGTCCCGGCCTGCTCGAAGCGCTCCCGGACGCGGGCGGTCAGGTTAAAAATCGCGGCGTCCTCGACGTGTTTGACCGCATCCACGCGCAGGCCGTCGAGGTCAAAGGTACGAAGCCACCACAGCGTATCGTCGATAAACTGTTCCGAGGCCTCGGTCACCGTCCAGTCGATATCTGGCATGTAGGGCGCGAACAGGCACGACAGCCGCTTTTCGGTCCAGTCGCAGCCCGGCGATCCGCAGACGCAGCCGGTGCGAAACCAGCTCTGCTTTTTCGGATCTTGGAAATACTCGTGCTGCTCGTGCACGTGGTTTAACACCGCATCCATCAGCACGCGGATGCCGTGACGGTGAGCCGCCTGCACCAGCTTCTGCAGCGCCTCGTCGCCGCCGATCCGATCGTCAACCTTCCGAGCTTGGACGGGCCAGTAGCCGTGATAGGCAGTGACGCTGTACTTGCCGCTCTGATCGATGTGAGCCGTTGAAGGCTGGCTGTAAAAGGGGCTCAGCCACAGGGCGCGCACGCCGAGCTTGTCGAAGTAGCCGCTCTCGATTTGCTGGGTCACACCCTGGAGGTCGCCGCCGCGAAAGTTCGCTTCAGGACGAACGGCGGGCACCGCGCCGGGGTTTTTGCCGTCGCCATCGACGAAACGATCGGTCATGGCCATGTACAGCGGCGTGTCGGACCAGCGGAACGGCTCTGCCTCGATCCAGAACGGCAGTAGCAAGGGCTCGCTGTCTTTGCCTCCCGCTGAACCGGTCAACGCAATTTGGTACTTACCGTCGGGAAGATCGCGCAGATGGAGCTCGGCACTCTGGCGATCTGGGGCCATCCGGAGTTCCGCAGAGGACAGCTTGGGCAGCGGTGCCAGTGGGTCGGAGTCAGGACGGCGGATCGTCGATCGAAGCTGGCACAATCCCGGTGATTGACTCGACGAGGGGGAGCGAACCCGGATGGTCGCTGTGAACTCACCTTGCCCGGACGCGCTGCGGGTGACCGTGAGCGAGCTGGGATCGACGGTGAGAGCGACTCGAAAGCAATCCGCGACGCGCAGTCCCGAGTTTTCCGTGCCGCCCACATACTTGCGATAGGCGTTGCCCGTATCGAGCTGCCAGTTTGTTCCATCCTCGACGATCTTGTAGCCGTGGATACCGGGCCGGAGCCGTAGGTTTACGGTGTAGGCACCGCTGCCATCTGGGCCGCTCAGCGTCTCGGCGGTCGGATTCCAGCCATTCCACTCTCCTGCGATGGCGACCGAGCGGACCGAGCGACTCGGCACATAACGCACGGTCACCGGACAAGTGGCGTCGGCAGCGGGTTCGGTGAGGGTGGCGCATGGACCTTCGCCGGGAAGCGGATCACGAAGGTCGGGGTCGCCGGTTCCCAGATCAGGGTCGTTGCCACCACCGGGGCTGCTACAGGCGATGAGCACGACGGCGAGGGTTGCCACAGGCCAGCGAGCGTTGCGAGAAGACATGGGCGGGCTTCCTTGGCGTACGGGTTTGGCGAGCGGACTGCTATTTCGGCGGTCCCGCAACTTGTGTCGGACTTGTTGGTGCTGGTGAAGGAGCAGACGGCGTGGGTGGTTTGTTCTGCGGAGCCGCCTGCTGGCTCGGTGGATTTTGCGCCGGGTTGTTTGGTGTGGCCGCCTTTTCGGGCTGCGCGTAGCCCCAGTCGCGCATCACCGTTGCGACCTCGCTTTGCGTCGATCCCCCGCCGCGTGACAGGCTGGTCGCAATCGCCCCGGGACTTGGCTGGTCGCGCCACAGCAGGACATCGCCTCGCTCACCGAGCACTGGCGGATACGCAGCAAACAGTCGTCCCAGGATTGGGCCTGACAGCGACAGCGTCAGGAGTTCTGGGCCATCGGGCGGGCGAGCGTCGGGAAGACCGTCTCCTGCCGGAGGCAAACCCGTCGGCTGTATGCCATGCACCAGCAGCGGCAGACTGTAGGGTCCGAGCAGCAGTTGGTCTTTGGCCAGGGGCAGTCCATCGAGCGTGAGTTGCAGTTCCAGCTTGGCATCCGGATCGATGTGAACGTCGAGCTGGCCGCCTGGACGCAGCAGGACTTCGAGCTGACCGGGCCGTAGTGGGGTGACTTCTCCGTCTCGAACACCGGCCACCGCGAGTTGTAAGTCGCTCGACATCAGCACCCCATGGAGCTGTCGACTGCTCGGGCTTGGGGCCAGCGCAAGGTGGGTGATGGGCATCTTGGCATCGGGCAGCCGTGGCGCTTGGCGGGTGAATTGCTCCCGCATGATCTGGAGCGTCTGATCGATGAGCGGTGTTCGCGGCCCCGACAATAGGTTGCGGTGCTGCTGTGGATCACTCGATAGGTCGTATAGCTCCTCGGGAACCTGGAACAGCGCACTCGCTGCTTCGAGCGGTTTCAAGCGAGGATCGCTCCGTCGCATATACAGATGGCCCAGGGCCCGCAGCGCCCGCACGTTCTGCCCTTCAACAAAAGCAGGTCGCTCGCTCGGCTCCTTTTCACCTTGCATGAGTGCTACCAGGCTCTGCCCTTGTTGAAGGTTTCCGCTCGGCAACTGGGCGCGCTTTTCCCACAGCCCGAGCGACTCCAGAATCGTCGGTGCAGCGTCGTAGAGACGGACCTGATTCGACACCGTTACGCCCGCCGGCAGTCGTCCCGGCATCGCGAGGATCATCGGCACTCGCAGGATTTCGTCGTAGGCAGACCAGCCGTGGTGGTACAGCGTTGGCTGTTTGAGCGCGAGCACGAAGTGGCTGTGGTTGACGTCGAATACTTCACCGTGATCCCCCACGATGACCACCATCGTGCGCTGACCCAAGCCGAGCCGCTCGACCTCGGCCAGCACTTGCGCGATCTGGGCGTCGGCGTAGGCCGCTTCCGCTAGATAAGAGCGCGCCTGGGTCTCCGATGGGGACGGTGGACCGGCGATGGCTCGTCCGGCCATGTAGGCTGCTTGCTCACCCGAGGTCTTGGGCAGATATCCTGCCGGTGGGGAATACGGCCAGTGCGGCGCGTCGTAGTGAAGCTGCAAAAAGAACGAGCGCTGCTGGTTTTCCGCCAGGTAGCGCAGTGCCGCCCGCGTAATCGCCGGAGAGTCGAGTACGGGGTGGCGAACGTCGGCCACTTCGTCAAAGCCCAGAGACAGCCCAATCTGGGGATATCCGAGGAGGAAGAAGTTGTTGCCGATCGCCGTGACCTTCATCCCAGAGTCGCGGAGCACCCTCGGAAGGAGCTTGCGATCGAGCGCGTAGAAGCGCTGGCGGTCGCGCTCTTTGGGAATCATGTCCTCGGCGTTTTGACCCACTGCCGATGGTAGGTCGCCACCCAGCAGCGCGAGCAGTGCGGGCCTCGTCCAGGTTGCCGCCGTAATCGCTTGATCGAAGCGAGCCCCTTTTTGCGCAAACTTTTGCACTTCGGGCATCGCTGACAGGGCATCAGCGCGCAAGGTGTCGACGATGATCAGCAGCAGATTCGGGGCCGCCGCGCCCATTCCGATGGCCCACAGCTCTGGATTGCCGAAGATCGGAACGCCAAGTGGTACGCCTTCGCTGCGCGCACACAGCTTGAGATCATGCTGGGTGCTCGGTGGCTCTTTGTCGGTGCCGCTGAGCTCAATTTCGTACTTTTGCCAGCGGTTGAGCGTCGTCTGTCGTTCGGTCCAAACGCTGCGATCATCTAGGACCAGGGACAGATCGACGGGCGCTTTGCCGGGGTCAGTCTTTTTCGGCAGCAGGGCGGTGTGAAAACTCAGCTTGCCGTGTGCGGGCAGCGCCATCCGAAAGCGGTAGCAACCGGGCGATGGCAAAAGCAGCGATAGCTTGGATTCATAGACGCCGCGATAGCGATTCCACACCGGATCAAAGCGCGGTGGTGCGGTCGCTTCATGGGCGGGCTCAGGATACGTCTCGACGTTGGGCAGGCCAATCGCGACTTCCAGCACCCGCAGCGCGGTGTCGCCACGTAGGCCGCTGTAGGGACTGACCAGCTTGTAGGGCGTATCTAGGCTGGCGAGGACCGTTTGGAAGCTCGGTCCGGTGACCTCCGCGAGGCCTGCCACATCGGTGAGTCGCGCCCACAGCTTATCGCCCGGCGGCGGTGTCAGCGGTGGTAGCCGGGGCGCTTCGGGTTTGGGGCGCGGCTTGACCTCACGGCCCGGATCCGGCCCAGTCAGCGTCGATGGGGTCGACGTTGTCGGACTACATGCCAAAAGCCCGAGCGCAAGGCACGGTGCCGCCATCAGCCACGGCATGAACGGCTGACGAAAAGGTGGCACCGGCTTGCAAGAATCCGACGACATGACGACGGCAAATTGTTCCACAGAATCGGGAGGCTAGCAGCGCAAATTGGCTACATCTTGGTCAGGCCGCTGCCAAACGAAAACTCGGCGGGTGTGATGCCGCCCCCCGTGCCGTGACGGTAGATGAGCTTGAACTGGAATGACGAGAAGCTGCCGGGCAGATCCAGGTTGACCTCCCAGCGCTCGAAGTCTTGGTCGATGTCGGATTTCCAGGACAACTGGTTCGCGGTGCCCGGGCTACCCATCGGAAGCTCTTTGGTCGTGACCCAACCGTCGGTAGAGTAGACGAGCTTTAGCACCTTGTCGTAGTCGAGGTCTTGGACGACAAACGCGAGCGTGCCCTTGACGCCAGTCGAGTCGAAGCGAGCGGTGGTGCTGGCGTAGTCCTGAGCCAGGGTCTGCCAGTCGCTGTCGCGCCACTGGATGGCATAGCGCTGACCCCCGTTGTCATCGAAGAACGTGCCCCCCGCGCCGTTTTCGTACCAGCCGGTGAACAGAAACGTGCCTCGGAAGCTGTCGCTCTTGACCGGGATGTGCCACTCCTCGTAACCGTCGCCGTGCGTGGTGAAGTAATTGCCAACGGCGGTGACTGGATCGGTCCGTCCAGCCTCCCGAAACACGACCCCGACCTTCTTCTTGGATAGATCGGCACCGGCGACGGGCTTGACCCGCAGCTTGATAAACACCGTCATGGATCGACAGCCAAAGCGGCTGTTGCAGGCGGAGCCATCGCGCCAAAACTCTTTGTAGAACTGAACTTGTGAGGTGTCTCGTCGACCGCTGAGTTGGACCCAGTCGCTCTGGCCATACGCGATGACGCCTTGCTCGATGGCATCAATCGGCGCGGTGGCAGGATCGCACGAGGGAATCAGGCCAGCGACGGTGGCGATCAAAGAACCGAACGCGAAGGTGCGGGCGGTGGGCGCGGTCGCAGTGGCCAGCGCGGCTTCGATGGACTCAGAAAATGTTCGGCGGATGTGATTGGACATGGCAGAACCTCTTGTAGCGGCAAGGGGAGGGCGAGGCGCGGCACCGAAGCGCTGGAGTTTGGCGATGCGGGCGGACGCAGCGACTGCGGACGTTCTATATCAGCTTGTGGTCCGGTGCGACAGCGCGATCCGGGACTCATCCAGTCACCGCATCGCGTTGCAATCGCGGTACGATGAGGATCCGCATGCGCTTACGGCTTGCCGTGGTGGAACCGACAGAGGATCCAGTCCTTGATGCTGGTGATGCAGTCACTCGCAAGGTTGTACTTCCTGAGGATCGTGCTCGTCGTTTGGAAGAGCTGACCGGTGGCTGGGACGCGCTTGGGGCACTGGATGAGATGCGGGTCTTCATTGCTCAGCGTGCCAAGCTGGAGCTGCGGATCGGGGCTCTCGGGCTGCGACCTGCCGTCGAAGAGTCGACCCGGCTGAACTCGCTGCTGGCGAGGGGACTCACCGAGTCACAGCAGCTCCATCTGGTGTCCGATGAGCGACTGTCGAGTCAGGTTGGCTGGCCCATTCGACTGCTTCACGGCACGGTCGTGACTCGCTCAGGTTGGAGCGGCGGCGAGACAGAGCATCGTTTCGTCGTGAGCTATCGCTTTTTCGAGCACAGCGGTGAGGCGTTGCTGCAAGTCGGCGATGAGACCCTGCTTCGTGAGCATCGCGACGATCTGCTGGCGCTCTTGCGAAGTGGCTGGCCGCTGTGGACACCGTCGACCGGGGTCGCAGTGTTGTCCGAACTGTGGCAGTAGCCGAGGCCTCGCAGGCACTCATCCCTCTTCCGTCCATGCCCTGCCTTTCTCTATGATTAGGAAATGTTTTTCAAAACACATTTATTTGCTCTGTCTATCCTGCTGATGGCTCCTGGCTGTCTGCTCAAATCCAACACCGTGATCGATCGCTTCGTCGGTGAGTTCAAGTGTGGCCGCGAGCGTGTGTCCGTCGAGCGCCCCGACAAGAACCGCCCCGATTTCTATCGCGCCACCGGCTGTAACCGCCGCGCCAGCTATCAATGTAGCGGCGACTATGGCGAGTTCTGCGAGCGCATTGGTCAGCCCGAGACGATCAATCCCGAGGGAGGAGCGCTACCATCGGCACCAGTGGGGGATGGGCCCGCCTCCGCTCCGACGCCGCCGAAGGACAAACCCGAGGCTGCCCCGGCTGCTCCGTAAGGGAGCGTCCCTGTGGCTCAGCCGCTCGCGGCTGATCCGCCGATCATCAGATTGGTGCGCGAATGATCAGGCAGACCTCTTCCTCGCTCTGCGTGAGAGCCAGCTCGGCAGCCGCTTCATGACGCAGTCGACACAGCCCTGCGATCGCGATCCCATCGATACTGGACTTCTCTAGGCTATGGGCGTAGGCGTCGCGGGCCTCGCCTTGGCAAATCTCTGACACGATCGCAAGGAGCGTCTCGCGCTGCTTGAGCGTGGCGGCGCTGGTCACGCTCACCTCGGTGAAGGTGCCGAGTAGCCGCAGATCGTAGCGAGCCCACTGCGCCGAGGCTCCTTTGGCCGCTACCTCCAGCAGTTCCGCCGAGGCCATCGCGACGTGCTCGGCATACTCGGGACGGAGTGACATCCCGACGCAGAAATCCCGCACAAACCGTCGCAGACTGCGCACCTGTAGAAACAGCGGCACCAGCTCGACATGAACCCAGGGAAGTTGGCGTGACATCGCGGCTGCCAATCCCTGCGCTAGGCCCCGACGTACGAGGGCGAGCCGTGACGGGCCACCACCAGCGTCTGGTCGTCTTCCAGCTCCGCTGAGCCCACGAAACGAGACACCTCACCGATCAGCATCTCGCAGATCTCTTCGACGTTGCGGTTCGAGCCGCGTTGGACGGTGTGACGGACTCGCTTGTCTCCGAACTGATCGCCGTTGCCGTTCTGGGCCTCGATGAGCCCGTCGGTGTAGCAGATCAAGATGTCACCAGCCTCGAAAGGTTGGGTGTTGGCGACAAACTTGGCTCCATCGCTGGAGCCAAGTGGCGAGCCGGCTGCGACGAGTGGGATGAACGGCTTATTGGTCTCCCGGTGACGGAACAACAGCGGAAACGCGTGGGCACCGCTGGCGAAGGTGATCTGGCACTCCTTGATATCGATGATCGCGGCAAAGCAGCTCATCGTCCATTTGCCGCGCATCGTCGCACCAATCGCGTGGTTGAGCCGTTGCAGCAGCAGCTCTGGCCGAAGCTTGGCACCTTGCTCTTGGTGCAGGTTTTGAGCGCAGCCGTACGCCATGGCACCGACGACTGCCGAGCCAATGCCATGACCGACCACGTCGGCCATCACCAGCATGGTGCGGTGCTCATCGAGCGGGTAGTAATGCCACCAGTCCCCCGACAGCTTGCTGGCGCTGCGATATACCCCGCATAGCTGGAGCGCCCCCCGGGATATTCGTCGGACATCGGGCATCAGGGTCTGCTGAACGATTTGCGCGTCCTGTAGCTCTTGGGCCATCCGAGAGGTATGCGCGGTGCCCTCAATCTGCGTCTGCTGGAGGAGCTGCGCCTGGTCGGCCATCATATTGAGGCGCTCGGCAATCGCCGCGAACGCTGGAACCTCCACCGGGGTCAGCCGAGTCTCGAAATGTCCCATCGCCATCTGCTCGGCGACTTCCTGCACGATCATGGCCTGCTTTTCACGCTTGCGGTCACCGAGCACCCACATCGCCAGTGCCACCCCGACGCCGAGGATGCCGAGTCCAATCGTTAGCCAAGTCGGCACTCGCTGCGGCTGCACCGTGGTCACGACCCGACCCAGTCCGTCTTCCATGTCGGCGGTGGTCAGCACAAGGTAGAGTAGGCCGCTACTTCCCGGCTGGCCGGTGACCGGAACCGCCAGGATGACTCGCTGGTTCTGCGGCGAGGCTTCAACCTTCCGAGAAAATCCCGCCTCGACCGCCTTGCGTAGCAGCTCCTCGGCGTGGCCCGTGATCCGTTTGCCGACCTGGGTCTTTTCGGATGAAGCCACCACCGACAGGTCATGGTCTACCACGCCGATCTCGACGATGTCCGGGTCACTCTGCGACGCGCTATCGAGCTCTGCTTGGAGCTTGGACTGGTCTCCCGCCGCCATCGCTTGATTGAGCCGCTGCGCCAGTCGCTCCGCACGCTTTTCGGATCGCAAGTACACCGACTCGATCGCGACCCGCTGTGCCACCAGTTGTGCGCGGCGGGCTGGACTGTCGGTCATGCTGAGCACCAGTTGCAGCAGTAGGCACAGCAGTCCTCCCGAGGCGATGAGCAGCGGAATCCGTTGTTCGGACATGTCTTACTTACTCCCTTGCTGGCTCTTTGAGGTGGCCGGATCGCGACGCAGGACCACCACCGTGAGATCTCGTGACGGGGTGCCGACATAATCGCTGACTACGTCGAGCAGATGATCGCGCAGCTCGGCTGCGGTGCCCGTGCGCGCAGTTTTGACAATCTCGCTAGACAAGCGCTCAGGCTGAAGTCGGACGCCCTGATGGTTGTGAGCATCGGTGATGCCGTCGGTTAGCAGGATGAGGGCATCGCCGGCGCTGAGCTGCACCGAGCGATCGCTCAGCTTTTCATCGAGCTGCGTCGAAACTGCCAGTCCGGAGCGATCCACTTCCAACTGTTCCACCGAGCGCGGGCCATCCCGATACAGCAGCAGCAGCGGTAGGTTTCCCGAAAACGTGACTTTGCCACCGCCGTCATGGCGCAGCAGCAGCACCGACACCATTTGCTCGTCGTGCATGCGTTTGCGTAGGCTTTCATACAGCGCGGCCCCGACTTGCCGCAGCACGGCGGCAGGCGATGGCACTTGCTCACGGGCGGACCGCAGGCTGGCGAGTAGCAAGCTGTCGACTATCACCATCGTCAGCCCGGGTTGGACACCGCTGCCCGAGATGTTGCCGACGGCGACAAAGCTCGCTCGTTCCCCTTGATAGGTCTCGTAGAAGTCGCCGCCACCCTGCTGGGCCGGGATGATGCGGGCGGAAAACTCGAAGCCACTCATCGATGGATGGAGCGGCAGCAGTTGGCCTCGCAGCTTGGCCGCGAGTGATGCTTCCCGGTCATGGGCGGCGCTGCTTTTTAGCTCGGCCTGGGCCCCTCGCAGCTTGCGAATCATCTGATCCAGCCCGCGTGCGATCGCCGTCAGCTCATCGTGTCCGTCCAGTGGCAGCTCAACGTCAAAGTTGCCGCCTGCGGCCTGCTGCATGGCTGCAAGCAATCGTCGCACTCGACCCATCAGCGCAAAGCCCAACAGCCCGGAACAAAGCAGCGCGAGCAGCACCGCACCCCGTCCCACCGCAAACAGTGTCGTCTGCACGGAGCGGGCTCTATCGATGACCCCATCGAGGGATCGCAGCAAACAGCCGTGACTGCCTGAACCCGCATCGACGGATAGGCTCCGATAGCGCTGTCCACCGATGAGCTGCTCGCGTCCATCGCTGGGACGGTTTTCGATGCAGCGACTCTCGACGGCGATGCGCTCTCGTTCGACCTCTTTGGTGAGCTTGGCCCGCGTCACCCGTCCTTCACGGACCCAAAGCCATGACAACCCAGGACGGGGCAGCTCGGTCAGCACGTCTTCAGCCAGTTGACCCGTACGGACGGCATGGCTGACCAGCAGCGCATCGCTGTGTAGTTCGGTGTCCACCTCGCGCTCACCGGCGCGGCGAAGCGACTGCGTAAAGACCCAGCTCGTCGTGGCCACCACGGCACCTACCAGCACGGTCGAAAGCAGCGCCAACTTAATGCCCAGCTTCAAGGCTTCCCCCCTTGGGAGACCCGCGAAAACCGCAAAGATCCTACAAAGATCTCTATTTAACCACTCTTCGCGAGCTTCCGTCTAGCCGTCCCCAACATAGATCGAGCCCCTGTGCCGGAGCGCTCGTCGGGCCTCGCGAGTGGCTGCGGTGGCTCTCGGTCAGTCGACGCTGGCCAGCGGATTTGCCCTGACCTACCTGGATATCGCCAGCGGCCAGCCGGGGGATGCCGAGCCCGAGCCTGCTCCATCGCCCTAGGAGCGGGTCGGGGGAATCCCACTCGGGTTGTACGGCTGCTACCCCAGCCCGAGTGCGGAAAAGAGCGCTTTTTGTTCGCTGGTCGACAGGGTCGCCCCGTCTGTTCCGCCCAGCCCGCACAGCGGAATCAGCGGTAGGCTGTGGCTGGCCAGGTACTTGTGAAGCTCGGCGGGGAGCGGCTGCCCCTCCGCTTTTTCGGCGATGTTATAGGCGATGATGAGGCGCTTCTGAGTGAGCAGATGCTGCCCAGCGAGGAGCTGCATCTGGGCATCGGTCAGCAGCACATCGCGGAGCATTTCGCCTCGATCGAGATGTGCTTTGAGTCGCTGAAGTAGCTCGGTTTCGCCAGGCCTGGCCGCTTCCTTCTGAAGCCGATCGAGCCGCTTGTCGAGGATGGCTAGATCGCCAACCGTCATTTCGGTGGCCAGGTCGGTCAGCTCTCCGATCGGATCGGCGGCAGCACCATCGGGCGTTGGGAAGCCTCGGACCACCTGGATCAGCGCATCCATGTCACGCATTGCCGACATCGCCGAGGCGTCGAAGCTACGACCGGCGACTCCCGGCGGCGCAGCGACATCGACGAAGACCACCTGGGTGTGTGGCGGACGTGGTTTGAGCGGTTCTCCGATGGCCTGGTTCCGATCGGTGGGAACCTTGACCACCGCGAGGTTGGTTTTGCCTGGGCCCTTGCCTGAATAACCAAGCTCGGCCTGCTGGCCTGTCAGTGCACCAAACACGGTGGTTTTGCCACTCCCAGGGAAGCCGACTAGACCGACCTTCATCTGCGCTCCTTCATCGAATCGAATATTGAACCATCGACGCAAACCCGGACGCAATGGCCACAAGCCATGGCTTTGACCTAGCGACTGGAATGAGCTTGCAGTGAGCGGAGAAAACGGGGGGAGGAGGCGTACGCCCGGGGCTTGCCTGGCGTATTCGGAGAGCGCACCACGCGGACGCTTAGATGCCGAGGAGCTTGTCGATGTCCTTCTGGCTCATGTCCGACTTCTTTTTCGGAGGAGGTGCCGCCGGGCTCGACGCCTTGTCGGCTTTGTCGGCCTTCGCCGTCTTGTCGGCCTTCGGCTTGTGCGACTTCTTCTTCTTTTCCGGCTTGTCGCCCTCTTCGCCCTTCGCATCCTCGCCAGCAGCCGGCTTATCGGCGGCGGGCTTGGCGTCTCCGGTCGGGGCTGCGGCGACGATCGGCTGCGTTGGGGTGTCGGTAGCGGGCTTGGCCACCGGCGTTGTCGTCGCTACGACAGGTGGCTGGCGTTTCGAGACCACGATGAACACGGTGGCACCGACGCCAATGAGCAAAAATGCGATCATTCCGACCACAATCGGAACCCAGGACGGGACAGAGCTTTGGGGAACCGGGGCAAATGGATCTCGCGCCATGGTGGCGAACACTCCTAATCGGTGAATGCGCTGCTACTTGGGTAGCGAGCAATTACTATACCGACGTTTTGATTCTTCGCCCGCCTGATTTCAGTCGCCGGTAACCACCTGATAGAGCGAGGGGTTCTCTGGGGTCAAAAGACCGTAGCGACCTGCGACGGTCGTGGGGCACCATGCACCAGGTCGGATCGGGGCAAGCTGGCGGCGTTCAGGTGGGGCGCAGGGTCCGGGCAAGTAGCGAGGCGAGCCCGTGCGCTCCCAGGCACAGCATCATCGTCGTGAGTGCATAGCCGGTGCCTGACCAAAAGCTCCGCTGCTCGACCAGGCTCACCGTCTCGTAATTGAAGGTCGAGTAGGTCGTAAAACCGCCACAGAAGCCCGTGGTGAGCAGGAGCCGTAGGCTCGGCCTGAGCGGCACGCCGCGTAGCACCGTTTCGTTGACCAGCGACAGCACGAAGCAGCCGAAGACGTTGACCAGCAGGGTCGCGAGCGGCCAGCTCCCTGACAGTCGTGGGGTCAAAAGCACAGAGACGAGATAGCGGCACAGTCCACCGATGGCGCTTCCCAGGGTCACCAGCACAAACGCGAGCATCTGGTTTGGTTTTTACCACGGCCTTGGGCTTGAGAAGCGGCTTGCTGCTGGTATGCTGCTCGCCCGTGTCGACAGAAGCTCTCGCAGAAGTTTGGACCGTGCGACGCGTCCTCCTTTGGACGCAGCAGCGCTTTGCGCAAAGCGGACTTCATTCACCGAGGCTGGATGCCGAAATCTTGCTCTCGCATAGCCTGGGGAAGTCGCGGGTCGGGCTGTATACGAGTTTCGAGCAACCGCTCGTCGACCAAGAGCTATCTGACTTCAAGGCGCTGATTCGCCGGAGACTCGCTGGCGAGCCGGTCGCCTACCTGACGGGACAGCGCGAGTTCTATTCGTTGCCGCTCCACGTCACCCCGGCGGTGCTGATTCCGCGTCCCGAGACGGAGCTGCTCGTCGAAGAGGCTCTCCGATTGATCGATGCTGCGAAAGTTCCGCCACCACCAGGGCATGCTGCGGCACCTGTGGTGATCGAGATCAGCGACGAATCCGAGCCCGAAGACGATCTGCCGCGAGGTGAGGTTCAATCTGCGGCGGTGCCAGGGCTACCGGTGACGGTGCTGTACGACCCAGAGCCGACCTTGTCCTCCGATCCCGCTGAGACGGAGCCGTCCTCGGTGGCCGAGTCGGTTGCGGTCGCTGTGCCAGCGGAGCGGGTCAGTCCATCGCTGACGGTGGTGGATGTGGGGACAGGCAGCGGTGCGATCGCCTTGGCGGTGAAGCACGAACGACCCTCGATCCGGATGATCGCGGTCGATCGCAGCCCCGAGGCCCTAGCGATTGCAAAGCGTAACGCCGCGACGCTACAGCTTGAGATCGAGTTTCGGCAGGGGGATCTGCTGTCGGTGTTAGGGACTGACGAGTCGCCGGATTTGGTGCTCGCCAACCTGCCATATATTCCGACCGCCGAGATCGCGGGGCTAGCGAAGGATGTGCAGAGTGAGCCTCGGATGGCGCTTGATGGCGGAGCTGATGGACTGGCCCTCGTCGAGAGGCTGGTGGCGATGACACCGGGGCGGCTTCGTCCGGGCGGCTCGATCCTTTTGGAAATCGGTGCCGGACAGTCGACATCCGTCGAGAAGTTGCTTCGCAGCGCGGGCTTTGCGGATGTGCATAGCTTGCGCGATCTCGCCGGGATTGAGCGAGTCGTGTGTGGGCGACTGCCGACCGACGACTCCCGGAGGGTCGAGTGATCGAGCTACAAGCGGGATGGTTGCTATCGCTGGTGCTGGGTGCACGCCACGCGCTCGAGCCAGACCATGTGGCGGCGGTGACGACGCTGATTACCACCGAGCGTGGACGACCAGCGGCCCTTGGGATGCTGTGGGGAGTGGGCCATGCCTTGGCGCTGTTTCTAGTGGCGACGACGCTGTCTTTGGTCGAAAAGCAGCTATCTCCGCTGTGGGCCGACCGCTGTGAGTTGCTGGTTGCGGCGATGCTGATTTTCCTAGGTGGCCGGGCGGTGTACTTGGTGTGGGCGGCGATTCACGAAGGGCGACGGGGCTCCGCACACGTTCATGCTCACGGCGGTGCCAATCACGTTCATCCAGGTCCACTCGGACACGTGCACATCGGTCGGTTGACACTGGCGCAGCGACCTCTGTTGGTCGGTCTGGTTCACGGACTCGCTGGTTCCGGGGCGCTCACTGCACTGGTGTCGGTGAAGATGCCCGGTGTCTGGGATCGGCTGGCCTACGTCTCGCTGTTTGGGATTGGATCGATGCTGGGGATGGGGGCGTTGGCGGGGCTTTTGGGCTGGCCACTTTCGCGCTGGCTCCAGGCTCGGCCGCTTGCGGGTCAACTTTTGACGGTGCTAGCAGGGGTGATGTCGATGGCGATGGGCGTTTTTTGGGGCGTCCCGATCATCGACCGACTGCTCACGAGTAGCTAGGATGCGCACAAGATGAGCGCTCAAATGATGCGTTTTTGGGGTCTGCTCCTCGGGATGTTGGTCCCGTCACTGGCATTGGCAGACGTAGGTGCGAAGCCACTTCCAACGGCGGTTTGGTCGGCACCGCTCGCGGAACCCCTGCCTTCGCCACTGATACAGTCCCTGACTGGCAAAGTTCGCTTCGTTGCGCCTGGTCCGATTCGATCGGCGGCCGAGCAGGTGGTGGCAGCACGAGCGGCACTCGCCAACCTGCGCTGTGCGGAGGCGATTCCTTCTCTACGCAAGGCCGGCGAGACCCTGCTTGATGAGGTGCCGGTTACGACGGCCCAGCCCATGACCCGCGATCTATTTGGATTGCTACTGCTGTGTGCCGATCGGATCGGTGATGCTCCCTCGGCGGAGCGGGCTGTCACGGTGCTGTCAGCCCAGACGGAGCCGCTGCCTACGGATCTGGCGCTGATCATGCCGCGTTATCAGCGCGGTGCAGTGTTTGGTCCGCCGCGTGCGCCGGTACGAGTCGAGAGCGATCCGCCAGGAGCGACCGTGATTCGCAATGCGCAAGTGCTGGGGCAGACGCCTTTGGTGATTGACGGTGGCAGGGTCGATAGCGATGCGGTGTACGTCGAGCTGGCGGGCATGCGGAAAGTGCGTCGTCCTCTCGGGAGTGGCGAAAACCTGTTTGTGTCACTGCGTCCGGAAGACCGGCTACCACTGCTGCTCGATCAGGTCGCTAGCCAACCGTTCGGTAGCGATGCCCAGGCCGCGCTGCTGAAAGAGCTGGCGTCTTCCCCTGCGGTGGCCATGCAGCTCGGTGGACGACTGCTGGTGTTTGGGCCGAAGCTCCGCGAAGGTGTGCCGGTTGCCGGAGAATCTCTGCTGGCCCGCGTCTATGACTTCGAGCGTCGGGACTGGCTTGGACCAACTGGAGAAGTGGCGATCGGTCCGCCGGCATCGCAAGCCGACGCACTCGTGGCACAGCTTGCGGGAACGGCTGCGCCGGCTGCGAAGTTGGCGGTGGCACCATCGGCAGTTGTGGCACCCGGTGCCAAGCCCGCGACGGCACCTGCTCCGGCTGAAAAGGACAAGTCCACGGGCTCGAAGCTGCCGTTTGCGAAGACCAAGTGGTACACCTGGGTCGTCGCTGGCGGTGTCGCGGCTTTGATCGGTGGCTTGCTCATCGCCGAGCGATTTTCGTCGGAAAAGATCACCGCGACGGCGACCCACTAGTTCGAATCGGATTTGCTCTCGGACTTGGGCTCGCTTTTGTCGGCAGGGTTCTGTTTCAGCCACTGTTTGGCCCGACCCCGCGTCAGCGCGCCCTCCAGGTCGACGGTGTTGCGTTTGCCCAGCTCTTCCATGAGTGAGCGCGCCTGAGGCAGATCTAGCTGTTCCCCCGCTTTGCCTCCCCCAAGAGCCAGTGCGAGTGCTAAGCGACTTGTCGGACGGCTGCTCTGGGTGAGGTGCTTGACGACGGCCTGTCGGTCACCGCTGCGCGCCGCCAGGTCTCCGCGTAGATCTTCGGCCATTCGCTGACCTACTTTGCCGCGCAGCGTCTTTTCGATTTCATCGGCACGCTGACTGGCCAGCTCACGTTCTCCGACGGATTGCAGGAGGAGTGCACGCAGCCACTGCAGTTCGGCACGATAGCGCTGCTTTTCTTCATCGCTGAGCGTGGGCGAGGCTTTGTCCGCTAGCGTTTTGTCGACGGTCTTATTGGAATCGCTCTTGCCATCGGTCTTATCAGCGTTCGGTCCCGTCGGTTCAGCATCAATCGATTCGCGGATCAGCGGCAGCGTCTTTGCAGCCTCCGTGATCGCACTGCGCTCAAGCTGTAGTCGGGCCGACTCGATCAGTGTCTGCACGAGATCGGCCCGGCGGTTGAGCTTCTTTGCCAGCTCCAGTTCCGGCTGAAGGTCTTTCTCTGCCTCCAGCAGCGTCTTCGGGCTCGGGATTCCAGATCCTTCATACAAACGGGTGCGCGACAACCGCAGGGCTGCTTCGTGATGCTCGCTCGGGTCGGGCGAAGAAAGCAGCGTGGCATAGGCCTTGCGCGCCAGTAGTACGTTGCCCTGGAGCAGCAGCGCATCGCCAAGCCGCAGGTTGCCGCGCAGAAACTTCGAGTCGAGTTCGACCGATTTGCGGGCTGATTCGACCGCCAAGCCCAGGTCGCCTCGACGCAGGTGCATCATCGCCTGTGAGTCGAGCGCGTTGGCTTCTTTGGGGTGTAGCTCGACGTACTTCGCGAACGACTTCTGCGCTTCATCGAGGTTATCCCGACGCAGAAAGAGATGTCCTAACGCATTATGCGCTGGGCCAAACTTGCCATCGAGCTCGAGGGCCTTGCGGAAGTCCGTCTGTGCTCCATCGAGATCACCGAATCGATAGCGAATCAGTCCGCGATAGTAGTGCGAGCGTTTGTCGCCTGGGAGCTGCGCCACCAGCGCTTCAAATGCGGCTCGCGCCACCTGCCTCTGGTCTTCGGCCAGTGCGATCATCCCCTCGACAAACAGTCGCTCTCCCTCACTCAGGGTCTGGGAAGCATCTTTGGCGGCTGCGAGGTGTCGCTTTTGCACAATCTGCGAGATGCTCGTCTGCGCCAGCAGCGCGTGCGCCAGGGATAGCTTGTCGTCCTTGCTCGTGGCCTCCGCGCAGCGCAGGCGAACCAGCTCGGATCGGAAGTGGTCCATCGCATCCAGGCAGCTTGCTAGCGCGGTTCGCGCTTCGTCGTTCGCTGCGGTCAGAGAGAGCTTGCTGTCTGACTTCGGCTGGCTCTGCTGCGCGTTGGGGCTGGGTGGATAGCTTGGGTAGGGCTGAGGCTGGTTCGCAGCACCGGGATAGGGCTGCTCGGCCGGCTGCGGATTTGGCGGCGGCTGATACGGATAGTTCGGATACTGCTGAGCATTGGGATACTGCTGAGCATTGGGATACTGCTGAGCATTGGGATACTGCTGAGCATTGGGATACTGCTGAGCATTGGGATACTGCTGAGCGTTGGGATATGGCTGAGCACCCGGCTGCTGCGGATAGGTCGGATATTGCGGGGCACCCGGCTGTGGCTGGTAACCGGGCTGCGGATAGCCTCCGTACGGATAGGATGGCGGCGTCTCTTGCTGCGCTTGGGTGACAGAGGGCAGGGCCACTAGCAGTGCTAGAAGTCCCCAAGAATGAGTCGAGCGTTTCATCGGGAGGCCTCGCTGCGGGTCTAAACTATTTT
>WBZP01000393.1_pt1 | contig 60287 bp, 51 predicted proteins | sample 5204301 | NCBI WGS metagenome assembly WBZP01 (sample SAMN12412401, study PRJNA552823) | activated sludge metagenome | isolation source: activated sludge from nitrification reactor of wastewater treatment plant... | place: USA: Pennsylvania | collected 2017 | reverse complement strand
GGATAGTTTAGCGTTGCCGCCGCGGCATCGGGGCGTCGGGCACCCTCGCGCGCGCCGGCACGCGCGAGGACGACTTGCGATCCTCTCCGGCAAGGGAGGCCGGGTCGTCAATATCAATCGCCTGCCGTCGACTGCGGATTCAGCTTTTCTATCCGAAGATTGGAATTTTGGACGGCCCGAAACCATTGCGGTCGCTAGAATTGCCGGCACACGGGAACACACACGGGAGCTCGATGTGACGGCTTCAATAGCGAGCAGCCAGGCCATTCTGGTGGTCGGCGGCGGCATCAGCGGCATGACCGCCGCGCTGGAGGCGGCGGAATGCGGCAAGCAGGTCTTTCTGGCGGAAAAGACTCCGACCCTGGGGGGGCGTACCGCGTTGCTCTACCGCTACTTTCCCAAGATGTGCCACCCGACCTGCGGCCTGGAAATCAACCTGCGCCGGCTCAAGGGCAACAGGAACATCCGCGTCATGACAATGAGCCAGGTGCTTGCGGTTTCCGGCCGGCGTGGCGACTACAGTGTGACGCTCAAGGTTTCGCCGCGCTACGTCAATGACAACTGCACCGGCTGCGGCGACTGTGCCAAGGCCGTCGGCGCCGAAATCGACAATCCCTACGAGTACGGTTTGGCCAAGACCCGCGCCGCCTACCTGCCGCATGCGATGGCCTACCCGCAGCGCTACGTGATTGATCCGTCCATCGTTGGCACGCCCGAGGGCGAGAAGGCCAAAGCGGCCTGCACGGCCGGCGCGGTCGATCTGGAAATGCAGGAAGAAACCGTCGAGATCAAGGTTGGCACGGTGATCTGGGCCACCGGCTGGAAACCCTACGATGCCGCGAAGATCCAGCCCTACGGCTACGATCGCTTCGCCAACGTGATTACCAGCCTTGAATTCGAACGCCTGGCCGATCCCCACGGTCCGACCGGCGGCAGGATTCTGCGGCCGTCCGACGGCAAGGAAGCGAGGAACATCGCCTTCATCCAGTGCGCCGGCTCGCGCGACGAGAATCACCTGCGCCACTGTTCGCGCATCTGCTGCATGGCCACCCTGAAGCAGACCCAGTACGTGCGCGAAGCCTGGGGCGACGGCGAGCATGGCGGCCAGTCGACGGTGTATTACATCGACATCCGCACGATCGACCGCCTCGAAGACTTCTACCAGATGGTGCAGAAGGACGCGACGGTCAGTTTCGTCAAGTCGAAGGTCGCCCGAATCGTGCAGGACAAGGACGCCAATCCGGTAGTGCAGGGCGTCGACACCGAGGGTTATCACCGCTATGCCACCACCCATGATCTGGTTGTTCTGGCGGTCGGCATGGAGCCCGAGGCCAACGGCATCAAGCTGCCGGACGACATGCTGCTTGACTCGTCCGGGTTCATCGAGGGTTCGTCGGATGAAGGGATGTTCGGCGCCGGCGCGGCAAGCAGTCCGCTCGATGTCAATCGCTCGGTGCAAAGCGCCACGGCCGCCGCGCTGCGCGCCATCAAGGTGATTCACCAGACAGCCTCAACGGAGAAGGTCTGATCATGGCTGACAACAAGTTCGCCGCCTACATCTGCTCCGGTTGCGGTCTCGGCGACAGGCTGGAGATCAAGACACTGGAGAAGATTGCGCAAAAGGAAGGCAAGATGCAGCTGGTCAAGAGCCATCCCTTCCTGTGCAATGCCGAAGGCGTAAAGATGATCAACGATGACATCGCCAACGATGCCGTCACGCATGTCTGCATCGCCGCCTGTTCGCGCCGTTCCAAGACCGAAGCCTTTCACTTTCCCACGGTCGCCATGTCGCGCGCCAATCTGCGCGAAGGCGTGCTCTGGGTGGTCGCCGAAGGCGCGGATCACGATGAAGTGCGCCAGGAAATGGCCGACGACTACGTGCGCATGGGCTGCGCCGAATTGAAGAAGATGAAGCTCCCGGCCGGCAACCCGGACAAGGCCACCAGCAAACGGATTCTGGTCGTCGGCGGCGGCATGTCCGGAATGACCGCGGCCTTGGAGGCCGCCGAGGCGGGCTACGAAACCTTGCTGGTCGAAAGGCATGGGCAACTCGGCGGCTGGGCGGCAAAGCTGTGGCAGCGCACGCCCTTCAAGGCGCCTTACGCCGCGCCGCAGGATACCGGCCTGACGGAACTGGCCGCCAAGGTCAGCGCGCATCCACTGATCAAAGTCCATCTGAATTCCAGCCTCGCGGAAACCGGCGGCGCGCCGGGACGCTTCACGGTCAAGATCGCCCAGGAGAGCGGGGCGGTAACGGAAGAGACGGTGGGAGCCATCGTCCAGGCCACGGGCTTCACCAGTTACGACATCGCCAAACTGCCGGAACTCGGCGGCGGGCAAGCCAACGTGATCGATCAGGCCGGGCTTGAGAGCCTGGCGTGCGCTGCCGACGGCAAGGCGATCAAACGGCCCGACGGCAAGGAAGTGAATACTGTGGTGTTCCTGCAATGCGCCGGTCAACGCGACAAGTCGCAGCAGGAGGGAGGCCGGCACCTGCCCTACTGCTCGGGGCATTGCTGCGCGACCAGCATCAAGCAGGCCCTGTATTTCAAGAGCTCCAATCCGGACGTCGATACCGTGGTCATGTACCAGGATCTGCGGGTGCCGGGAATGGGCGAGGATTTCTATCGCAGCGCCCAGGAACAAGGCGTGGTCTTCACCAAGGGCAAGGCCAGCGGCGTCGAGCCCGACGGCGACGGCTGCAGAGTCAGTTTCCGCGACCTGATCCTCGACGAGGACACCACGATCGCCGCCGATCTGGTGGTGCTGGCAACCGGCCAGGTGCCCAATGCGGGGGTCGAACTGGACGCGTGGACCCAGGTGACGACCGAGGCCGACGGCGGTTCGGAAGATGCCAGGCAGCGGAAGAACGAGATGCAGAAGATTTCCGTGCTCAAGCTCGACTACCGCCAGGGACCGGATCTGCCGCAACTCAAGTACGGCTTCGCCGATTCGCACTTCATCTGCTTTCCCTACGAGACCCGCCGTACCGGAATCTACGCGGCCGGCCCGGTGCGGCGCCCGATGGACATGTTGCAGGCCACCGAAGACGCCACGGGCGCCGCGCTGAAAGCCATCCAGGCGGTTGAAAATGCCAGCCTTGGCCGCGCCGCGCATCCGCGCTCGGGCGACCTGTCCTTCCCGCAGGTGCGACTCGAAGGTTGCACGCAGTGCAAGCGCTGCACCGTCGAATGCCCTTTCGGCGCCATCGACGAGGACGAAAAGCGCTTTCCGGTGTTCAACGAGCAGCGCTGCCGCCGCTGCGGCACCTGCATGGGCGCCTGCCCGGTGCGCGTGATCTCCTTCGAGAACTATTCGGTCGATACCGTCGGCAGTCAGATCAAGGCCGTGGATATGCCCGACGAGTTTTCGGAGCGGCCGCGCATCCTGATTCTGGCCTGCGAAAACGACGCCTACCCGGCGCTCGACATGGCCGGACTGTCGCGCATCGTGTATTCCGCCTTTGTCCGCGTCGTTCCGGTGCGCTGCCTCGGCTCGGTCAATACCATCTGGATCACCGACGCGCTGAACTCCGGCTACGACGGCGTGATGATGATGGGCTGCAAGAAGGGCGACGACTATCAGTGCCACTTCGTCAAGGGTTCGGAACTGGCCCACTACCGCATGAGCAAGATTGGCGATACCCTGAACCAACTCGGGCTGGAACCCGAGCGGGTGGTCACCCATGAAGTCGCGATCACCGACAATCGGCGCGTGGCCAAGCTGATCAACGACTACGCGGCGCAGATCAAGGAGCTCGGCATGTCGCCCATGAAGGGCTTCAATTGAGCGCGGAGCAGAGGACCATGAGCGACGTGAAATCTCGGGCGAATTCGGCCAACCTGGCGCGCTACCGCAACAACTTCCTCAAGGAGGTCGAGGAGCGCGTCGAGGAAGGCCACATGGTCAAGATGTGCATGCAGTGCGGCGTCTGCGCCGGCTCCTGCCCGTTCGGCCCGGACTGGGAGCATTCGCCGCAGAAGATCTTCATGATGATCCGCGCCGGCCAGCGCGACGCGGTACTCGGCTCCGACTCGATGTTCATGTGCACCTCCTGCTACAGCTGCATCGTGCGCTGCCCGCGCCAATTGCCGATCACGCACATCATGCACGGTCTGGCCAACTACGCGCATCGCCTCGGCCTGGCGCCCAAGGGCCAGCCCACGCGCGAGTTCGCCACGCTGTTCTGGAACAATCTGGTCAAGAAGGGACGGGTCAACGAACTGAAACTGACGCTTGGGCACTACTTCAAGGATGGACTGGTGTCGGGCATCAAGACCGCGCTGTCGATGCAGAGCATCGGCCTGGGCATGTTCAAGGCCAAGCGCATCAACCCCATGGAACTGTTCGGCGGTCACGGCATCAAGGATCTCAAGGGCTTCCATGCGATCGTCGCCAAGGCCAGGGAAATCGAGGATCGCAAGAAGGGCTTTACGGGCTGAGGGCCTTTCCCCCAGCCCCTTTCCCGAGGAAAGGGGTGACTTTGGTTCGCTGCGCTCGCAGGCAAAGTGGGTGCCACGGATGAAGTTTCGGAGAGTGACAATGGCAAAGAAAGAGTACGCGTTCTACCCCGGCTGCTCGTCGCAGCTCAAGGCCTCGGCGTCGAACTACCTGGTGTCGACCAACTCGATGTGCAATGCGCTCGACATCAAGCTGACGGAGATTCCCGACTGGAACTGTTGCGGCGCCTCGGTCGGCTACTGCGAGGGCGGCGAGCTGCCGCGGATCGCCATCAACGCGCGCAACTTCGCCCAGGCCGAGACCCATCTGCCAGGACAGGATATCGTTGCCACTTGCGCCGCCTGCTGGCTCGGTGCGCGCGAAAGCAAGGACCGGCTCGACGGTTCGGCGCAACTGATGAAAGAGACCAACGAGGCGTTGGCCGCCGCGGGCCTGCATTACAAGGGCGAAGTCAATATACGGCACATGGTCGAAGTGCTGATCGAGGACTTCGGCTACGACGGACTCAAGCAGCCGATGAAGAAGTCGCTGGAGGGCATCAAGTTCGCCGGTTACGTCGGCTGCCAGACCAACCGCCCCTTCGGCATCGACGGCGAATCCTTCGAGAACCCGATGTATCTCGACAAGATGGTCGAAACCTTCGGCGGCGAGGCGCTCACCACCTACGACCAGAAGGTGACCTGCTGCGGAGGCGCGCTCGCGTTTTCCGAGCCGGACAAATCGCAGCGCCAGATTCGCGACATTGTCGAATCCGCCTACGACCACGGCGCGGAAATGATCGTCACGCCCTGCCCCTTGTGCCAGGCCAATGTCGAGGTGTATCAGTCGGAGATCAACAAAAAGCAGGGCACCAAGCTCAACATGCCGGTGCTCTACTACTCCCAACTGATGACGATTGCCTACGGCGGCAATGTCCGGGAGGCCGGCCTCGACGGCCACTTGATCCGCGCGGAAAAGCTGGAGAAGATCGCCGGCAAGTAATTCGCTTCAGGCGTCGCCGAAGAACCCCAAGCGCAGTTGGCGTGCCGGATCGGTTGCGATCCGCCGATACCGGCATCCTTGAACTCGCACGAACGGGGACGAGCACCCTGTTTTGACTGGTCGGGGCGAGAGGATTCGAACCTCCGACTCCTGCGTCCCGAACGCAGTACTCTACCAGGCTGAGCTACGCCCCGATGGCAAGACGGTAGCAAGGACGGACTGCGGGAACAGACCGAGGATCGGGCCTGGTGCCACCCTTGCGGACATCGCGGCGCTCAGAAACTTCGATTGACCGCAACGTCGGCCAATTGTAGCAGCGTTTCCTTGAACTTTGAGTCGGCCAGAGGCGCCAGCGCAGCCTTGGCCATTTCGGCCTCGTCGAAGCCGTGCCGGCGCGCGGCGTCAAGGGCTCCGCTGGCGCGCACCGCCGCCAATACCTCCGCGAAACTGTCGCTGCTGGCGTTTTCGATGGCCGTGCGGACCAAGGCCGCCTGCTGCGGACTGCCGTGCTGGATGACATGAATCAACGACAGTGTCGGCTTGCCTTCGGCCAGATCGTCGCCGAGATGCTTGCCGGTTTCCGCCTCCAGGCCGGAATAGTCGAGCACGTCGTCAATCAACTGGAACGCGGTACCGATGTGCATGCCATAAGCCGCCAGCGCTTCCTCGATTTCCGCGCTGGCGTTGCCGAGAATGGCGCCCAGCCGCCCGGCTGCCTCGAACAGCTTGGCGGTCTTGTAGCGTATGACCCGCAAATACGCCTCGACGCCGACATCGGCGTTGCGGCAGTTCATCAGTTGCAGCACCTCGCCCTCGGCAATGATGTTGGTGGCATCGGCCAACACCTGCATCACGCGCATGCTGCCCACCCCGACCATGATCTGGAAGGCGCGCGAATAGAGAAAATCACCGACCAGCACGCTGGCCGGGTTGCCGAACACCGCATTGGCCGTGTCGCGGCCGCGACGCAATGACGAGTCGTCGACCACGTCGTCGTGCAACAGCGTGGCGGTATGGATGAATTCGACCACGGCAGCCAGTTCGTGATGACAGGTGCCTGAATAGTCGCAGGCACGGGCGGAGAGCAACACCAGCGCCGGGCGCATGCGCTTGCCTCCGGCCGAAATGATGTACTCCGCAACCTGGCGAACCAGCGCCACTTCCGAATGGAGCCGCGTCCGGACCACCGTGTCGACGGAGCGCATGTCGGCGTCGATCGGAGCATACAAGGCGGCGAAATCCACGGTCGTTGTCACGTTGGCGAAGCAAAGGAGAGATGTTAGGCGGCGTGCCTGAAAGCGTCAATGGACGCGCAACTCACGCGACCGGCTGGCGGTCCCGCAACAAATAAGGTACGGGCCATACGGCGCGTCCTCGGGTGGCGTCGTGCGCCTGTCATCGGTCCTCGGTGCGGACCTTGAGCAGCGCCTTCAGCGGTGCCCACTGGCGACGGCTGACCGGCAAGCGTTCCGCCGCTCCGTCCAGAATCACTTGCCAGTGTGCATCGGTGTCGCCCGCATCGGTCGCGCGCTCAACGCCGGCAACGGCGCCGCGAGCCACCAGGCAGTTGCGATGGATGCGAAGGAAGCGCTCCTTGAATTCCGTCTCAAGCTGTACCAGCGACTCTTCGAGAAGAAACTCGCGTTGCGCGGTGCGCGCGGTGACATACTTCAGCTCCGCCTTCAGATACAGGATGGCCGCCACGGGCACCAGCAATATGCGGCCGCGTTCAACGCAGGAAAGACTCTTGCGAATTGCCAGCGCCGATTTTTCGAGACGAACGCCGTCATCTGCTCTACGGCGGGCTTTCCTCAAAGCATCGGCGAGACGAGTCGCGCGCACCGGCTTCACCAGATAGTCCAGTGCCGCCAGTTCAAACGCCTGTACCGCGTACTGATCGAACGCTGTGACGAATATCACGGCGGGCGTCGTGGACAGCAGTGCCAGGTGGCGCGCGAGCTCCACCCCATCCATGCCCGGCATCCGGATGTCGATCAAGGCCACGTCAAGGTCGCCTGCCTGGGCGCGCTCCAGTGCCGCAAAGCCGTCCGCCGCCTCGCCGACGACCGTGTTCGGCACTTCGCCGGCGATGTCGCCGAGCAGGTCGCGCAGGCGGGCACGCGCCGGTGCCTCGTCGTCGACCAGGAGAAGGCGCAGGGCGTCGCTCATGTCGTGGCCACCGGGCGATATGGGAACTCGATGGTGACAAGAAATCGGTCGGCGCTGACTTGGGTCGTCATGGTTGCTTCAAGCTCGAAGAAGAGCATCAGTCGTTGGCGGATATTGTTCAGAGCCATCTGATTGCCATGTTTGTGACTGTCCGCCGGATTTAATGGATTGGAGAGTTCCATGCGCAAGCGGGAATCCGTCTGTTCGAAGCGGATGGTGATTTCGCCGGGTTCCGTCGCCGGCTCGATGCCGTGATATACCGCGTTTTCCAGCAAGGGCTGAAGCATCAGGGGCGGCACCAGGGGATCCGGCGGGCAGGCGGTCATGTCCCATCTGACGCGCACGCGCTCCCCCAGTCGCAGTCGTTCGAGATTGATGTATTGCCGTGCGACCAGAATCTCCTCCGACAGCGGTACGAGGTCGGCATTCTCGCGCATCAGCACACGAAACAGGTCGGCCAACTCCTCGAGCGCGGTCTCGGCCCGGCGCGGGTCGGAACGCATCACGCCGAGCACGGCGTTCAAGGCATTGAACAGAAAATGCGGTCGGATCCGCGCGGTAAGCGCCAGCAGCCGGGCCTCGGCCAGGGCGGGCGAGCGCGCGCGTCCGCTCATCTCGAACCATCCCAGCAAGACGACCACCGCGATTGTTACCCATAGGGCAGTCCGACCGAGTCCGGCCGCATTCGCCTCGACCAGATGTATCGCCGCGAAGAAATTGCGCACGGCAGCCGTAACCAGCAGCACCAGCAGCACCACAAGGACTGCGCCCAGCCACTTCGACAGGCGCGCCAACCACGGACTGGTCAGGCTCAGGATGGCAAGACTGGCCAGCGTCACCGGTTCGATCAGCACCGCCAGGTCGAAAAATTCGGCCGCCAAGCGGCGCCATTCGCGATTGGCGGCCAAGACTGCGAGCATGGCACCGGAATTGACCAGCAACAGCACGCGCAGCCAGGAGCCCGGCCGGCGCAGGTCCTGCGAGCCGGCGAACGGAGAAATTTCCCTTATACTTCGCGCATCGTTCAATTGCCTGTCACCTTTGATTTTCCAGTGTTTTTTTATGGCCGCTGCACGTAACGCCGACGGAGCCGGCGCCGGTCTCGATTCAATCGTAGTTCAATTGCATGCATTGCCCGCTGACATGGCAGCCCGATTATGACAGAACCCAAACTGCCGGCTTCTCCGCCAATTCCGGAAACCTGGTCCGGCCGCTTTTCAGAACCCGTTTCCGACCTGGTCAAACGTTACACGGCTTCCGTGTTCTTTGATCGCCGGATGTGGCGCCAGGACATCCGCGCTTCGCTGGCGCATGCCCGGATGCTGGCGGGCCGGGAGATCATCACCGCCACCGACCTGGCGGCGATCGAGCAGGGCATGGCGGCGATCACCGGCGAGATCGAAGCGGGTGGTTTCAACTGGAATCTGGACGACGAGGATGTACATCTCAATATCGAGAAGCGGCTTACGGCGCTGGTCGGTGACGCCGGCAAGCGCCTGCACACTGGGCGCTCGCGCAACGACCAGGTGGCCACCGACATCCGGCTCTGGCTGCGCGACACGGTCGACCAGATCGACGAGCTGTTACGAGATTTGCAGAAGGCGCTGCTCGACGCGGCGGAAGCGCACGTCGACACGCCTCTTCCGGGTTTCACGCATTTGCAGGTGGCGCAGCCGGTAAGTTTTGGCCACCATCTGCTGGCCTATTTCGAGATGCTGGGGCGCGACCGCGAACGCTTTGCCGATTGCCGCCGGCGTGTCAATCGGTTGCCGCTGGGCGCCGCGGCGCTGGCCGGCACGACCTTCCCGATCGACCGCGAAGCGGTGGCGCGCGAGCTGGGCTTCGAGGGCCTTTGCGAGAATTCGCTGGACGCCGTGTCCGACCGCGACTTCGCCATTGAATTCTGCTCCGCGGCTGCCGTCTTGATGATGCATGTCTCGCGTCTTGCAGAGGAACTGATCTTGTGGATGAGCCCGCGCTTCGGCTTCATCGATCTCGCTGACCGTTTCTGCACCGGCTCGTCGATCATGCCGCAGAAGAAGAACCCGGACGTGCCGGAACTCGCGCGCGGCAAGAGCGGCCGCGTCTTCGGCCATCTGATGGGGTTGCTGACGCTGATGAAAGGGCAGCCCTTGGCCTACAACAAGGACAACCAGGAAGACAAGGAGCCCTTGTTCGACACGGCCGACACGCTGGTCGACACCCTGCGCATCTTTGCCGAACTGGTGCCCGGCATTCGCGTCAAGCCCGAGGCCATGGCCGCTGCCTTGCGCCAGGGCTACGCGACCGCCACCGACCTGGCCGACTATCTGGTCAAAAAGGGCCTTCCGTTTCGCGATGCACATGAAGCCGTGGCGCGCGCGGTACGTGCCTGCGAGGCGCGGGCTTGTGACCTGAGCGACCTGACGCTGGCGGAATTGCGGGCCTTCTCGCCACTGGCGGACCAGGACGCCTTCGCCGTGCTGACCGTACGGGGTTCGCTGGCTGCCCGCGACCACCTCGGCGGCACCGCGCCGGCGCAAGTCCGCGCGGCGATCGCGCGGGCGCGGGCGCGACTCTGATCGCCGAGCGATGAAGCTTCCCGAGCGCATCGGCAAGTACGAAATTCGCAAGAAACTCGGCGAGGGCGCGACCTCGATCGTGTACCTGGGCTTCGACCCTTTTGCGGAGCGCGAAGTCGCGGTCAAGGCGATTTTTCCGGAGATTCTGCGGGACAAGGATCGGGGCCGGCTGTACCGGCACCTGTTCATGACCGAGGCATCGCTGGCCGGCAAGCTGCTGCACCCGCACATCGTGCAGATCTTCGATGCCGTGGCCTCGGATGAGCAAAGCTACATTGTCATGGAATACGTCCGGGGCGGCACTCTGGAGCCTTTCTGCACGCCGAGCACGCTGCTGCCGGTGGACCGGTTGGTGGAAATAATCTTCAAATGTACGCGTGCCTTGGACTACGCTTTCCGCGCCGGCATCACCCATCGCGACATCAAGCCGGCGAATATCCTGCTGGTCAATGCCGGGGACAGCGCCGAACGCGCCAGCGGCGACATAAAGATCTCCGACTTCGGCGCGGCGATGATGACCAGTGGCGAACAATCGCGTACCCAGGTATCGGGAGTCGGCTCGCCGGCCTACATGTCGCCGCAGCAGGTACGGGAAATGACGCTCAACCACCAGACCGACATCTATTCGCTGGGCGTGGTGATGTACCAGTTGCTGACCGGCCGGCTACCGTTCCAGTCCAACTCCAACTACGGCATGATTTATCAGATCTGCAACACCGATCCGCCGCCGCCTTCGACCTTTCGCAGCGACATGCCGGCCAGCCTCGACGCCGTGGTCGCTCGTGCGATGAACAAGGAAATCGAGACGCGCTACCAGAGTTGGGAAGAGTTCTCCCATGATCTTGCCCAATCCTTCCGCAACAAGCTGCTTTCCACGCAGCGTCAGGCATTCCCGGACAGCGCCAAGTTCGAGTCGCTGCGCGCCTTGCCCTTCTTCGGCGAATTTTCCGATGTCGACCTATGGGAAGTCGTGCGTTTCTCGCGCTGGGACGACGTGGCATCCGGCACGGTGATCATGCGCGACGGGGAACGCGGCGAATTTTTCGCGTTCCTGCTCGACGGGGAACTGGCGGTCTCGAAGATCGGACATACGCTGGGCACGCTGGCACCCGGTGAGTGCTTTGGCGAGATGGCAGTGATCCGGCGCGGCCAGCACACCCGCGGCGCGGACATCGTGGCGCAAACGTCGGCCCGCGTCGTGACGATTTCGGCCCACTCGCTGCACAATGCCTCCAAGGCCTGCCGCATGTACTTCTACCAAGGCTTTCTTGACGTCATCGCCGGCCGCCTGGATGATGCCAACGCGCGCCTGGTGTCGCTTTGAAGCGCGATGTCGAAGCCGATTTTGGCGCCATCGCGGCGGCGATTCGCGAGCGAACCGCGACCCCCTTCGACGCGTTTTCAGCCAGCCCGGTCGGCGGCGGATCGATACATCGCGCCTGGCATTTCCAGGATGGACACCACCACTTTTTTGTCAAGACCAATGGCATTGCCGCGGCGCCGATGTTCGCGGCGGAAGCCCAAGGGCTGCACGCCCTGTCAGCCAGTGGGGTGGTGCGAACGCCGGCTGTCATTGCCTGCGGAAGCACCGAAAGGCTGGCGTTTCTGGTGCTCGAGTATCTCGATCTGGCACCTCTGGATCGAACAGGCGGCAGCCAACTTGGCGTGGCGCTGGCCGAACAGCATCGTCTAAGCGCGGAGACGTTCGGCTGGGCCTGCGACAACTTCATTGGCGCCACCGTTCAGTGCAATGCAAGTCACCCGACCTGGCCGCACTTCTTCGGCGAGCGCAGGCTTCGGCCGCAGTTGCAACTAGCGTTGCGCAACGGCATGGACAGAGCGCTGGTCGTCAAGGGCGAGGCGCTTATCGAGCGTTGTGGCGGACTGTTCATCGACTACCGGCCGGTGCCGAGTCTGCTGCACGGCGATCTTTGGTCAGGCAACGCCGCGCAAACAGGCGATGGCACCGCGGTGATTTTCGATCCGGCCTGCTACTACGGCGATCGTGAAACCGACATCGCGATGGCGGAACTCTTCGGTGGTTTTCCCGCCAGCTTCCATGCCGCCTATCGCGCCGCTTGGCCCTTGGATTCAGGCTATGAAACGCGCAAGCCGCTCTACAACCTGTACCACATCCTGAATCACTTCAACCTGTTCGGCGGTTCCTATCTGGGGCAGGCGCGACGAATGATCGAAGGGCTGCTCGCAGATCTAAAGCGCTGACCAGTGGTTGCCGTTGCAACCGTCGGCGGGGCGGGGGAGCGAGGGCGGTCGGGACCCGGCAACCCGTCTGGCCATGGTGATCCGTAAAGACTTCGAGCACGGCCCTATTCGCCATGGAACCGGGCGGGAGCTCTTGCCCAAATGGTTTCATGCTACGTTGAGTATCGGTTCCAACTGTTTCTGCAACTCACCCGACTGATACATCTCTGTCATGATGTCGCTGCCGCCAACGAACTCGCCGTTGATATAGAGTTGCGGCACGGTCGGCCAGTTGGCGTAATCCTTGACCCCCTGGCGAATGTCCGGATCGGCGAGCACATCCACCGTAACGATCTCCTTGACGCCGCAAGCCTGCAATATCTGAATCGCCCGCGCGGAAAAACCACACTGCGGAACCTGCTGCGTTCCCTTCATGTACAGCACTACCGGATTGCCGGTAACGGTGGCGTGAATCTTCTGCTTGATGTCCATGGCGCCTTCCAATTAATAGTTGAGTAAATAACTCAGGATATTCTAGCCGCGCAATGCGCTGCTGGTCAAGTCGCTTCGATCGGCCTTCGGAAATCCCGCAACACGAGGCATCAGTTTGTCCCGCCGCTTGGGGGCCTGCCTTGGCTGAATCGTTCCCTTCAAGACGAATCAGACGAAACCAGCCCGCGGCCGGAGTCGCCTCGTTGGCCGTCATCCGGAGGTTGTCGACAGCCTGCAACACGTCCTCGAAGACCACGTCAAGACGCGTCGCGACATGGCGCGTCAGCGGGTTCAGCCGGTGCTTCCAGCCCGTTTCGCCGCGCCGCAGGAACTTGTCGGATACCATCACCTGCCCGCCGGGCTTCAATACGCGTGCCGTCTCGGCGAGGCACAGAGTCGGCGCCGGGACCACCGCGAGAATCAGGTGCAATACGGCAACGTCGAAGCTGGCATCGGCAACCGGCCGGCTCCGTGCGTCGCCGCCGTTAGGAATGCATCATAAAATGGGGCGACCAGCGTGCAGCTGTGGTCCAGACTCAATGCAGCACGCGTGGCATGGACAGTACGAACTCCGCAATTGGCGCTTCGAACTGCACGCCGTCCTCGGCCGTCATCTGGTAACTGCCCTTCATCGTACCCACCGGCGTCGCAAGCTGGCAGCCACTGGTGTATTCAAAACTCTGCCCCGGCGCCAGTAGCGGTTGGTGCCCAACCACCCCCAAACCCCTTACTTCCTGCACATGGTTCGCGGCGTCGGTGATGATCCAGTGCCGTGAAATCAGTTGCGCGGGAACGTTGCCGGTATTCCTGATCGTGACGGTGTAAGCGAACACGTGACGATTGATCTGCGGATCCGATTGTTCCGCGACATACTGGGTCGCGACGGAGACAGCGACCACGTATCTTCTTGCCTCAGCCATGGGGAACCATTCAACACCAATTTGCGCGGCAGGGCAAGAAACGGGTGATGGCAGCACCGTCGATCGTCGATCTTGACCATCGCTGCCGATTCCGCGACACTGCCAACATGCGAGCCAATTAGCTCCCCACCCTTCTGCCCAGACCGGTTTCATGACAACTCCCGAATCAAGCGCCGTCGCACCCCGCTTTTACGAGCGACTGCGCAACGCCGGCATCGAGCCCGAAGACGACGAGGAATTGCGGTTGAACAAGTCGCTGCTGATGCTGGCGACCGGTCTCGTCAGCGTGGCGATAATGGTTTGGGTAACCATCTATTCGGTTCTCGGACCGCAAGTTTCGACGACGCTACCCTTTGCCTTCCAGATCTTGCTGGCGGGCAACATGGTCTATTACATCAAGTCCCGGAATTTCGGTTTTTTCCGCACGAGCCAGTTGGGACTGTTCCTGTTTCTGCCCTTCGTCGCGCAATGGAGCGGCGGCAACATCATCTCCACCAGCGGTGTGCTGCTTTGGGCTCTGCTCGCGCCGGTTGGCGCGATCCTGTGCATCGGCGTGCGCGAATCGGTGAGTTGGTTTTTCGCCTGGGTCACGCTTACCGCCTTGTCCGGAGCCGTGGATTACTTCATTGCTGACGCATCGCTGGCGCCGGCGACCGACGTGCCGCTCCGAACCACGATCGTATTTTTCACGCTCAACTTCATATCGATATCGAGCATTATCTATATGTTGCTGCGGCTCTCGATTGCGGAAAAGCGCAAGGCCCTGGAAAGTCTCGAAGTAGCCCATCAGCAAGTGCAGATCGCGCAGGAACGCTCGGAAAAACTGCTGCTCAACATTCTGCCCGAAGCCGTCGCGGAGCGCTTGAAGAGCTCGGACAAGACCATCGCCGACGGCTTTGCCGATGTCACAGTCATGTTCGCCGACATCGTAAATTTCACCCAGGTGGCGGCCAACATGTCGCCGTCACAGGTGTTCGCCATGTTGAACCGCATATTCTCCGCCTTCGACGAACTGGCTGAAACCTACGGCCTGGAAAAGATCAAGACCATCGGCGACGCCTACATGGTCGCCGGAGGGCTGAACGAACAGCTTGCCGACTATTCGGCCGCCATCGCCGATATGGCGGTGGCCATGCGCGATCTGCTGCGACGTGACTTCACGATCAACGCCTCACACCTTGAAGTGCGCATCGGGATCGGCACCGGCCCGATTGTCGCCGGGGTCCTCGGCAAGAAGAAATTCATCTACGACGTCTGGGGCGACACGGTCAACATCGCCAGCAGAATTACCGCGGAAGGCGTTCCCGGCATGATCCAGTGCGACACCACGACCTACCACCGCTTGGCGGCAAGCTTCGATTTTCACGAGCCGCAAACAATCTATCTCAAGGGCAAGGGCAACATGACGGTGTATCGCTTGATCGGCCGCAAAGGCGGGGTCGGCAGCGAATCTTAGCCTTCCTGCGCCAGTCGAAAACACACCTTTCCGGTGCGATTCTCGGCCAGTGCCAGGCGGTATCCGGCGGCCTGCGCGTAGCGTGCCGCGTGATAGAGCCCGATTCCGTAGCCGCTTTCCGACGACACCGGACCGACAAAAAGCTTCGAAGCAATGTCCGCCGGTATCGCCGAGCCGTCGTCGCAGACCATTAGTTCGTACCCACCGTCCCGGGACCGCAGCTCGATTTGCAGGCGGAGGCCGGGTTCGCGCAAGCGCTTTTCCGCGGCGTTGCGAATCAGGTTGTCGGCGACGCCCGAAAACACCTCGGCGGGAAGCGTCCCTTCCAGCGGCAAGTCCGCCGTGAAGTTCGCCAACTCCAGTGTCGCCATTCGCTGACGGAATTCCTGCCACCATTCCGCGGCGGGCATCCAGCGGGCGGAAGCCACGCTCTCCGGCGCATTGAGTTTCACCAAGGTTTCGGCCAAGCGATCGCTGATTGCGGGCAGTTGGCGGCGCAACAGCGACTGATACTCCGGGGACCGCTCGGAACCCGGCTCCAGGCCGGCCGAACACAGAGCGTTCAAGGATTGCAGAAGATTCTTCACATCATGTGTCAGCCGCGCGCCCGTCTCGTGCACGGCCTGCATGTAGGACAACTGCTTCAGCGCCTTGGCTCGTTGCTTGTCCCCGTAGAACTGGGCAATCATTTGTGCCAGCAGGTTGAGGTGCCAGATCAGTGCCGGCGTCAGGGCGTACCGTGTGTAGAACGCCAGGCCGACGCCGCCGCGACTAAACTCCCAGCAGTGATCACCGGTCTGGCCGAATTGCCCCTTGCCGCCGCCGACGACCCATTCTCCGCCGATCACCCAGGCCAGTTTCTGCGCCATGTCGCGGCAAGCTTGTTCGAGAAAACGCTCGGGATCGTCCTCGTTCGAGGCGAGTTCGGAAAGAGCGTGCAGCCATTGCTCGACCGGTAAACCGATCGACATCATGTAGCGTGAAAACAAATTGCCCAGCCCGGAAAAGTCGGCGTAAGGGTTCCACGCCAAGCCGAGCAGCAAGAGCACCGCACCGATCAACAGCAGGGCTTGCAACAAAGCCTCGACGTAGGCGCTGCCAAATAACATCATCGCCGCCAGGCTGGCCAGCACAAGCACGGCGAGGAGTAGAAAGACGAACAAGCTGGAGATGAAATCGACGACCTCGGGCGATGGGTCCTTCTCCGCTTCCTTGGGCAGAGACACCATCACGAGCAGCGTCAGCGTCAGGCCGACATAGCCCAGGTGGACGAACGAATCCGCCAAGCGCACCATCGGCAAGGCCATGGGTACCGCCATCAGCAGCAATGCAATCACCAGGAATCCCAGCGCCAGAAGGAAGAACAGGCGCGAAGCGCGCGCCCCGAACAGCAGCACCTTGCCGCCGACGATCCCGGCCAGCATCATGATCCAGACGGCCAGCAACCAACCCTTCAGGAAAAGCGTCGCCATCGTCACGACGCAAGCCACTCCGAACAACGAGCTGAACGACAAGCGCTGCTGGGCATGAACGAATGGCTGCCAGAGCATGAACAGGCCGAGATGGACCACAAATAGCGTCTTGCCCAGCAGCGTCTCCGGCCGCTGCCAGAGAACCAGAAACAGTGCCGCCAGCATGGCGGCCAGCAAGCCGCGTCGCAAAGCCACCAGGCGGTTCGGTAAGGCCGAAAAAAGCGCGGAAATCGCCACGAAGGACCGGTTGGCCGAAGCCCACCTGGGGAAAGAAGTCCCGATTGTAGCCAAACATGCCCGCTATTGATCTGCCGAATTCCCGACAGATATGTCAAATTCTTGACAGGTACTATGCCAAGAGTGGTAGATTGTATAAGGTAACTCAATGAATATAAACATGGAACAATATTGGCACGAATGGTGCTTCATAACGGTCGTCATACGAACTCTATATGGGAGACAGAATCATGAGAAGCCAGCAATCCGGTTTTACCTTGATCGAAATCGCCATCGTGCTGGTCATCATCGGCCTGCTCCTGGGTGGCGTATTGAAAGGCCAGGAGTTGATCAACAGTGCCAAGATCAAGAACGTGGCAAACGATCTGAATGGAATCGCCGCGGCGGTTTATTCTTATCAGGATCGCTACAAGACCTATCCCGGGGATGATAACGGGGCCGCAGCGCGTTGGGCTGGCGCGCAAGATGGCAACAAGGACGGCATCGTGAGTGGGGAGTTTTGCGAGGATCCTGTGGCCGGACTGCCCGCGGCCGCACCACTTGGCGAGACGATCAAGTTCTGGCAGCACCTTCGACTGGCTGGCTTTGTCGGCGGCGACACGACATCGGGAGAACAACCGCAAAATGCCTTGGGTGGCATTGTCGGAGTTCAGACTGCGGCGGGGACTGCAGTACCTCCAGCAGTAATCGATATCGGTGGGTTCGTTGTCTGCACAAGCAATCTCAGCGGCAAAATTGCCGAAGCCATCGATCGCCAGTTCGATGACGGGCTGCCGAACCGGGGAACATTGCGGGCCTTCACGCAGAACAGGGCCCCGGTGGCGCGTGGCTGCACTGCGGCAACCAATGTCACCAGAATCGCGTCTGCCGTTGCCGCGTACAACGCTTCCGACGACACCGAACTCTACACAATCTGCAAGTCGCTGTAAGGACGCCAGCCGTTGGAAAAAGCCCGCTTCGGCGGGCTTTTTCAATTCCGGCCGGGCTTCGGCAGACACCGCGCCGGCGGCGCTAGCGCGCAACTTCGGGTCGCGACTGTGCCGGGTCCTGCAAGGTCGATTTCATCCAGTCGATCACACTTGGCGTCGGCACCGACGGCGCCGCCTGCGGGCACGGTTGCTATAATTTGGCTCCATCATATGCGTCAGCCCCGATGATCCAAGCCGTCAAGCCGCCAGAATTTTCGCCACCGGCGCGCCTCCATGGCGAAGACCGTGCCGTGGCGATGGGGCGCCAGGTGCTGGAAATCGAAGCGGCGGCGGTCGCCGCGCTGGCACGGCGGCTGGGCAGCGAATTCCGGGCGGCGGTGAAGCTGATACTGGATAGCCGCGGTCGCGTGGTGGTCAGCGGCATTGGCAAGTCAGGCCATATCGCCCGCAAGCTGGCCGCGACGTTTGCCAGTACCGGCACGCCGGCCTATTTCGTCCATGCCGCCGAAGCCATACACGGCGATTTGGGCATGATCACCCGTGAAGACGTGCTGATCGCCATTTCCAATTCGGGCGAGAACGATGAGCTGCTGACCATCGTCCCGCTGGTGAAGCGTCTGGGCGCGGCGTTGATCGCGATTACCGGCAATGAGACCTCGTCCCTCGCACAGGAGGCGGACATCCATCTTGACGGTGGCGTCGAGATGGAGGCCTGCCCGTTGAATCTCGCTCCGACCGCGAGCACCACGGCCGCGCTGGCACTTGGCGATGCACTCGCCGTCGCCCTGCTCGATGCTCGCGGTTTCGGCGCCGAAGACTTCGCCCGCTCTCACCCCGGCGGTGCGTTGGGGCGCAAGCTGCTCACCCACGTCGGCGATGCGATGCGCGTCGATGTGCCAACGCTCGCCGAAGACGTCTCGGTTCCGGTGGCCCTGGCGGCGATGACGCGGGGTGGCATGGGCATGGCGGTGATCCTCGACGCGGCGAAGAAGATCAGCGGAATATTTACCGACGGCGACCTGCGGCGCGCCATGGAGCGTCTCGGCGACCTGCGCGCCACGCCGGTAAGCGCCGTCATGACGCGCCATCCGCGCAGCATCGGCGCGCGGCGCCTTGCTGTCGAGGCGGTCGAGATGATGGAAGCCAACAAGATCAATCAGCTGCTCGTGCTCGATGACAACGGCGTGCTGTGCGGCGCACTGAACATGCATGACCTGTTCCGCGCCAAGGTGGTTTGATGGCCGGATTGACGAAGGGGCCATGAGCAGGGCAAGCGAAAAGGCGGCCCAAGTCGTCCTGATGGGGTTCGACGTCGATGGCGTGCTCACCGACGGCACGCTCTATTTCAGTTCCCTGGGCGATGAGATCAAGGCTTTCTCCAGTCTCGACGGTCACGGGCTCAAGATGTTGCAGAGGGCCGGCGTCGAGGTGGCGATCATCAGCGGGCGCGCCTCTCGCGCGCTTGAGCTGCGCGCCGGGAACCTGGGGGTCGCGGCGCTGCACATGGGCGTCGAGGACAAGCGGGCGCTGCTCGCCGAACTTGCCGCGCAACGCGGGATCAGGCTGGAACAGACCGGCTACATGGGTGACGACGTAGTGGATCTGCCGATTCTGCGCACTTGCGGCTTTTCCGCCGCGGTCGCCGACGCCCACAGCGAAGTCCGGGCCCGGGTTGATTATGTCGCGAGCAGGGCGGGTGGTCGTGGCGCCGTACGCGAAGTCTGTGACCTGATCCTGCGCGCCCAGGACAAATGGGAAACGGCCATGGCGGAGTACCTTGTGTGAACGATCGTGCCGCGTCGCTGTTTCCGCTGCTGATGCTGTTGCTCCTGGCCGCGCTGACCTTCTGGCTGAACCGGGTGATCCAGGGCGACAACCCGCGTAGCCCGTTGCGGCACGATCCGGACTACTGGGTCGAACGCTTCGAGGTGCGTCGCTTCGATCCCGAGGGCAAGCTGCAGCACACGGTCGTCGCCCAGAAGCTGCTGCACTACCCGGATGACGATACAACGGTCGTCACCGCGCCGCACATCACCTATCATCAGAAACCGCGGTCCGAAATCTTCGCCCGCATGGCTTATATCGGCCGCGACGGCAAGGAGGTCGATCTGGTCGATGAAGTGCGGGTGATCCGTCAGGGTGCGTCGGGCGCCGCACCAAGCAGCCTGCTTGAAACCAAGTCGCTGACGGTATTCCCCGATGACGAAAAGGGGCGCACCAAAGATCCGGTTGTCATTACGCAGGGCAAGAGCGTGATACAGGGCACCGGACTCGAGTTTGACAATCGATCCGGCCTCTCGGTCCTGCATGGACGTGTGACCGGAATCCTCCATCGCAACCGGACCGGGACACCATGAACCCTTCTCTTCGACTCGCGGCCACTGCCGTCATCTTCAGCGTCGCGCTGGCCGGATCCCTCGCCAGGGCAGAAAAGGCCGACCGCGACAAACCGGTGAATATCGAAGCTGACCGGGTTTCCGTCGATGACGTAAAGCGGGTCCAGACCTTCGAGGGCAACGTGCAGTTGGTCAAAGGCACGCTGATGATCCGCGCCGAGCGCATTGTTGTCATACAGGACGATGATGGCTATCAGCGCGGTGTCGCGACGGGAACCAGCGGCTCCCTGCCGCGCTTCCGCCAGAAACGCGAGGGCCAGGACGACTATATCGAAGGGGAAGCGGAGCGCATCGAACACGATGCCAAGGCCGAGAAGACCGAGTTCTTCGGTCGGGCCTGGGTCAAGAGCGGTCTCGACGAGGTTCGTGGCCAATTCATTTCCTATGATGCGAGGACCGAAAGGTACTTTGTGACCAGCGGCCCTAACGGGACCCGCGCCCAGCCGGGCAGCGGAGCGCGCGTGCGCGCCGTGATCCAGCCCAAAGCCAAGGATCCGGGCGCCGGGGCGCCAACGCCCGCCTCTTCTTCGGCCATCGTCCCGTTGCTGAAAGGCGCCCCGGATCTCGTCAAGCCCCGAGACGAGACAGCACAGTAGAACCGTAGCTGGCCGGGTGGCCCGCTAATCGTCAACTCGCCCGGATAGTCGAAGGCGGTCTGGTTGTCGACTTCGGCCAAGCCAGCCGGTACCGCTGGCAGAACAGGCTGCTTTTCCAGTGGCGCACTGGGCAGTGGGTCCTTTTCCGGCCTGCCAGTCGGGAGGAGCGCATGGTCTGGTATCGACGCGATCACCGGAACTGGCCAGCCGCCAATCATTATTTGATCCCCGAAAAGGGCCCTTTGGTCGCCTGAGTTACGTTTCAACTTGTTGTTTATATTAGTTTAGTTGAGCAGATCGAAATTATTTTGTTGCAGCGCACAAAAATGTCTTGACTTGGCGCATCCGGCTCCTATAATGCAAACCATGATGCAGTGCACCATCGCCCCGGTGAATAGGGGCGGGCAACGTGACTACGACAACTGCCCCGTGTGTTGAAACATATTTTCAGGAGATCGCAATGAACGCCATGACCGAACAACTTGCCAGCGCCAACAAAGCCAACGTAGAAACCCTCTTGTCGGTTGCCAATACGGCATTCGCCAGCGCCGAGCGCTTGGCCGCACTCAACCTCAACACGGCCCGCGCCATGCTGGAAGACAGCGTCGCCAGCGCCAAGTCCCTGCTCGCCGTGAAGGATGTGCAGCAACTGATGGCGATGCAGACCACATTAGCCCAGCCGGCGGTCGAAAAGGCCGTCGCTTATTCGCGCAGCGCCTATGAAATTGCTACCCAGACCCAGGAAGAATTGTCCCGGATCGTCGAGAGCCAGTTCGCGGAACTCAACAAGAACATCGCTTCCGCACTCGACAAGGCCGCAAAGAACGCGCCGGCAGGTTCAGATGTTGCGGTGACCGCCGTGAAGTCGGCAATCGCCGCCGCCAACTCCGCCTATGACAGCATGAACAAAGCCGCCAAGCAAGTCGCCGACATGGCCCAGGCCAACGTCGCCGCCGCCACGTCGGCCACCGTCAAGGCGGTCGGCAGCGCCGCGGCTTCGAAACCCAAGAAAGCCGCCTGAGCGACCTGCTTTTCAACGTCTCCTCCTCCGGCCCTGCAAAGGGCTGGATTTACACCCGGCGCCAACAGGCGTCGGGTTTTTTTCGCCGTCGCAACGACTCGCCGCCGCTGCCCTCTGCGTAGTGTCCCGGATCCGCGTCGAGGGCCCTTGATCCACGGTGGCCGACCGGCACGGGTCGCTACAGTGCGCGCAGACGCTCACCCGCCGCCGCCAATGTCTTCTCACTCTTGGCAAAGCAAAAACGAATGACGCGGTGATCGTCGCCGTCGGGATTGAAGACCGAAACGGGAATCGCCGCCACACCGTGTTCCCGGGTCAGTCGCTGGACAAACTGGGTATCCGGTTCGTCGCTGATCGCGCCGTAAGTCGCCAGTTGGAAGTAAGTCCCGGCACACGGCAGAAGAACGAAACGCGAGGCCTCGAGCTGGCGCCGAAAGAAGTCGCGCTTGGCCTGATAGAAGCCGGCCAGATTGTCGGCGAACTCGGGTCGTTCGCGCATGAAATCGGCGAGGGCAAGCTGCGCCGGATGGTGCACCGTAAATACTAGGAACTGATGCGCTTTGCGAAATTCGCTCATCAGGGCACGCGGCGCCAGGCAATAAGCCACCTTCCAGCCAGTCACATGATAGGTCTTGCCAAAACTGGAGACGACAAAACTGCGCTCGCGCAGTCCGGGGTAACGGGTCACGCTTTCATGTCGGGGTGCGCCGGGCGCGCCATCCTTCTGGTCGAACACCACGTGTTCGTAGACCTCGTCGCTGACGACAACGATGTTGGTATTCCGTACCAGGGCTTCGAGTGCGGCCATGTCCTCCGCCGACCACACCGAACCGCTCGGATTGTGCGGCGAATTGATGATGATCATTCGGGTGCGCGCCGTGATCAAAGCGCGAACTTCGTCCCAATCCGGCATGAACTCGGGAAAGCGCAGATGGGCAAACACCGCGTGACCGCCATTGAGTTCGATGCCCGGAACGTAGGAGTCATAGACCGGCGCGAAGACGATCACCTCGTCGCCCGGCCGGACGCAGGCGGTGACGGCGGTATAGATCGCCTGGGTGGCCCCGGCCGTCACGGTCACTTCGGTGTCCGGATCGTAGCTCGCGAGATAAAGGCGCGCGACTTTTTCAGCAATTGCTTCGCGCAATGATGGCGCACCGGCCATCGCCGGATACTGGTTGGCCCCGGCCGCCATATGATGCGTCACGCGATCCAGCAGGACAGGCGATGGCGAAAAGTCGGGAAAGCCCTGCGAAAGGTTGATTGCGCCGTGTTCCGCGGCAAGCCGCGACATCACAGTAAAGATCGTCGTGCCGACGTTGGGCAGACGTGAGGGAAGGTACAGTGTCATCGCATAACTCTCGGGGCTCTAAGTCCGAGACGGAATCCTGGCTCGGCAGTTGGACTCGGCACTATAATCCCAGAAACCGTGGTTGGCGGCTTGCGATTCTTCGGAGCACCGCATGAGTTCTGACTCCTTTGGCCTCGATCGGCATCACCCGCCGGGTGCAAAAGCATTGCACCCGATTGTGCGACCAATGCGCGGTCTGCGGGCCTTGATCGTTGTCGCAGGGGCCGCTGCTGTGTTCGTTTCGCGCCTTGCCAGCCGACCCGCGAGCAGCACGCCCGGCTGCGACCAATAACGGCTTTCAAGGTAATCCGAGCGCCTGCAACGATTGTCGCCCGACCATTCATGGAACTTCCCACCCGCCGCGTCGGAGCCGCGATCGTCGTTTCGCCGAAGGGTCGCATCGACCACCAACACGCAGACAGCTTCAAACAAGCCTTGGATCCCTACCTCGGTGAGTGCAAAGCCGGCGGCGCGCCGCTTGTCCTCGACTTCTCGGCGGTGAGTTACATCAGCAGCGTAGGTCTGCGCGCGCTGATGCTCGCGGCGCGCCAGGTCAAGGCGCAAGGCGGCCGTATCGCGATTGCCGCCCTGACGCCGATCGTCGGGGAAGTCTTCGAAATCAGCCGCTTCAATCTGGTTTACGCTGTATTTGCGGACGTTGATGCGGCGCTGACCAGTTTTTCCGGCGAGGCATGAAGGTCCGCTTCTGGGGCACACGGGGCTCGCTCCCGGTCGCTCTTACGGCACCGCAGATCCGCCAAAAATTGATCTCGGCCCTGAGCGGCGCGATCGGGCGGCAACTGGATAGCGACGACAAGATCGCCGCCTATGTGGACCACGATCTCGGCTTTGATATCGCCGGAACCTTTGGCGGTCATACGTCCTGCGTACAGATCGAGGCAGCCCAAGCGACTTCCGGGGAGCACCTGATCTGCGATATGGGCAGCGGCGCGCGCCCGCTTGGACAGGCCATGGTTTCCGGGTGCGGACCCACCCACGGGCAGACCTACCACGTCTTCATGTCCCATTTGCATTGGGACCACATCATGGGTTTCCCCTTCTTCACGCCCGTATATGTTCCCGGCAACCGTATTGTCATTCACGGTTGTCACAAAGACCTCGAACGCGCCTTCCGTCGCCAACAAGCCGCGCCCAGTTTCCCGGTGGAGTTTGTCCAGCTCGCGGCGGACATTGAATTCGACTACCTGATTCCTGGGGAGACAGCCGAAATCGGGGGCTTCCTTGTCACCCCGAAGAAGCAGCTTCACGGCGGCGATTCCTATGGCTATCGCTTCGAGCGCGAAGGCAAGGTCCTCGTCTATTCGACCGACTCGGAGCACAGACTTGACGACGCCGATGAGCGTGACGACTTTGTCCGCTTCTTCCACGAGGCCGACCTGGTGATTTTCGATGCGATGTATTCGTTGGCCGACGCCATTTCGGTAAAGGCTGATTGGGGCCACTCGAGCAACATCGTCGGTGTCGAACTCTGCCAGTTGGCCGGTGTGCGATGCCTTTGCCTGTTCCACCACGAGCCGGCATCGGACGATGAAACCATCGCCGCGCTGCACATGGAAACGCGCCGCTTTGAACAGATCACGCGCGAGGGTCGGCCCTTGGAGATTCTGACCGCCTACGACGGACTTGAAGTCGTGCTTTAAAGCCCGATGAAATCCTTGATCATCCGGATTTTCCGCCTCTGGCGTCTCGGGCGCGGCAGGCCGGTCGCCGGGCTACTGCTGTTGGGACTGTCGCTGTTGCTCGCGACGCCCTCCTGGCTGCCGTTCGAGCCGCCCGACCCGTTCGAACCGGTCCGCCTGGCCTTGTACGACCGGTACCAGCGAATCTTTCCGCGCGAGCGAACCTCCGGGCCGGTAACTATTGTCGAGATCGACGAGGCTAGCCTTAAGCAACTCGGCGCCTGGCCCTGGCCGAGGAATCGTTTGGCGGCGCTGATCGAGGCGATCGGCAGCTACCAGCCTGCCGCCATCGGCCTCGACATGTATCTGCCAGAACCGGATTCGACGTCCCCGGAGGCGCTTGCCGCGCGTCTGCCCGCCACGGCAAGCCGCCTGCGCGCCGAACTGATGCAACTGCCGTCGAACGATGCCATTCTGGCCCGCAGCTTGCGCGCCATGCCCTACGTGGTGCTGGGCGCCGCAGGCTTCGAATTCGAAACGCTGACGACGGCGGACGGAATGCTTAGCAAAGCGCAGTTCATCACCAGCGGCGGCGACCTGAATGATGTCGCCCGCGCGGTGCGACACTATCCCTACGTGCTTGCCAGCCTTCCCGAATTGCAGGCAGCGGCGGCGGGGCAGGCGCTGCTTTCCGTGGATCTGGAAAAAGGCATCGTGCGGCGGGTTCCGCTACTGGGCGCGATAGGCAGCAGCGTGGTGCCAGGCCTCGCGATCGAAATGCTGCGTATCGGCTTGGGTGAACGAACCGTCGAAGTCGCGATGAACTTCGATGGGATCTCTGAAATCGGAATTGGCGACTTGCGGATCCCGACCCAGCCCAACGGCGAGGTATGGGTGCATTTCTCGCGGCGCGATGAAGGCCGCTACGTATCCGCCAGCGCGGTGCTCGGCGGCAAGGTTCCCGCGGAACTGCTGAGCAACAAGCTGGTACTGGTTGGGCTGACTGGCTCGGGCCTGATCGACAATCGGGTGACCCCGCGCGGCGATTACGTGCCCGGCATCGATATCCAGGCCCAGGTGCTCGAAAGTGCGTTCGACCGGCACTTCCTGCGGCGGCCGCCGTGGATGCCACGCGTTGAACTGGCTACGCTCGTCCTGGGGAGCTTGCTGCTGATCTGGGCCGTCCCGAAACTGCAACCTCGCATCGCCACCTTGCTGGCGGCGATCCTGTTCGTCACCCTGTTCGGCGCCGGCTGCGCCTTGTTCTTCTATGCTAATGTCTTGTTCGATGCGGCCACCCTGTTCGGTTCCCTGAATATCATCTTCGGCAGCCTGCTGGGGTCCGTATTCATCGATGCGGACCGCGAGCGGCGGCTGGCCGAGCGCTCGTTGCGGTTCGAGCGCGAATCGTCGGCAAAGCTCGCCGGCGAACTGGACGCGGCGCGTCGCATCCAGCTGGGGTCGCTGCCCCAGGCAAGCCGCCTGTTCGCCAACGAATCCCGCTTCGAAGTCGATGCGTTGCTGGAACCTGCGCGCCAGGTTGGGGGCGATCTGTACGACTTCTTTCTGCTCGACGACCATCGCTTGTTCTTTGTGATTGGCGATGTGTCGGGCAAAGGCTTGCCGGCGGCCCTGTTCATGGCCGTCACCAAAGCGCTGGCGAAAAGCCTGGCATTGCGGACCGCGGGCAGCGTTGGCGACATTTTGCAGGCCACCGATGTCGAGCTGTCGCGAGAGAATCCGGAGATGCTGTTCGTCACGATGATTGCCGGCATCCTGGATGCAAACTCCGGACGACTGGAACTTTCCAACGCCGGGCACGATGCGCCATGGCGCATAGAAACCTCGGGTGTGGCGCGACACCTTAAAGCCCTTGGCGGGCCGCCGCTGTGCGTGCTGGAAGGCTATCTCTACGAGAGCAGCGTGTTCGATCTGATGCCTGGCGATGCGCTATGCCTTGTCACAGATGGCGTAACCGAGGCGAACGACGCCGCGGGAAATTTGTACGGCGGCGAGCGACTCGCGGCCCTGCTCAACAGCGGCCTTCACCGGCCTGATGCGATCCTCGCGGCCATTCGGGAGGACGTGCGCCGATTTGTCGGGAACACCGAAGCTTCCGACGATCTGACGCTTCTCGCTCTGCGCTGGATCGGCAGCGCTGCGGCAGATCGATCGTAGCGATTCGTACGCTTCGGACTCTGGCTCAGCGGATGCTGATTTCGACGCGGCGATTGAGGGGCTCGGCGACGCCGTCGGCGGTAGCCACCAGCGGCTCGCGCTCGCCGCGTCCGACCGCATCGATCGGCGCCGATACGCCGTGCTCCCGCAGAATCTTGCGCACCGCTTCGGCACGCGCCAGAGCGAGGGCGTCGTTGTCGGTATCGCTGCCGACACGGTCGGTATGACCTATCGCGACGACCTCGGCCGCCGGTCGACGCGCAAGTTCCGCTTTTACCTGCTCCATCACCGGGACGGATTCCGCGGCCAACTCATCCGTGGCATTCAGAAAATAGATCACGAACGACACCGGACGCAAGGGCTGCGCGGCGAGCGCAGCGGCGTAGCGCTCACGCACCTGGGCTGGATCTTCCTGCACTGTCTCCAGGCCGCCGCGATTGTCCACAACGGCCCCGGCCCACGCCCGATCAAGCAGGCGTTCGCCATCGGCGGTGCGGACGGAGATCGCTCCCACCTTGCCATCGGGCGCGGGGAGCAGAACCACTCGATCGGCCGACGCGGGCAGCGCCAGTGCGACAATGAGCGCAAAAATGATGGCGACTTCCACGCTAATCCTCCGTGCCGACGGTTTCGATCACGAACTCGGTGCCGCGCACTCCAAGTGTCGTGGTTGGCGTCCGGAAGCGGACCGACTCGGGCGACTGCTTGGCGATCTTCCCGGACACCACTGACAGGGTTCCACGTTTGAGCGTCGTATCGATTGCGCCCGCATTGCTTGTGCCGTCAAACGCATACTTGTCCAGCGACAGCGAAGAATTCGGTCCGGCGGACAGCAGCGTATTGTCACGCAGCGTGATGCCGACGGCCCCGTCCGCGGCCGTCACCACGCGATCCGCAACGTGCAGTTCGACGCCCGGCGTTGCCGCGAGCCGTTGTTGACCGCGATGAATGCTCACTCCGCCCTTGGCAACCTTGACCATGCCGATCCCGGCTTCGGCGGCCAGCGCGCCAGCGGTGCACAACGCGAAGGCGCTCGGCAGCAAGCTGGCGAGGGCAAAAGTCCGGAGCCTGGCCGTCATTGGCCTCGCATTCTTTAGCGTAAACTTAATTCCCATGATTTCTCCCGACACCGAGATGAGCCCTGCCTGTGTTTTTGCGGCTCGACCTACCGAGCTTGGTGGAATCGTAGACCTGATTCGGACCCGTTGCAGACAATTCGGTGCCGCCCCAGACCTGGTTCAGCGGATCGAGCTGACGGTGGAAGAGCTCTTTGCAAACACCATTCAACATGGCTACCGGAGTAGCGATGGGGGCCAGGTCTGGATCAGCATCGGGCAAATTCGCGGCGGGGTTCGGATGATCTACGAAGATGCGGCGCCGCCGTTCAACCCCCTCGCCATCGACCCGCGTTCCAGCGACCCGACCCTTGACGGCGACAACGCGATTGCGCGTCCGCCCGGCGGCCTGGGGCGCCTGCTGATTGCCGGCATGTGCAAGGCCGGCCGCTACAGACATGAGGATTCGCGGCAACACAACGTCATCGAGCTTGAATTCTCGACCTGACGCAGGTCAGTCCAGCCCCAGCAGTTCCACCTCGAACACCAGCGTGGCATCGGGCGGAATCACTCTCCCGGCGCCGCGAGCGCCGTACCCGAGTGCGGGTGGGATGGTCAGTCTGCGCGTACCGCCGATCTTCATTCCCGGCACGCCCTCATCCCAACCGGCAATTACGCGTCCGGCGCCCAACGGGAAATCGAAGGGCTCATTGCGATCCTTGCTCGAATCGAATTTGGAACCGTCGGTAAGCCAGCCGGTGTAATGCACGGAAACCGTCTGTCCGGCGCGGGCTTCGCTACCTTCGCCAACAACCAACTCTTCAATTACCAGGCCGCTGGCCGTGGTGATCTGACTCATCGCGATGCTCCAGGATATGATTGATGGATGTCCGACCGCGCAACGGGAAACCTGATGGGGCAGGGGGATGTCACGGGGCGCATTTCACGCGACGCGGCGGACACGCATTATGCCTGAGCAGTGTGCGGCAGAGTCGGCCGGAAGATCCCTTCCGCGCCGGGTTGCGGCAGCGGGCGCGAGAACAGGAAACCCTGAAACTGTTTACAACCGATACCCAGCAGGATGTCGAGTTGCTCGCGGGTTTCCACGCCCTCGGCCAGGATGTCCAGGCCCAGGCTCCCGGCCAGACCAACGATGGCCGTGATGACCGCGGTATCACCCGGATCTTCAGTGAGGTCGTGCACGAAACTCCGGTCGATTTTCAGCTTGTGCACCGGAAAACGTTTCAGGTAGCTCAGGCTGGAATAACCGGTACCGAAATCGTCAATGGACAAGCGCACACCCATCGCGGCGATTTCCTCGAGTCTGGCCCGGGTTTCCTCGATGTCGTGCATCAGGGTGGTCTCGGTGATTTCCAGTTCCAGAAGCCTGCCCGGTTGCCCGGTATCGTGCAGTGTGCGGCGCAAAACATCGACCAGGTCCTTCTGCCCGAATTGGCGCGGCGAAAGGTTGACCGAAACCGGCAGTAGCGGCCGCCCCTCTTGCTGCCACAACCGATTCTGCCGCAAGGCCGCGGCCAGCACCCATTCGCCGATGGGCAGGATCAGACCGGTCTCCTCGGCGAGGGGAATGAACTCCCCCGGCGCGATCATCCCGTGCTCCGGATCGTTCCAGCGCAGCAGCGCCTCGATACCGCAAACGGCTCGACGTGGCCAATCGATCAGCGATTGATAATGCAGCTCCAGGGCCCCGGCGTCGATGGCCAGCCGCAGCCTGTTCTCCAGGGTGAAGCTGTGCGAGGCTTCGTCGTTCATTCTGCGGGAGAAAAACTGGAAATTATTTCGCCCCGCCGCTTTCGCGTGATACATCGCGGTGTCGGCGTTCTTCATCAGATCAAACACCTCGTCGCCGTCGTCGGGGAAGATGCTGATACCGATCGATGGCGTCGCGTGCAACTGGTGACTGTCGATGCTTACCGCCGGAGCCAGGGCTCCCAGAATCTTTTCCGCCACCTGCACGGCATCTTCGGGCGAGGACATCGTATGCAACACGACCACGAACTCATCGCCACCCAGGCGCGACACGGTATCGACCGCCCGCACAACGCTCTTCAGGCGCTCCGCGACATGCTTCAACAGTTCGTCGCCGACGGCATGGCCGAGGCTATCGTTGACATTCTTGAAACGATCGAGATCAAGAAACATCACGGCAACACGATGGCGGCCGCGTTGTGCCTGGGCCAAGGCCTGTTGCAGCCGATCATGCAGCAGTGTGCGATTGGGCAGACCGGTCAGGCCGTCATGATGGGCGATGTGCCAGATGCGCTGCTCCGCCTGCATGCGCTCGAAGACCTCCTCCTGCAACTGGGTGTTGGCGCTCGCCAACTCGGCGGTGCGCTCGACGACGCGCAGTTCCAGGTCTTCATGGGCGCGCAGCAGTGCCTCCTCGGCCCGATGGCGCTCCGTGACATCTTCGAAAATCCAGGTCATGTCGGCGCTGTCGGCATCGCCGCCAACCCGACGACCGGTGGCGCGCACCCAGAAGGTATTGCCGTCCCTGTGCCGCACGCGGCTCTCGCCGACATAGGTGCCGCCGGCCGAGACGACCGAATCTACCAGGGCGCCTTGGCGCTGGTAGTCGTCCTCGCTGAGATGGAAGACGCGCGTCGAACGTCCCGCGAGGTCCTCCGGCCGGTAGCCGAAGATCTCGGCCATCCTGCGGTTGCAGCTCTGTACCACCCGATCCCGCGCGAACATGATGCCCACCGCGGCGTTGTCGAAAATCATCTGCTGTTCTTCGAAGGCCAGCCGCGCCCGCTCTTCGGCCTCGCGTGTGGCGGTGAAGTCTTCGGCCAGCCAGACCGAGCCGGCCTGCGGGTTCTCCCGATCGAACGCGCTGCCGCTGATGCGCAACCAGACCGTGCGGCCGTCAGCGCGCAGATAGGACTGCTCCCGCCGATGCACGGCGCCGGCGATGAAGTCGGCATACACCTGCTCGCCGATGCGCTGGAATTCCTCGTCGCTGTTATACAGCCGTCGCGCAGATTGCCCCACCAATGTGCCCGCCGGCAGATCGAACAATTCCTCAAAACGGTGGTTGCAGCGCACGAAAATGCGGTTGCGCACGACCCCGATCCCCACCGACGCGGTATCCAGAATGGTGGACAACTCGCGTGTGCTGCGTTCCAGCGCTTCGATCATCGCGCGATCGTCGACGATGTCCTCGATGATCCACAAGGTACCGTCGCCGGGACGCTGAGGGTCGACGGCCTTGGCCGAGACCCGGCACCAGAACAGGCTGCCGTCCTTGCGCTTCAGTTGCGTCTCGGCGCGGAAAGCGCGCCCTGCCGCGAGAACCGGCCCGGCCTCGCGCCCAAGTTCGGAATAGGCTTCCTGATCGGCATAGAGGATCAGTGCCGGCTGATCGATGAATTCGTCGAGCGCGTAGCCGAACATCTCCGCGCAAAGGCGATTGGCCTGAGCGAGGCGACGGCACCGGGTGAACAGGATGCCGACGGTTGCATTGTCGAAGATGGCATTGAGTTCCAGCAAGACGGTCTTCGGTGGCAAGGCCGCAGGACGACCGCTCATCGCATCATTTCCGGTTCGCCAGTCGTCTGCAGCACGCGCAGCAGCGAGGACGTATCATTCTTCCCCCAGCGCAGGCCCATCAGCGCGTTGAGCTGCTGCGCCACCGCGGCCGAGACGGGCAGTGCCGCCCCGACCCGCGTTGCCTCGTCCAGCAGAAGCGCGTAGTCCTTGTGGTGCAGTCGCGCTTCGACGCCGGCGGCGAAGTCGGCCGTCGCCATCCGCGTGCCGAAAACGTCGAGCACGCGCGAGCCGGCCGAGCCATGCGACATCGCGGTACGAACCTTGGCGAAGTCGCTATCCAAGGCGGCGGCCAGGCGCGCGGCTTCCGCGCTCGCTTGAATCGCCGCCACCATCACCATCTGATTGCAAGCCTTGGCCACTTGGCCGGCACCGGTTTCCCCGACCCGGACGATGGTCTTGCCGAGCAGCGCGAAGATCGGCGCGAGGCGTGGCGCCAGTGCCAACTTGCCGCCCCACATGATCGCCAGGGTCGCGTCGCGGGCACCAGCGCTGCCGCCCGAGACCGGCGCATCGACGAAGTCGACGCCCGCGCTGCCATAAGCCGCGGCAATCCGCCGCGCCGCCGAAGGCGCAATAGTCGAGAAGTCCACATGCAGGTTGCCCGGCGCCAGACCGCGAACCAGTCCCTCGGGGCCAAAGGCCAATTCCTCGACGTCGGCGCTGGCGGTCACATTGGTGCACACAATTTCAGCATTGCGCGCCACGTCCGCCGGCGAGGGGCACCGCAGAGCGCCTTGGGCGACCAGCGCGGCGCTCGACTCGGGTCGCCGCGACCAAACCGAGAGTGCATGCCCGGCGCGCAGCAAGTGCCCGGCCATTGGGCGACCCATCGCACCGAAACCGATGAAGCCCAGGCGCATGGCGCCTACTCCGGGCTGCTCATCTTCTCGAGCAGCCTCAACGCGGCGACGGAATCATTCTCGCCCATGCCGCTGCCGACCATCGCATTGAACACCTGCGCCGTCGCCGCCGCCGAGGGCAGCATCAGGCCCAGTCGATGCGCCTCCTCCATCACGATGCGCAGATCCTTCTGGTGCATCCATGCCTTGAAGCCGGGTTTGAAATTCCGCTCCAGCATTCGCTGGCCGTGGTTCTCCAGAATCTTCGAATAGGCGAAGCCCCCCAGCAGCGCCTCCCTGACGCGCGCCGGGTCAACGCCGCTCTTGCGGGCGAAGTTGAACGCCTCGGCCACGGCGACGACGCCAACACCGGTGAGGATCTGATTGCAGGCCTTGGCCACTTGTCCCGCGCCACTGCCCCCGATCAAGGTGGCCGACTTGCCCATCTTTTCAAACAGCGGCCTGACTTTGTCGAAAACCTCCGGCTTGCCACCGACCATGATGGTCAGCGCGGCGTTGATTGCGCCCGTCTCGCCACCCGATACCGGCGCATCGAGAAATTCGACGCCGCGTTCGGCCAAGCGCCGGCCGATCCGCCGCGCCGAGTCGGGCGCGATGGTGCTCATGTCGACCACGATCAAACCCGGGGCGGCTCCGGCGGCAAGGCCCTGCTCGGCGAAACAAACGTCCTCGACATCCGGAGCGTCGGCCACCATGACGACCACAACTTCGGCGGCGCGCGCCACCTCGGCCGGACTGGCGTGGGTCTTGGCATTTACGTCGCGAAACGGCACCAACGATTCGGGCCGCCGCGCCCACAAATGCAGCATATGGCCGGCCTTTTCGAGATGCAGGGCGAGCGGGCGGCCCATCAGGCCGAGACCGATGAATCCGACGTTCATGGCGTACTCCTTGTCTGACCTACAGCCTTGATGATCAACGGAAGCAGCGCTTCGGGCAGCTTGAGCTTTCCCGACAGCGCAAACCGATGCGCCGCGTCCGACATCTTGTTCCATGTCTTGCGAATGATCCCCAACCACCTTTCTTCGTCGTAATCAGGCTTGCTTCCCGCGAAGCCGAGCATGTAGTGCTCGATGAACACAAGATCCGCTACGTCCTCGACGAGTTGGGCCTCCGGATTGACCTTGAGGCCGCGCTTGGCGACCGCGGCCTTGACCCGTTCGATCGCGCTGTCGTCATAGCCGGCCTGGCGCAACAAGTCGCCCGCCGTGTCCGCGTGGAACTGGTACAGCCCGGTGCGCCAGGCGTAGTAGCCTGCTTTGGTCATTGGATAGCTGCTGCGCGGGACGGTCCAGCGCCGAATATGCTGCGCGCGGACGGCAAGCGCGACCGTCTCGGACGCATCCGGGGCGAAGCGGCCGAGCATCTCCGACATGCGTTGCGCGTACAGGAGTTCCTTCGGCTGACCCTCGTCCAGATTCGGGTCTTCCGCGTTGGCGAGATCAAACAGCGCGATGGCGCGCGCGAACCGCGCCGGATGCCCACTCATCGTCTGGCCTTCCCTGCAACGTAATGAACCCGCGCGGCGAATCGCGCGCCGTGCGCAAGCGGTCGAAGGCAGCATCTTAGCCGAGAAGCGAACCGCCGGCGTCCCGCCGGAGATGCTGCGTCGGTGCCCCTGGTCGCGGCCCCGGCCCGGCACCAGCGGATCCTGCGGGTCGAGTCCGACGGGCTGCTACAATATCAAAAAGACAAAGCGATCCGGAGGACGCAATGGGCGCGAAGATGGGGGGAGCACGGGCGACGGCTGGCCAGGCCGATTTCGGCCAGAGTTTTGCGGTCAATCTGATGCAGCATATGGTGGTGCCCACCTTTGTGCTCGATGCGGAGTGCAAGGTGCTGATCTGGAACAAAGCCTGCGAGCGATTGACCGGTGTCGCCGCCGCCGATGTGATCGGCACCAACGAACATTGGCGCGCCTTCTACGATGCTCCCCGGCCCTGCCTCGCCGATCTGGTGGTGCAAGGGCGCATGGAAGAAGTCGAGGCGCTCTACACCGCGCACGATGACCCGTCGGGACTGGCCTTCGGCGTGCACGCCGAAAACTGGTGCGTGATGCCCTGCCTCGGTACTGAACTCTATCTGGCCATCGACGCGGGCCCGATCTATGACGCCGACGGGCGTCTGCTGGCGGTCATCGAAACCCTGCGCGACATGACAGACCACCGCCGGGCGCAGACCGCGCTCGAAAAACTGGCCAGCCGCGACGGTTTGACCGGCGTTGCCAATCGCCGCAGTTTTGACGAAAAGCTGAGCAACGAGTGGAAGCGCGAACGACGCGAATTGCGGAGCTTGTCGCTGCTGATGATCGACGTCGATCACTTCAAGCTTTACAACGACAGGTACGGGCACCAAGCGGGTGACCGCTGTTTGCAGCAAATCGCCAAAGTGCTGGAGGAAGAAGTGTATCGCCCCGGCGATATGGTCGCCCGCTACGGCGGCGAAGAGTTTGCCGCCATTCTGACCGCGACGGATGCCGAGGGCGCGGGAATCGTTGCCCGGCGTATTCTGGAGCGCCTGAGCAAACTGGCCATACCGCATGAGCACTCCCCGACCGGCCACGTGACCCTGAGCATCGGAATCGCGAGCTCGATTCCGCAACCCGGAGGTCGCTACGAAAACCTGATCTTGTCGGCCGACAATGCCCTCTATCAAGCCAAACATGCCGGACGAAACCGCTTTGTCCTGGAGCAGAGGGCGGCGCCCGCGGACTGACATGCTGGCGACGCATCCGGCCGCTTTGTTCGCGATCCGCCGTCAGGCCGCTTTGCTGCGGCGGTGTGAGGTCTCGTCCGTGGCTCCGGTCAAGGCCCGGCGGCGCTTCGGGTTGAGACCAGGATCGGCGTCTGCGGCGTTGCAGCGCTTGCCAATGGAACCACCATTGGCCGCGCGCTGCGCCTTGCATCCATCCTATCCTGATCTCAACGCGGGGCATGATTTCTACTGAAAAAGGGTCTATAGCGGCAGCCGAGATGATTGACGATTTCCCGGTCGGCATCCATTGACCGGCTCTGTCTGTAAGTAATCGGGCCGAGATCGAGTCAGACCGGCGCTGCCGTGGTGCGACCCTGGTGTTTTCGGGCGGATCAAAAACCAAGCTGCTGCGTTTCGAGCTATATTACTTTAGTGTATGTGTCCGCGCGGCCCGCGTTGCCTACCCGGGGGAGATGAACCATGTTTGGCGTGAGTAAACTCAAACAAGAAGTTGCCGAATTGCGGCAACGCCTTCAGCAGCAGGAGGCCGCTTTTGCCAGCAGGTCGGCCGGCCTGCAGAAGGAGTGCGCGACCTTGCAGGAAGCCCTGAACAAGGCCGAAGCGCAGGTCCGGTTCCATGCCGGGCTTTTCGAGGACCTGCAGCACTTTGCCGAGAGCGCCGCAAGTTCGCAGCAGTCGCTCGCCAGTTTGGCCAACGCGATGAAGGCGGAGGCCGCCTCGGCTGACAGCGCGTCGGCACAGGCGTCGGAAAACCTGGCCGCCGTCAATACGGTTTGTGACAATGTCCGCGCCATGACGAGCAATACCGAGCAAGTGCGCGAAATTGTCGGTCGTCTCGACAACGAGACGGCCAAAATCAGCGGTATTGTCAACTTGATCAAGGAGATCGCCGCCCAGACCAATCTGCTGGCGCTCAACGCCGCCATCGAGGCGGCCCGCGCCGGGGAGCAGGGCCGCGGCTTTGCGGTCGTCGCCGACGAGGTACGCAAGCTCGCCGAGCGTACTACCGGCGCGACGGCGGACATATCGGGCTTGGTCCAGTCCATCCAGGCCGAAACGGGAAATGCCAAGGCGTCGATGGAGATCACGCCGCAACAGGCCGCCACCTTCGAGGCCGACGCGGAGGCGGCGACCAGCACGATGCAGACGCTGATCGATACCTCCGGGAAGGCCCGCGCGACGATACGCGGCACCGCGCTACGCACCTTTGTCGAGGTCGCCAAGGTTGATCATTTGGTTTACAAGATGGAGATCTACAAGGTTCTGATGGGGCGCTCGCAGAAATCGGCCGACGAGTTCGCCAGCCACACCGCCTGCCGTCTCGGCAAGTGGTACTACGAGGGCGACGGTCGCGAATGCTTCTCCAAGCTCGCCGCCTACGGCAAGATCGAGGCGCCGCACAAGCAGGTCCACGAGGCCGGCCGCAAGGCCGTCGTCCACTATCTGGCCGGGCAGCACCCGCAGGCCGTGGCCAGCATCGATGCCATGGAACAGGCCAGCGTGGCCACCCTGCAAGAACTCGAGAACCTGGCCCTGCAAGGCGAACAAGAGGCCTGCCTGGTCTAGCAGCCAGTCAGGATGGGGAAGCCTGCCGCTGCGGGTCGCGCGAGCGCCCTACCTCGCCCGGTGCGGGCTATGAGCGGTAGTCGGCATTGATCTTGACGTAGTCATAGGAAAGATCGCAGGTCCAGACTCCGGCCTTGGCGGCCCCGCGCGCGAGATCGACGCGCACTGAAATTTCGGGGGCCCGCATGATGCGCGCGCCATCGTCCTCGGTATAGCTGGTGGCCCGACCGCCGTGTTCCGACACCAGCACTTCCGTGCCGCCACTTTCCAGCCAGACGCGAATGGCGCCCGCGTCGAGATCATTAATCCCGGCGTAGCCGATGGCGGCGAGAATCCGCCCGAGATTCGGATCGGAAGCGTAGAAAGCCGTCTTGACCAGCGGCGAATGGGCGATGGCGTAGGCCACCAGACGGCATTCGGCGACACTTCGGCCCCCCTCGACGCCGATCGTGATGAACTTCGTCGCGCCCTCGCCGTCGCGCACGATGGCCTGCGCCAGTTCCTGCGCCACCGCGGTCACCGCATCGCGCACTGCCGGCCAGTGAGGCGAAGCCTCGCTGTCGATGATGCATCCCGAAGCACCCGTGGCGATGACGACGAAGGAATCATTGGTCGATGTGTCACCGTCTACCGTAATGCAGTTGAATGAGGCGTCAGCGGCGTCCTTCGTCAGCTTGCGCAGCAGGGCGGGTGCGATCCCGGCATCGGTGGCGACGAAACCCAGCATGGTCGCCATATTGGGGCGGATCATGCCGGCGCCCTTGCTGATGCCGGTGACCGTGAAGGGAAAGTCGGCGCTGGCGACACGGCGACTGGCGGCCTTGGCCACGGTATCCGTGGTCATGATCGCGTGTGCCGCGGCATGCCAGTGGTCGGCCGCAAGATCCGCGCAGGCTGCCGGCAGGGCCGCGATCAGGCGGTCCACGGGCAAGTGTTCGAGAATCACGCCGGTCGAAAACGGTAGCACTTCGCTCGCCCGGCAGTCCAGCAGCCGCGCGACCGCCGCACAGGTGTCCCGCGCAGCCCGCATTCCCTGCGCTCCGGTGGCGGCATTGGCGATGCCGGTATTGATCACCAGCGCACGAATCGCGCTGTCGGCCGAAAGATGCTCGCGGCAAACGGTGACCGGCGCGGCGCAGCAACGATTCTGCGTGAATACGCCGGCGGCGCGGCTGCCGGGCGCGAACTCGATCAGAGTCAGGTCGCGTCGATCCAATTTGCGAATTCCCGCCTCGGCGGTGCCGAGGCGTACACCGGCAACGGGAAACAGGGACTCGGAGGCGGGCGTGGCGTAATTTACGGGCATGGTTTGCGGAACACCGGGAATAGGCTGGGCAAGACGGCAAACGGGATTTTACCGACGCTTTCCCGTTGCGACGGCTACGATCTTTCGGCTTCGTTGTTCGCGACGCCAAACACCACCCGCCACAACTCACGCACTCCTTCTATGCGTTGCTGCACCAGGTCGCGCGCAACCCGCGGGCGGGCGCCATTCAATCGCAGCTCATGCTGCATGCGCCGGTAGTCGCGGTAGGCATTGCGCGCATGCTCGGCCAGGTCGGCCGGAATCAGGCCAAGCCCGGCGGCGATCCTGAGCAGCGCGATATTGCCCAGATTGCCGGTCAGCTCGGCGTGCCGGTGGGCATGGCCGAGCACCAGATACTGAACGATGAACTCGACGTCGACCAGGCCTCCGGGGTCGTGTTTCAGATCGAAGCGGCTGTCGCGCTCGTCGCCTTTCGTGGCGTGCGCGTCGAGCATCTTGCGGCGCATCGCCAGCACATCGTCGCGCAGCTTGCCGAGGTCGCGCTGCTGGCGCAACACCTCGATTCGAATACGCTCGAACGCGTCACCCACCGCCTTGTCGCCCGCCGAACAGCGTGCCCGGGTCAGAGCCTGGTGTTCCCAGGGCCAAGCGGCTTCAAGCTGGTATTTGCGGAAAGCCTCGATCGAACTTACCATCAGGCCGGAATCGCCGTTGGGTCTCAGCCGCAGGTCGGTCTCGAACAACTGCCCGGCCGAAGTCTGCGCCGACAGCCAGGTATTCAGACGGATGCCCAGCCGGCCGTAGTTTTCGACAGCCTCCGGCGCCGGATCATCGAAGAGAAACACCAGGTCAAGATCGGACGCGTAGCCCAGTTCCTTGCCGCCCAGCTTGCCGTAGCTGATCACCGCGAACCTGGGAGTGTCGATGTGACGCTTGCCAACTTTCCGCCAGGCCCGGTCGAGCGCCGCGTCGAGCAGGAGGTCGGCGAGTTCGGACAAGTGATCGGCAAGCCGTTCCACCGTCAGAAGGCCGGCGACATCCTGCGCCAGCAAGCGAAACACCTGCGCATGATGCATTTCGCGCAGGACGTCCATCTGGCGTTCGGTATCCGGTTCGAGCTCGTCCAGGCGGTGGCGCAATTGGGTACGAAAGGCCGCCCAGTCCGGTGCGGCATCGAGCAGGCGCGGGTCGAGCAGTTCGTCGAGCAGGATCGGATGACGTTGCAGATAGCTCGCCGCCCAACTCGAACTGCTGACGAGTTCCGCCACCTTTTGCAGGGCCTGCGGATACTGTTGCAGGAACGCCAGATAGGACGCGCGACGCGAGATCGCCTCGACCAGGTCGATTCCCCGCGACAGCGTCTCGTCAGGGTTCGGCAGCGCGGCCGCGGCTTCGATCAGACGCGGCATGACACCGTCCAGACGGCTGCGAATTTCCTGCGGCATTTGCTGATAGGACGATCCGCCACGCAACACTTGCAGGCGATGCGCGGCAGCCGCCGGATTTCGGTAGCCGAGACGCTCGAAACTTTCTTCCCCGGACGGCCCTCCCGCATCTGCCCACAGCCCGGCGAGGGAATGCGAATCCTGATTCGGGTCGGCAAATACCTGCTCGAAGTGGCGCGAAACGGCGGCACGATGATCATCCATTTCTTCCAGCATGGCTTCGAAGCTGCCGAAACCCATTGCCCTTGCCACTCGCTGCCGATCCTCCGCGGCCGTTGGGAGACTGTGCGTCTGGGCATCGTCGAGATATTGCAGGCGATGTTCGAGGCGCCGCAGAAACACGTACGCGGACTCCAGTTCCGCGACCGCGTCCCGGCTCAGGATGCCGCGCTCGGCGAGAAGTTTCAGGACCTGCAGCGTCGCTTTGATCTTTAGTGGCGTATCGCGGCCGCCCCGGATCAACTGGAATACCTGAGCGATGAATTCGATTTCGCGAATGCCGCCGGGTCCGAGCTTGACGTTGTCGGCCATGTCCTTCTTTGCCACCTCGCGGCGAATCTGTGCGTGCAGTTCGCGCATCGCATTGATCGCCCCGAAATCGAAATACTTGCGGAAGACGAAGGGCTGCCGGACCTGTTCCAGCTCATCGTGGCGGGTTCCCGTCAGGGGACGCGCCTTGATCCACGCATAACGCTCCCATTCCCGCCCCTGGGTGATGAAGTAGGCCTCCAGCATATCGAATGAGCAAACCAGCGGTCCGGAATCGCCGTAGGGTCGCAAACGCATATCGACGCGAAATACCTGGCCGTCTTCCGTTGGCTCGGCAATCGCGTTGATCAGACCGCGGCCAAGCCGGCCGAAGAACTCGAAGTTGGAAATCGACCGCGAGCCTGCGTGGCCGGCGTCGGTATCGCCGTCTTCAGGGTAGGCGAAAATCAGGTCGATGTCCGACGACACGTTGAGCTCGCGCCCACCCAGCTTGCCCATGCCGATCACGATCAGTTCCTGGGCGGGCCCGGCACTGCCATCGTCCGCGCCCGCGCCGCGCGGGGTGCCGTAGCGCTGAATCAAACCCCGGTTAAGGACGTCGACCGCCTTGCGGATGGTCATCTCGGCGACCAGGGTCATGCACTCGGTCACCTCCGACAAAGGCGCCAGGCCGGCCAGATCGCGTGCGGCCAGGCGCGCGTAGGCGCGCTGCTTGAAATGGCGCAACAGCGGCTTGAGATCGGCTTCGCTGATCGCTTGGTCGGGCAGCCAGGTCGCCAGTTCGCCGGCGTTCAGCGGCCGCTGCAAGGAGGATTCGAGTTCCGCTGCGAGCGCCGGCCTGGCCGCCAGCAGGCGCCCGAAGTAACGTGATGTTTCGACGATATCGGGGAGCGGGGGCATCGGTTAGAATTTCAATTTGAGCGCCGTAATCGTTCATTCTAGCCCGGGCCAACGTGCAGCCCTCAATGCCGGCATCGAGCAGCCCCACTCCCATCGATTCTCGCCTTCATTCCCGTTCGCGCCTTCTTCCACGGGCCTACCCCAGGCTGCGCATTTTGTTGCGCACCGTGTTGTGGCTGGCGACGCTGGGCTACTTCGCCTTCGCCTTGCTGCTGCTGGCCCTGCGCTACGCGATACTGCCGCAGATCGACAACTACCGGGACGATGTCGAACGAATGATTGGCGCCGCGGCCAATCGGTCCGTCGGCATTCGCAAGATCGAGGCGCATTGGGCCGGTCTGCGCCCCGCGCTGAACCTCGACGGGTTCGAGATTCGCGACCTGCAGGGGCGTCCCGCGCTGGCCTTCGATCATGTCGAAGCGGAGCTGGCCTGGAGTTCCCTGTGGCATTTCCAGTTGCGCCTGTCGCGCTTGGAACTCGACGCGCCGACGCTGCTGCTGCGCCGCGATCGCGACGGTCGCTTTTTCGCCGCCGGGCTGGAAATCACGCCCCAGGCGGGAGACGAGGAGGACTTCAGCGACTGGCTGCTGGCCCAGGATAGCGTCATCATCCGGGACGCCGCCATCGCCTGGCACGATGAGTTGCGCGGTGCCCCGCCGCTGGAATTGAAGCACCTGAATCTTCAGCTCGACAACAGCGGCAGCCACCATCGCTTCGGCCTGACGGCCCAGCCGCCGCAGCAGTTGGCGGCGCGAATCGACCTCCGCGGCGACTTCAATGGGCGCGACCTCGACCAGCTCGAAGCCTGGAAAGGTCAGGTCTATGCGGAACTGGATTACGCCGACCTGGCCGGATGGCGCGCCTGGGTCGATTATCCGGTGGCACTGCCGCACGGTCGCGGCGCCCTGCGGCTGTGGCTGGATATTGCCGACAAACAGATGGTCTCTGCCACCGCCGATGTGCGCCTGGCCGACCTGCGCCTGCAACTGCGTCCCGACCTGCCCGAGCTGGATCTGCTGCGGCTCGAAGGGCGACTGACCGGAAAACGCCGCGACGGCGGCTTTGAAGCCGGTCTGAAACATCTGACGCTGGCTATGCGGGACGGCTTGACGCTGCAACCCACGGACCTGAGCCTGACATGGCAATCCGCTGTCGCCCACCACCCGGCGCAGGGCTCGGCCAGCGCAAACGGCCTCGACCTTGCTGCGCTGGCCGGACTGGCGGCTTACCTGCCGCTGGACGAGTCGCTGCGAACCCGTTTGGTACGCGACGCCCCGCAGGGCCGGGTGCTCGATCTGAAGGTGGCCTGGAAAGGCGATCCACAAGCGCCGAGCGGCCTGCGGGAACTCGAACAATGGAGCATCAGTGGCCGTTTCGAAGGCTTGGGCCTCAACGCACTCGGGCCGGTGCACGCCTTTTCCGCCGTGAATGGCCGAATCGCAGGCAATGAAAAGGGCGGCAGCGTGCAGCTCGACGGTCACAACGCGACGCTTGAACTGCCCGATGTATTCGCCGACCCGAAACTGGAACTGGATGCCTTCGCCGCCGATCTCGACTGGAGCGCCACCGGCGACGGCTTGCAGGTAAGGCTGAAGAAGGCCAGCTTCCAAAACAGGGATGCCGCCGGCGACGCCCGCGGAACCTGGCGCGCCCTGAGCGAGGGGCCCGGCTCCATCGAACTCGACGCCCGTCTTACGCGCGGCAGCGGCAACGCCGTCTGGCGCTACATGCCCCTGGCGGTGGGCAAGCAGGTGCGCGACTGGCTGCATGGCGCCATTGTTGGCGGCAAGGCCGCTGAAACCACGCTGAAACTGCGCGGCGACTTGCGCCGGTTTCCCTTTCGCGATGGCAAGGGGGGGCTGTTCGAGGTCCGCGGCAAGTTCAGCGACGCGGCGCTGCGCTATGCCGACAGTTGGCCGGAGATCAGTGACATCGAAGGGGAACTCCTGTTTACCGGCCAGCGCATGCTGATTTCAGCAAAGAGCGGCAGGATGTTCGGCGTTGGCTTGCGGGAGGTACGCGCCGAGATCGCCGATCTCGAACAGGGCGAGGAAAGACTCACCGTGACCGGGAAGGCCGTCGGGCCCACCGCGGACTTCCTGCGTTTTATCGAGGCCAGCCCGGTCGGCGAGCGCATCGATCATTTCACCGAAGAGATGAAAGCAGAAGGCAGCGGCGAACTGAACCTCACGCTTGGCTTGCCACTGCGCCGACTGGCAAACTCGACCGTCGACGGAAGTTATCGTTTTGATGGCAACCTCCTGACCGTGGATAAGGAACTGCCTCCCCTGGCCGAGGTCCGCGGCGCCCTGCGCTTCTCCGCCGATCACCTGGAGGCTCGCGGCATCCGCGGCACCTTGCTGGGCTCTCCGCTGACTCTCGACTTGAAGACCGCCGGCGACGGCACTCTGCTGGTCAGCGCGGCCGGAGAAGCCAGCATCGCCGCACTGCGGCGCCAGTTTCCACGACCGGTGTTCGACCATTTGTCCGGCGGCACGAAATGGACCGGCAGTGTGCGCGTCAGGAAGAAGTACGCCGAAGTCAGGCTGACGTCGAACCTGGTCGGCATCTCATCGAGCTTGCCCGAACCCTTCAACAAGTCCGCCACCGATGCGTTGCCCTTCAGCTTCGAACGCAAGCCGCCGCCCGAGCCGGCCCGTCCCGCCTCCAGGATCGTCTCCGCGCCAAGGGCGGCGACACCGGCCGCCGCGTCGCCGCCGATCCCCACCGCCGCGCAGGACATGCTAGACCTCAGCCTCGGTCGCGCCCTGCACGTTCAACTGGTGCGCCGCCACGATGTCAGCCCGCCGCGCGTGACCCGTGGCCTGGTCGCGATCGGCGATGTCAACCTGCCCCTGCCGGAGCGCCAGTTGACCGTGGCCGTCAATCTGCCGCGCATCGATGTCGATTTTTGGCGTGGGTTGTCGGCCAAGCCGCCTGCGGCGGGCGATCGCGACGAATCGCCGTTTGCCGCGCTGCCCGCCGTGCAGTTCGATTTGCGCGCGGCGGATCTTTCCGTGCAGGACAAGACCTTCCACGAGCTACGCGTCAATGGCAGCCGGGCCGAGGGGAGCACCACCACTCGCTTCGATCTGAAGAGCCGCGAACTGGCCGGCAACTTTGATTGGGACAGCGCCGGTAGCGGCAGACTGTCCGGCCGCGTTGCCCAGTTCTCACTCCCGGAGTCTGTGGCCAATCCTGCGGCGCTCCAGGCCAGGGCCACAGAAGTGATCGAGCGCATCCCGGCGCTCGACATCACGGTTGAGCAGCTTTTGTTCAAGAACCGCGGGCTGGGTACGGTGCGTGTCGCGGCGGAGAACCGCGACGGCTACTGGAATACCCGGGTCGACGCAAGAAATGACGACGGCACGCTGGAAGCCAGCGGCCGCTGGCGTCCCAGCCCAACCCAGCAGGATACCCACATCGAATTCAAGCTCGGCGCCAAGAGCATCGAGAAGCTTCTGGCGCGCCTTGGCTACCCGGATGCGGTGCGGCGCGGCAGTGCCAATCTGGCCGGGAATTTGTCCTGGAGCGGTTCGCCCTTCGCCATCGACTACGCCAGCCTGAACGGCAGCCTCAAGCTCGACGCCGCGGGCGGGCAGTTCAACAAGCTCGAACCGGGTGTCGGACGACTGCTGGGTATCCTCAGCCTGCAGTCCCTGCCGCGCCGCATCACGCTGGATTTCCGCGATGTCTTTAGCGAAGGCTTCGCCTTTGACAAAATCGGCGGGCAGTTTGCGGTCGCGCGCGGCGTCATGGAAACGCATGATCTGCAGATCATCGGACCGGCGGCGCGAGTGCTGATGAGCGGCAGGGTAAGCCTCGGTGCGGAGACGCAGGATCTCAAGGTCCGCGTGCAGCCTTCGGTCAGCGAATCGATCGCGGTCGGAACAATGATTGCCAATCCGGTTGCCGGAGCGGTAGTCTGGGCGGCGCAGAAGATCCTGAAGGACCCTCTCGATCAGGCCTTCGCGTTCGAATACGCGGTGACCGGAAGCTGGGTCGACCCGAAAGTCGAAAAACTCGGACAAACGCGACCGAAGACCGAAGAGGAAGCCAAATGACATTGCAGCGTAGCGGGGCTCCAGAGCAAGCGGATGTTCGCCCGAGCGGGCGCGAGACCGCGACCAGGATCGCCGCCCTACAGATGATTTCGGGACCGGACGTGGGGCCCAACCTGATAACAGCCGCGCGCCTGATTGCCGAGGCAGCGGCGGCCGGTGCGCGACTGGTCGCCCTGCCGGAATACTTTCCGCTGATCGGCGCCGCCGACGCCGACCGGCTGGCGGCGCGCGAAGTGGATGGGGCGGGTCCACTCCAGGACTTCCTCGCCGAAGCGGCCCGTCGCCATGGCCTGTGGCTGATCGGCGGCTCGATCCCGCTGATGGCGCAGGATCCGGCCAGGTTGCGCAATACCTGCCTCGTGTTCGATCCGCAGGGCCGGCGCGTGGCGCGCTATGACAAGATCCATCTGTTCGGCTTCAACAAGGGCGACGAAGCCTACGACGAAGCCCTGACCATCGAGCGCGGCGACAAGGTCGTGACATTCGACTGCCCGCTGGGCCGCGTCGGCATCGCCATCTGTTACGACCTGCGTTTTCCCGAGCTTTTCCGCGCCATGGCCCGTGGGCCGGCGCCGGTCGACCTGCTGGTGCTGCCGGCCGCCTTTACCGACACCACCGGCCGCGCCCACTGGGAACTGCTGCTGCGCGCCCGCGCCGTGGAAAACCAGTGCTACGTCCTGGCCGCTGCCCAGGGCGGGCGGCATCCCACGGGACGCCTGACCTATGGCAACAGCATGGTCGTCGATCCCTGGGGCGAGGTGCTGGCGCGCATGGACAAGGGTGAGGGCGTGGTGGTCGGAAACATGGACCGCCAGCGCATTGCCGAGGTCAGAACCAGTTTGCCCGCGTTGAGGCACATCAGGCTCTGAACGCCCGGGAAACCGGACGGGGCAGTCTGCTCAGTTCTTGTAGGCCTCGACAGGAACGTTGATTTTGATTTCGTCGCTGACCGTCGGAATGTACTTGGTCATTCCATAGTCTGAACGCCGGATGGTTGCGGCGATATCGCCGGCGCACATGAACTTCTTGTTCAGCGGATTGGCAGCGCAGCCAAAGCGATTGACGGTCACCCGCAGCGGCTTGGTGACCCCCAGCAGCGTGAACTGCCCCTCCGCCGCGACTACCTTGTCACCCTCGAAAATCAGCCGGTCCGACTTGAAATTCATGGTCGGATATTTTTCGACGTTGAACAGTCCTTCCGAGCTGACGTGAAGGGTCCAAGCCGGCGATCCCATGTCGAGCGACTGCGTATGCACCGTGAATTCCACGCTGCCTCTCCGTCCCGCGGTATCGAGCACGACCTTGCCCTCCGATTTGTCGAAGCGGCCGCGTTGCGTCGTGAATCCCAGGTGCTGGACCTCGAACGCCGGAATGGTGAACTCCGGGTCCATCGTATAGGTGTCGGCGGCAAAGGCAGGCATGGCGGCAAGCATCGCGGCGGCGCACGCGACGAAACATTTTTTCATGGAAGTCTCCGATTCAAAGCGGTCCGGCAGCACACGGGTTCAGTTCGGAAAGCCCTGCAAGTAGGCGGCAACGGCTGCCTTGTTTTCACCCGTGAGCGGATGGGTTATCGACTCCATGGGCGTGCCGGGACGTCCCTGGGTGTTCTGGAAGATATCGAGTTGCTTGACGATATAGTCGGCATGCTGATTGGCGAGCCGCGGGAATGCCCCGACGCCCTGTCCCTTGGGGCCATGACATGACGCGCAGGCGATCACGTTTTGCTGCGGCACGCCTTTCTCGAAGATCTCCTTGCCGATGGCCGCCTGCTGTGCATCGACTGCGGCATTCGGCGTCGCCACCTGCCCGGCGAAATACTCGGCCAGCCCCTTGATCTGATCGTCGGTGAGATGGCGACTGAGGCCCCACATATAGACGAAGCCGGGCGGGTCTGCACGTTCGTGGCTTCGAAAGTTCTTCAACTGGGCCACGAGGTAGTCGCTCTGCTGCGCCGCGAGGCGCGGAAAGTTCGGCGACACTGAATTGCCGTCGAGGCCGTGGCAGATCGAGCAGACCTGGGCCGCGGTCACCGCCGGCGGAACATTCGGATTGGCAAGGTCGCGCGAGCGCTCCAGGTTGGCGCAGCCGGCAGCCATCGCCGCCAGGCCGACGGCCAGACTCAATTGGATTTTCTTCATGACGACTCTCCGGAGACTCCGATATTCATTTCGGGCAAGCGGCAGCGCAGTTTCGTTCGGGAAGCTCGTCACGGCTTTCAATATGCACCCCAGACGTAGAGGAAGACCGTGTTGTTGTCCCGCGCGTTGCGGCCGAGGCCGTCGTAGTTGTCGCCGGCGCCGTTGAACTTGTTGTAAGCCGTGTATTGCGCGCCGACGCGGACGTACTGCACCGGCATCCAGAAGGCTTCGTAAGTGAAGCCGCGGGTCGCGGGGTTGCCGGAAAGGTTGCCGCCGACGCGGCTCGATAGAACCGAACCCAGACCGAGCGGGTCCGTGCTCGTTATGGTTCCGGTCACCGGATCGTAGCCGGAGGTCTGATTGGCCGTATTGGTCGTGCCGGTCACGCTGAAGTAGCCGAGACTGCCCCCGTACTTTGCCTGATATACGTACGACAGCTTGGCGCGAAGGGTGTTGGTCGTGTCGGAAGAGTTGGCATCGGCCAAGGGCGTCACGCCGTCGGCGGCGACAAACCCCAGCGGGGACCCAACCCCGGCGTTGCCGGCAATGGCGTTGGCCGAATAGTTTGTCTTCTGCCTCATGTAGGCCATCTGTGCCGTGATGGTATGCGGATCAAGGATGTACTGGTATTGCGCATCGACACCCGTGTTCGCCACACGCGATACGCTGTTCGGATCCGATGTATCCGTCGGGTCGTCGTAGATGTGCGCGATGCCGCCGGTGACGCCGACCATCAGGTCATGCGCGCCCCACTCGCGCGTCAGCGCCAACCGCCAGTAGGGGTTGTTGAGACCCTTGAGTTTGGTCGTACCGGCGTTGTCGGTGCCGGCGCTCATGAAGGAAAAGCCCTTGTTGGCCGTCCGATAGAAACCCAGCTCGGCGTAGACCAGCTTGTTCAAATACGCATAGGCGCTAATGCCGGCGACATTGCCTCCGGTGCTGTTGCCCGGGAACGGCGTGTTCGCATCGGCAAACCGATGGCTGGTCACGCTGGCGGCGGGTACGTATTGCATCCAGGCCGCGGCGGTATTCCAGGGATCGGAAACCGAGGGGTTGTTATTCAGCGATACGCCAATGATCAAGTCCCGGCTGGCGTCGATAAAGTGGTCGGCGTAACGCAGGTCGATGTTATCGGCCGAGGGCTTTCCCTGGAATGTTCCATCGTTGTTGCCGGAATCGCCAACGCGCTGCCCGGCATAGTTGTCGTAGGTCCATTGAATGAACGCGCCGATGTTGTCGGTGACCTTGCCGCCGAAGAAGACGCTTGCGCCGGAAAACATCGGCGACCCGTTCTTCTGGAAGTCGGCCGGCGGATCGTCGCTCTTGCCCGTGTCCTTGACCTTCGCGTAGGTGACTTGTCCCATCACCGACAGCGGCACCGCGACGCGCTGGCCGATGGTGTAGCCGGTCAGCTTGAACATTCTTCCGTAGGGCGTCAGTTCGGGAAACTGGCCGCCGGCGTGACATGACACGCAGTTCTGCCCGGTCTGCCGCGCGAACAGTGGCAGCGCCCGCGCTTCCAGCGGCAACACCGCCGCCACGATTCCCGCCAGGCCGCACAGCACGGCGGAGATGCGCATCGTTAGATGCCTAAGCTGCGATCCGAACGCCTGCATCATTCCTTCTCCCATTCTGCCAATACTGAACCGTTGGACAATGCCCAGGGCATGCCGGACTTCATTCGGAGCGCGCAGCGCCCGGCCAGGACTGCTGGCCGGGCGCCGTTGTGATCGCGCCATTGTTTCCGGTCCCCCAATAAATTGCCATGGACCAACGTACGCAAATCGACGCGACCAAGGAACCGTTCTTGTGGGACTTTGGTCCTAAACGGCGGTGATCCTGCGTGCTACCATTTGGCCACGCTGCGAATATCGTGCTCAGGGAAATCCAGACCCGTGTCCTATGCCTTGAAACTCAAGCAGCCCTTCGCGCGACTGAGCCTGACGCAGCAGTTCCTCCTGGTTACGGCATCGATTCTGGTCGTCGGGATGACCGTCATCGGCAGTTGGGTCGGACGCCAGATCGAGGTCAATGCCATCCACCGTGCCACTTCGATGGCTGCCGTCTATGTGCAGAGCATGCTGATTGCGCAGCAGCGTGACTGGTCGAATCCGAAGCTGGATGAGGCCGCCCACGCCGCGCTGGACCGCCTGTTCCTGAGCGGTCCCCTGGAGCGCATCGTGGTCCGCCTCAAGTTCTGGCATCCCGACGGGACGATCTTCTACAGCAGCGACAAGGCTGAAATCGGACAACGCCTGCAGATGGGACCGTTGTTGTCGGCCGCCTTCCAGGGCCAGATTCGGGGGCAGATCAGCGATCTCGAAGGCGGCGAGCACGCCGACGAGCGCAAACTGGGCTTGCGCCTGCTCGAAGTCTTCGTGCCGGTGCGTACTCCGGGCCGTGATGCGGTGGTTGCCGTCGCGGAGTTCTACTACACGATGGCAGACATCGACCGCGATATCGCCATTGCCCGGCAGCGCACCTGGTGGGTGGTCGGCCTGAGCACGGTCGCCATGTGGCTGTTGCTGCGCGGGTTGGTGCGCCGGGCCAACAGCACCATCGTCGAACAGCAGCGCGACTTGCGCGCCGAGCTGGCGCATCGCGATGTCATGCTCGCGGAGAATGAACGCATGCAGGAACGCCTGCGTGAGGCCGGTGCCCGCAGCACGGCGCTTAACGAAAGATTCGTGCAGCGGACCGCGGCGAATCTGCATGACGGTCCGGCGCAGGACCTGGCCCTGGTGCTGTTACGGCTGGAGAGCGTGACCGAACCCTGTATCGATTGCGGCAGGGCGAACGAAAAGCGCGGCAAGGACATCTTTGCCCTGCGTCAGGCCCTGAACGTGTCACTCGCGGACTTGCGGACCATCGCCTCGGATCTGCGCATGCCGCCCGGGATGGACCAGCTCTCCCTGACGGAGACGGCGGAACGCGCCGTGAGGGATTTCGAACGGAAATACGAGCAAACGGTGGTCACCGATATCGCTGCCGATGAAAGCGCGCGGATCGCGCCGGTGGCGATCAAGATCGCGGCCTACCGGATGATTCAGGAGACATTGGCCAACGGTTGGTGGCATGCACGCGGCTGCACGCAGCGGGTTCGGGTCGTCTTCACCGGCGGCAAGGCATGTATCGAGGTATCCGATCAGGGGCCCGGCTTCGATGTGGAGCGGACAGCGGATTTCGGACGTCTGGGCCTGGCGCTGCTCTCCGAGCGGGTGCAAATACTGGGCGGAAGCATCGAGATCGACTCCGGCCCCGGCAAGGGTACCCGTATCAAGGCATGGTTGCCGCTGTCGCTTGAGGAGACTGCGAGTGCCTGAAATCATCCGCGTTTTGCTCGCCGACGACCATCCCCTGTTCCGCGACGGCGTGGCCCTGTCGCTCGACGCGGAGCCCGATCTGGAGGTGATCGCACAAACAGGCAGCGCCGAGGAAACGGTCGAACTGGTGCGCCGGCTCAAGCCGGACGTGGCCATTCTCGACATCTCCATGCCAAAGATGGGTGGCGTCGCCGCCGCCGCCGAAATCGCGGCGCTGAATATCGGCACGCGCATTGTCATGCTGACGGTATCCGAGGACCGCGATTCACTGTTCGCCGCCCTGAAGGCGGGTGCGCAGGGCTACGTCCTGAAGGGCGTCTCGGCCAGCGAATTGCGCGCGGTGGTGCGTCGCATCGCGGAAGGCGAGACCTTCATCACGCCGGCGCTTGCCGAAGAGCTGATTTTCGAATTCTCCCGTCCGCGCCGGGAAGATCCGATGAGCGAACTCACGGAACGCGAAAGAGCCGTACTCGACCGTATCACGCAGGGACTCACCAATCGGGAAATCGCGGAACTCTTGCACTTGTCCGAAAAGACCGTCAAACACTATGTGACGCTGGTCCTCCAGAAGCTGCGGGTCCGTAGCCGCACGGAAGCCGCCTTGCTTGCCGTCACCCGGGAGTCCCAGGCGCGAAAGCGTTAGGTGCGGCAGATGCCCGGGGCACGAACCGTGCTACGCTCGGCGGAGTCGGGGAAACTGCGGTTCCGCACGCCCAGGAATTTAGAGCCTATTTCAGTAGGAATCGTACCCCTTGCTGCCCGCCCCAAGCGGCCGAATGGACACCCTTCATGGCTACAGACACACCGCATTTCGCCATCGCCGAACAAATCCTGCTCAAGCCGCACGGCTTGGCGCCCCATCTGCTCGAACGTGTTTTCGGCCAGCTGTTCGGCAACCACGTCGATTACGCCGATCTGTATTTCCAGTACGCGCGCTCCGAAGCCTGGAGCCTGGAAGAGGGCATCGTCAAGTCGGGCAGTTTCAACATCGAACAGGGTGTCGGGGTGCGCGCGCTGGCGGGCGAGAAGACCGCTTTCGCCTATTCCGACGACATCAGCCTGAAGGCCTTGAAAGCGGCCGCCGGCACCACCCGCGCCATTGCCGCGGCAGGCGCCCAGCGCCTGGCGCCGCTGCTGCGCCGTGGCAAACCACCGAACGCGTTGTACGCCGCGAACGATCCCATTGCGTCGCTGGCCGATACCGCCAAGGTCGCGCTGCTGGAACGCCTTGAAGCCATGGCGCGTGCCGCCGACCCGCGCGTCAAGGAAGTCATGGCGAGCATCGGCGGCACCTGGGAAGTCGTGCTGGTCGCCCGCTCCGACGGCGGGATGGCGGCGGACGTGCGGCCCCTGGTACGCGTTTCGATCACCGTGATCATGGAAGAAGGCGCCGGCACCGGCCGGCGTCGCGAGCAGGGTTCTGCCGGCGGCGGCGGACGCTTCGACTATGCCTATTTCAGCGATGCCGTGCTGCACGACTACGCCAGCCGGGCGGTGCATCAGGCCAGTGTCAACCTTGCCGCGAAGCCGGCTCCGGCCGGCGAGATGACCGTGGTGCTGGGCCCCGGCTGGCCCGGCATCCTGCTGCACGAAGCGGTGGGCCACGGGCTGGAGGGCGACTTCAACCGCAAGGGCAGTTCCACATTTGCCGGGCGCATCGGCCAGCGCGTCGCCGCCAGGGGCGTCACCGTGGTCGATGACGGCACCATCGCCGACCGGCGCGGCTCTCTGACTATCGACGACGAAGGCAACCCGACGCAGCGCACCGTGCTGATCGAAGACGGCATTCTCGTCGGCTATCTGCAGGACACGCTGAATGCCCGCCTGATGGGCATGCCAATCACCGGCAACGGCCGCCGCGAGTCCTTTGCCCATTTGCCGCTGCCGCGCATGACCAATACCGCGATGCTGAACGGCGATCACGATCCGCAGGAAATCATCAAGTCGGTAAAGAAAGGGCTGTATGCGGCGAACTTCGGCGGCGGCCAGGTCGACATCACCAGCGGCAAGTTTGTTTTCTCGACAGCGGAAGCCTACCTGATCGAAAACGGCAGGATCACCACCCCGGTCAAGGGTGCCACGCTGATCGGCAACGGCCCCGAGGCGATGACTCGTGTTTCGATGATCGGCAATGACATGGCGCTCGACTCGGGGGTCGGCACCTGCGGCAAGGAAGGCCAGAGCGTGCCGGTCGGCGTCGGCCAGCCGACGCTGCGCATCGACGGCCTGACGGTGGGCGGCACCGGCTGAGCTTACTGCGCCGTCTCTACACGGTCGCGGCCATCGTCCTTGGCGCGCCGCAATGCGGCGTCGGCGCGCGACAGGAATTTGTCAAACGACTCGCCGCGTGCGATCTGGGCCACGCCGCAACTGAGGGTTACGCCCTGCATGCCCTGACCGGTCTCCAGAATGCAGGCGGTAGCCACCATGCCGCGCAGGCGCTCGGCAATCAACAGCGCCTGGTCCAGGCTCGCCTGGGGCAACAGGATCGCAAATTCCTCGCCACCGTAGCGGGCAATCAGATCCTGTGGACGCAGACCCTCGGCCAACTGCCGCGCCACGCGGCGCAACGCAGTGTCGCCGGCGAGATGGCCGAAGCGCTCGTTGAACTGCTTGAACAAATCGATGTCGGCGAGGATCAGGCACAGCGGGGCGCCATCGCGCTCGCAGCGGCCGATGGCTCGCGGAAACGCATCGAGCAACCAGCGCCGGTTGCGGATCCCGGTCAGCATGTCCACGCTTGAGGACGCTTCGAATTCGAGACTCCTGGCCTGCAAGGCGACCAGAGCCTGATTGCTCTTGCGCATGCGGCCGGACATGATCGCCAGCAGGTTTCGCGCAACGTCGTGCGAGCTATCGACCAGCGACCAGAGCACCTCATGGGGCACCGCCAGCAGCTTGCTGTCGGTCGCCGCCAGGACCAAGGCCGAAACGGTCTGCCCGTCCAGCAGGGACATTTCGCCGACGCAGTCGCCGACGCGGAACACGGCGTGCTCGGGCAGGCTGCGATCCGCCAGATAGACGCGCAATTCGCCGCCCAGCACGAGATACAGGTAACTGTTCTCGGCGCCGGCTTCCAGCAGGTGCTCGCCGCGCGCCAGATTCAAATGCCGGCAGTCCTGGAGCAGGTGCTTCACACTGTCCAGGTCGACGTTGGCGAACAGCTTGGCCGCTTCGAGAGGTTGACGGTCTTCACTTTCGATCATGGCGCTACCCGGCTTTCCTAGTTTCGCGTATCGGCAGCTTAATTCAAAAGTGCGTCGACCCATTGCCCGTTGGTGGCACCGAAGCGGCCGGTCGTCGGAATCCGGCGCGTGGGTTCCCGTTCACTTGTCATCGTAGCTGAAGCCGAGTGCAACGACACCAAGGCGCAGTGCCTGGATCGCGGCGGGCACTTGTTCCGGTGCGCCGCGCACGCCGAGCTCGATATGACGCTGCACCTGCGGCGAGCCGAGGAAGGGCAGGCTGAAGACCCTGATGCCCGGGTAGTCCGCTTCGACGTGGCGCATCAGCCGGATCAGCGCGCCCTCGACGCCCTGCCAGACCAGTATCGCGGCCTCGGCGCAGGAATCGATGTTGAACAGTTCGCGGTACTCGGTGTCGAGCACCCATTCCACCATCGGCCAGGCCATCTGCGGAAAACCCGGCACGAAATGATGCCGCCCCAACGCGAAGCCGGGGATGCGGTTGAAGGGATTGGGAATGATGCGGCTGCCCAGCGGAAATTCGCCCATCGCCAGTTGCACGTCGCTCAGTTCCATGTTGCGCTCGGCGAAACGCGCGCGGATCTCCCGTTCGGCGTCAGGATGCAGCCGCAGTTCGACGCCCGCCGCCGCGGCGGCCGCCTGGCGCGTGTGGTCGTCCGGTGTGTTGCCGATGCCGCCGAAGCTGAACACGATATCGTCGCTGGCCATGCTGCGCGCCAGAGTCGCCGCCAGCCGTTGGCGGTCGTCGCCGATGTACATTGCCCAGCGTAAAACCAGGCCGCGCGCCGCGAGGATCTCGATCAGCTTGGGGAAATGCCCGTCAGCACGCTTGCCGCGGGTAATTTCATCGCCGATGATGATCGCGCCGATGCCCGTCATCGCCAGTCTCCGCTTCGTCCCGAGGTCGTTGGGAGACGCCGCCAGCGCGGCGAGCCATGGTTCCCGGTTTCCCCGGAAAGGTGGATAGGGCCGGGATCCTTCATAGCTCGATTCCTCCTAGTTGACGCTGACGCCGCAGTGCCGCGAGACCGAGATGGACAAAGACCAGCGCGGTAAATGCCGGCACCAGCAGATTGACGAATGGCAGGTGCGCCGCCGCGGCGGTGCCCAGGCCGGCAAGGTAAAAGCGGCCGCGGTTTGCCCGCACCAGCTCGGAGATCTCCCGGGGCGTGGCATGTTCGGCCAGGGCATCGAAGCGAAAGGTTCGCTGATTCAGCCAGGCGCCCCAGCACAGGGGCAGCACCAGCATGGCGCCCGGAATCAGCAGCAGCGGCAAGGTTGCCAGACTGCCGACGACGTAGATCGCGCCGACCACCAGAGTGTTGACCAGACTGCCCCGGAACACGTTTTCGCCATGGCGCCCAAGCTCCGGATAGTGCCGGGCCGCGACCAGATTGATCAGGGCCGGCAAGGCGAAAACCGCCACCAACAGAATTGCGGTGAAATAAGTCAGCGAGGCGAAGGCCGCCAGCAGCAGGAAGACCGAAGCCCAGTGCGCCACCCACTCCCAGCCCGACCACGGCAGTTGCGGCACGATGCCGGCCATCAGCGCCACGCCATGCGCCCAGGCTGCGATGCCCACCGTTACCCACAACCCCAACGCCACCAGCGGCGGCCAGACCGCATGCCACAGAACTTCGGCGCGCGCCAGGTCGCGCAGGGACTTGCTGAAAGCGGCAAACACTTCACGCATCGGGTTTCCTCATATGGGCCGAAATCAATATCCGCTCATGAACCGCTTTCAACGCAGGGGCCGCGGAGGCGCAGAGTACGCGGAGGACATAGGGACTGCCCGTCGGCTGCCCAAAAACCCCGGCTTTCCTCTGCGCCTCTGCGCGCTCTGCATCCTCTGCGACGAAAGAGTTTGAATCTGCATTTCCCAAAGCCTCATCTGTGCACCCGACTATCCCACATCTTCTGCAGGCGCTTCACCGAAACCGGCGACGAGGTCTTAAGTTCCTGCGCGAACAGGGCGACGCGCAATTCTTCGAGCAGCCAGCGGAACTCGTCGAGGAAGGCATCGCCTTGCTGTCCTGATTTGAGCATGGCATTGCGCTCGCGTTCCCAGGGTTTGCCCAACGCCTGCCAGTCCGCCATCTGGCGCGCGTCGCGCGCCGCATCGCTGCGGGCCTTTTCCAGACGCAGGCTGATCGCCTTGAGGTAACGTGGATAATGCTGCAGCCGTTCAAAAGCAGTCATCGCGACAAATTTCTTTGGCATCAGGTCGGCCAGTTGTGCGCCGATGTCGGCGCAGGCCTGGGGGAATGCCTTCTGCATCGCGGCGAGCTTCTTCGCCAGCGCGCCATGCTCGGCCAGAATTACACCGATCAGCCTCAGGATCTCCTGCGCCACGAGCAGGATGCGGCCGCGCGCCGCGTCGCGCCGTGCCGCGAACGCCGGCTCATCGGTCGGCAGCGGGTCCATCAGGCAGGTGCGCTCCAGCGTCACGGCGACCAGTTGCTCGCGCAGATCCTTCTCGGTGCCCAGCGACAGGTATTGCAGCGCGACCTCGCGCAGCCCCGGCAGCTTTTCGATGGCCTTGACCTGCGCCGCAAGTTGCAGCGCGAACAGCCGCGCCATGCCTCGCCGGTGCTCGGCGCGGGCCTTGTCCTCTGTATCGAAGGCGGCAAGGCGCGCGCCGTCGCCCAGATCGACCAGCGCCGGAAACCCTACCGTCGTGCCGGCGCCGACTTTCAGTTCCATCAGCTCGGGCAAGGCGCCGAAGCTCCATGCGGTCAGGCCGGACGAATCGCCCGCCACGTTCTCGTGGCGCACTTCGGCCGCGGCATAGACTTGTTCGACCCAGCCGCGATACTCGGCGCGCAATTCGGCCAGGTTGCGTGAAATCGTCAGCGTCGCACCGTGTTCGTCGACCAGCCTGAAATTCATGAACAGATGCGGGCGCAACTCGCCGCTGCGGAAGGCATCCAGCGGCAGCTTGAGCGCCAGGCGCTCCTCGGCAAAATGCGTCAGCGTGCGCACCAGCGGCTCATCGAGGTCATGCTCCGCTGCGCAAAAATCCGCGGCGAACTGATCGAGCGGCTGCAGGCGATGGCGATACTTCTGTTGCAGGGTTTTCAGCAGCGCGAGGATCTTTTCCTTGAGCAGGCCCGGCACCAGCCAATCGCAGCGGTTTGCCGGCAACTGGTTCAGCGCTGGCAGCGGCAGGGTCAAAGTTACCCCGTCGTCGGCCGCGCCGGGGTCGTGGTGATAATTCAGCTTGAAGCTTTGGCCACGATAGTCCATCAGCGGCGGGAAGGCATCGGTGGTAATCCCCGCCGCCTCGTGGCGCATCAACTGCTCCTTCTCCAGCCAGAGCAGTTTCGGGTTCACGGATTCCGCTTCGCGCCGCCAGTGATCGAGCGCCGCCAGCGTGACGATGCCGGGCGCCAGCCGAGCGTCATAGAACGCGAAGATCAATTCGTCGTCGACCAGCACGTCGGGCCGCCGCGACTTGTGCTCCAGCGCCTGAATCTCCTTCATAAGCTTGGCATTGTGCTGGAAGAAGCGCCACTTGCGCGCCCAGTCCTCGCCCACCTGGCCTTCGACCAGGGCCTGCCGAATCAGGATTTCGCGCGCCAGGTTCTGGTCCGCGATCGGACCGCCGGGTTTGCCGAAACTCACGCGGCGTTTGGCGTGCAGCATCAGGCCGTGCAGCGTCACACGCTCCCAGGCCGCCACCTGGCCCGGCCCTTTTTCCCAGTGTGGCTCAAAGACATGTTTGCGAACGAGATGCGCGCCGACCTGTTCCAGCCACTCCGGCTCGATCTTCGCGATGCAGCGCGCGAACAGGCGCGAGGTCTCGACCAGTTCCGCGGCGACGATCCAGCGGCCGGCCTTCTTCAGCAGCGCCGAGCCGGGATGGATATGGAAGCGGATGCCGCGGGCGCCGAGATAGTTCCTGTCTTCCTCGCTGATCAGTCCGATGTGGCCGAGCAGTCCGCTCAGCAGCGCCTTGTGGATGGCTTCGTACCCGGCAATGCCCTTGCCGTCGGGCCATCCCAAGGGGGGGACAGCGTTTGAGTCTTGCGCGAAGCGAACCACCGTCACCCCCTCCCTCGGGGCAGGGGGCGGGGGGTAGGCGCTTGCAATCTTCCAGCCGTGCTCATGGCACACGGTCATCAACTGCCCATGCACATCGCGCCACTCGCGCAGGCGCAGCCAGGACAGAAAGTTCTGGCGGCACCACTGGCGCTGCTTGTTGCTGGTCTCGTGCTTCCAGACTTCGTCGGCGGCGTTCCAGATTTTGAGATAGGAGAGGAACTCGGATTTCTCGCCTTTCCACTTGGCATGCGCCTGATCGGCCGACCCGGCGGCTTCCTGCGGGCGATCGCGGGGATCGTGCACCGAAAGCGCGGCGGCGATGACGAGCACTTCCCGCAAGCAACCGTACTCGCGAGCGGCAAGGATCATGCGGCCGATCTTCGGGTCGAGAGGAAGCTTGGCCAATTCGGAGCCGACCTTGGTCAGCGCCTTCGTCGTCTCGTCGATGGCGCCGAGTTCGCCAAGCAGCGTATAGCCGTCGACAATCATTCGCGGAAGCGGCGCTTCGAGAAACGGGAAATCCTCGACATCGCCCAGATGCAGGGATTTCATGCGCAGGATCACGCCGGCCAGGCTGGAGCGCAGGATCTCCGGTTCGGTGTAGGCCGGGCGCCTGGTGAAATCCTCTTCGTCATACAGTTTGAAACAGATGCCGGCCGAGACCCGCCCGCAACGTCCGGCACGCTGGCTGGCCGCGGCGCGCGAAATCGGCTCGACCTGCAACTGCTCGACCTTGTTGCGATGCGAGTAGCGCTTGATGCGCGCCAGGCCCGAATCGATCACGTAGCGAATGCCGGGCACGGTCAGCGAGGTTTCCGCGACGTTGGTCGCCAGCACCACGCGCCGCCCCTGATGCGCCGAAAACACCCGTGCCTGCTCCACCGCCGACTGGCGCGCGAACAGGGGCAGCACTTCCAGGCCGGGTGGGTGGTGTTTGCGCAGTGCCTCCGCCGCCTCGCGGATCTCGCGTTCACCGGGCAGGAACACCAGCACGTCGCCCGGCCCTTCGCGATGGGCTTCATCCACCGCGTCGACGATCGCATCGTTGAGGTCGCCGTCCTTGTTTTCTTGCCATGGACGAAAGCGCGTTTCGATCGGGTAGAGCCGACCCGAGACCTCGATCACCGGCGCGGGGTTTCCATCGCTGGCGAAGTGCCGGCTGAAGCGCTCGGCATCGAGCGTCGCAGACGTCACGATCACCTTCAGCTCGAGTCGCCTGGGGAGCAGTTGCTTGAGGTAGCCGAGCAGGAAGTCGATGTTCAAGCTGCGCTCGTGGGCCTCGTCGATCAGGATCGTGTCGTACTGGCGCAGCAGCGGATCGGTCTGGGTCTCGGCCAGCAGAATGCCGTCCGTCATCAGCTTGATGTAGCTCTCCGGCGTGACGCGGTCGGTGAAGCGGATCTTGAAGCCGACGTGGCGGCCCAGTTCCGACTTCAGTTCCTGGGAGATGCGCGCCGCGGTCGCCCGCGCGGCGATGCGGCGCGGCTGGGTGTGGCCGATGAAGCCGTCGAGCCCGCGTCCGATCTCCAGGCAGATCTTCGGCAGTTGGGTGGTCTTGCCCGAGCCGGTCTCGCCGCAGATCACCACCACTTGGTGCTGCCGAATCGCCTCGGCAATCTCGGCGCGACGCGCGCACACCGGCAGCGCTTCGTCATAGATCAGCGCGGGCCGCGCGGCCCGCCGGGCTTCGGCGTCGAACTTCACAGCGCCAGCTTGTGGATCGTCAGAATCCCCAGCCCGGTCATCAACAGCGAGCCAAACAGATGCAGCGACGCGGTACCCAACGCCCAGCCGTAGTCTTCGTGCTGGATCAGGGAGACCACTTCGGCGGAAAAGGTGGAAAAGGTGGTTAGCGCGCCGAGAAAGCCGGTGATGAAGAACAGGCGCGCCTCGGGCGGCAGATCGACATTGATGTGAAATACCGCGACGGCGGCACCGACCAGATAGCCACCCACAAGATTGGCCGCCAGCGTTCCGAGCGGCATGGTCGGAAACACGGGGTTGAGCCACAGACCCAGCCCCCAGCGCAGCCAGGCGCCAAGCATCGCTCCGCCGCCGATGGCGAGCAGACTCGTCCAGTTCACGCCGCGACCGCCGGGTGGCCCCAATGAGTCGGCGATCCTTGGAGCGGGAACGGTCCTGGCGTGCGGGGCCGTGGCGATTTGGGCAACATCGCGCGGGCATCCGCTGGGTGACCGGGGATCCGCGGGGTTCCGGCTGGTGGGGCAGGCTGTGCCAGGCGGAGGGCAGGGGCTGGAGGAAAGGTATTCACTGTGCCGATTTTACGCCTGCCGGTAGAATTGCAACTTCGTACGAATGCACACCATCATCATGGCCGACACCGAAAAGCCCGCCAATTTCATCCGCCACATCATCGACGCCGACCTCAGGTCGGGCAAGTACGCGCAACGCCGCTGGAGCGGCAGTCCCGGCCCGGCCGCCCAGCAAAGAGTCGGCGCCGGCGACACGGCGCGGATCCGCACCCGCTTCCCGCCGGAGCCGAACGGCTACCTGCACTTCGGCCACGCCAAGTCGATCTGTCTGAATTTCGGCCTCGCGCTGGATTACGGCGGCGCCTGC
>WBZP01000392.1_pt1 | contig 60391 bp, 58 predicted proteins | sample 5204301 | NCBI WGS metagenome assembly WBZP01 (sample SAMN12412401, study PRJNA552823) | activated sludge metagenome | isolation source: activated sludge from nitrification reactor of wastewater treatment plant... | place: USA: Pennsylvania | collected 2017 | reverse complement strand
CATGCTCGCCGACTACCTGCCGCCCGAGCAGGCCGGCTACCAGAACACCCAGGATGCGCACCGGATCGAGCGCTGCACCGGGGCGCCGGATGTGCTGTGGTGCCAGCACCATTGCGGCATCTGGCGCTCGACCGACAACGGCACGCTGTGGCGCCGCATTCACGCGCCGCTGTCGAGCTTCGGCTTCGCGGTGGCGGTGCATCCGCAGGATCCGCAGACCGCGTGGTTCGCGCCGGCCATCGCCGACCAGTGCCGGGTGCCGGTAGACGGCGCGCTGGTCATCAACCGCACGCAAGACGGCGGGCAAACCTTCGAGACGCTGCGCGCCGGCCTGCCGCAGGCCGATTGCTACGACCTGGTGTATCGCCACTGCCTGCAGGTCGCCGAAGACGGCCGCACGCTGCTGATGGGCAGCACCACCGGCAATCTGTGGGCGAGCCGCGACGCCGGCGAATCCTGGGAGTGCCTCAGCACCTCGCTGCCGCCGATCCTCGCGATCCGCTTCGACGGCGGCACTTGAATCGCGCCGATACGAACCGCATATCGGGTACCGATCGACAGCGTCCGACACCGTCCGACTTTTGCAAGCCTCCGGAGATTCGCATGTCCGCCTATTCCTACGACGTCAATGTCGAGGATTTCGACCAGAAGGTCGTCGAACTGTCGCGCCGCGTGCCGGTGCTGGTCGACTTCTGGGCACCCTGGTGCGCGCCTTGTCGCGCGCTCAAGCCGGTACTGGAGAAACTGGCCGAGGAATACCAGGGCCGCTTCCTGCTCGCCAAGCTGAACTCGGACGAGAATCAGTCGCTCTCCGCGCGCTACCGGGTGCGCAGCATTCCGGCGGTCAAGGCCTTCGCCAATGGCGAACCGGTGGATGAATTTCTCGGCGCACTGCCGGAAGGCCGGGTGCGCGAATTCATCGATTCGCTGGTGCCCTCGCTGGCCGAACCGCTGCGCCGCGATGCCGAGGCTGCGCTGGCCCGCGGCGAGCGCGAGGCAGCGCGCCGGCTGCTCGAGCAGGCCATCGCACTCGACCCCAGGCATGAAGCCGCGCGGCTCGATCTGGCGGACTTGCTGATCGACGACCGCCAGTTCGAGCCGGCGCACCGGCTGCTCGATGAAGTCGGCGACCGCGCCCGCGACGGCGCGCGCGTGAGCGCGCTGCGGGCGCGGCTCGGCCTGTTGGAGGCCGCGCCGGCCGCCGCCGACCCAGCGCAATGGGAAGCCCGGCTCGCTGCGAACGAAGACGACAATGAAGCCCGTCTCGCCCTGGCCGGCCTGCTCGCGGCTCGCCAGGACTATGCCGGCGCGCTGGCGCATCTGATCGAACTGGTGCGTCGCGAGCGCCGCACCGGCGACGACGCCGGGCGCCGCACGATGATCCAGATCTTCGATCTGCTCGGCTCGGAGCACGATCTGGTGCGCCGATACCGCCGCGAACTCGCCGCCGCGCTGCACTGAACCACGCACCGCCGCTCGCCCGGAAGGCGCATGGAATGGCGATCTTCAAGCAGGCAAGGCTGGAAAGCGCATGACTGCTTGCTCTCAGCCTTGCCTGCCTGAAGAACCAGCATCCATGCGGCTTGCAGGCCGGTGCTGCCGGCGCCGCAATCAGGGCAAATTGCCGCCGCGCAGTTCGTCGAGCAGCAGCAGGTCGGCGATGTCGCGACCGTTGACACGCACCACGGCAGTCGCGTCGCCCCGCTCGTCGAGCGCCCTGTCAGCCAGCGTCACCTCGCCGCTGTCGAGCGCCTTCTGCAGGCGCTGCTTGGCCAGTTCCGAACCTTCCGGCCCGGCGCTGGGTGCACCGCGCACACGTATCTTCTCGCCGTTCAGGTAAAACGACTGGCCGTCGGCGGCATAGGCGCGCGAGGGGATGTTGCGCGGCGTCACCGTGTCCTCCCTGATCGGCGTGGCCGCGCCCTCGCCCTGCACCGTCGGCGGTGGCGGCGGCGCATAGTGCCGGGCGCAGGCGCGCTTGCCGCCCTTCTTGCGGCCAGGCTTGCAGGCCGCCTTGGCCGCGCCGCCCGCCTTGCCACGGACCGCGGGTCCGCCACGCGCTTTGGACTTGCCCTTGGCGCTCACGCTGGCCTTGGCCGACGCCCTTGCCGATGACTTGCCGCGCGCGGCCGCATCGAGCGACGGCGCCACGAACAACACGGCCAGCAAAATGGGCAACCAGCGGATTTTCATGTTCGTAACCGTCTATGTTTCGCAACTCGCCCGCACCTGCTGCAGCAAGTCCGGCGCACCAGGCGCGCGGGGCGCGAATTGTAACGCAGCCGCCGTCGGTGCCCTTGCGCGCCGGCGCGGCGCAGCGCGTCAGGCGGCGGCGACACTTGCCTCGGGCGTCGAGTTTCGCCATAGTGCGCGGTCATTTTAGCCCAGCCGTCCGACAGCCGATGAGCCTCCCCCCGATCGAACAACGCATCGCCGACGAAATCGGCGTGCGCCCGCAGCAGGTTGCCGCCGCCGTCGCTCTGCTCGACGAAGGTGCCACGGTGCCTTTCGTCGCCCGCTACCGCAAGGAAGCCACCGGCGGGCTCGACGATACGCAGCTGCGCACACTCGACGAACGATTGGCGTATTTGCGCGAACTCGAAGAACGCCGCGCCACCGTGATCGCCTCGATCGACGAACAGGGCAAGCTGACGCCGCAATTGCGCGCCGACGTGGAAAACGCCGACACCAAGCAGCGCCTCGAAGATCTTTACCTGCCTTACAAGCCCAAGCGCCGCACCAAGGCGCAGATCGCGCGCGAGGCCGGCCTCGCGCCGCTGGCTGAGATGTTGCTGGCCGACCCCGGGCGCGACCCGCAGGTGGAAGCCGCGGCATTCGTCGACGCCGAAAAGGGTGTCGTTGACATCAAGGCGGCGCTCGACGGCGCGAAGCAGATCCTGATCGAGCAGTTCGCCGAAGACGCGCAACTGGTCGGCGAACTGCGCGAATTCGTCCGGACGCATGGGGTGGTGGTATCCGGCGTGGTCGACGGCAAGCAGAGCGACGGCGCGAAGTTCCGCGACTACTTCGACTACCGCGAACCGCTGCGCGACATTCCCTCGCACCGCGCGCTGGCGCTGCTGCGCGGACGCAACGAAGGCGTGCTGCGCGTGGCGCTCAAGCTCGACGAGGAACTCGCCGACCCGCCGCCCTCGCCCAACAGTTGCGAGCGGCGCATCGCCACCCGCTTTCGCGTGGCCGACCAGGGCCGGCCCGCCGACCGCTGGCTGCTGGAATGCGTGCGCTGGACCTGGAGCGTCAAGCTTTCCCTGTCGCTGGAACTCGATTTGATGGGCGCGCTGCGCGAGCGTGCCGAGGAAGAAGCGATCCGTGTCTTCGCCGCCAATCTGCGCGATCTGCTGCTCGCCGCGCCGGCCGGTGCGCGCGTCACCCTGGGCCTCGATCCGGGCCTGCGTACCGGCGTCAAGGTGGCGGTGGTCGACCGCACCGGCAAGCTGGTGGACACCGCCACCATTTACCCGCACGAGCCGCGCCGCGACTGGGACGGCGCGCTGCACACGCTCGCCCGGCTAGCGAAGAAACATGCGGTCGAACTGATCGCCATCGGCAACGGCACCGCCTCGCGCGAGACCGACAAGCTGGCGATCGAACTGATCAGGCAACTGCCCGAACTCGGCATGAACAAGCTCGTGGTATCCGAAGCCGGCGCCTCGGTGTATTCGGCCTCGGAACTCGCCGCCAAGGAATTTCCCGATCTGGATGTCAGCCTGCGCGGCGCGGCTTCGATCGCGCGGCGGTTGCAGGACCCGCTGGCCGAACTGGTGAAGATCGATCCCAAGGCGATCGGCGTCGGCCAGTACCAGCACGACGTGAACCAGTCTCGCCTGGCCAGGGCGCTGGATGCGGTGGTCGAGGATTGCGTGAACGCCGTCGGCGTCGACCTCAATACCGCCTCGGTGGCGCTGCTGGCGCGCATCTCGGGGCTCAACGCCAGCCTGGCGGCGAACATCGTCAGCCATCGCGACGCCAACGGCGCATTCGCCACGCGCGCCGCGCTCAACGCCGTGTCGCGCCTCGGCCCGAAGACCTTCGAGCAGGCGGCCGGCTTCCTGCGCGTGAGCAACGGCGACAATCCGCTCGACGCCTCGGCTGTGCACCCGGAAGCGTATCCGGTGGTCGAGCGCATGCTGGCCGACATCCAGCGCAGCGTGAAGCAGGTGATCGGCGATGTGCGCACGCTGCGCGAGATCGACGCGCGCAAATACGCCGACGAGCGCTTCGGCCTGCCGACCGTGCGCGACATTCTCAAGGAACTGGAAAAGCCCGGCCGCGACCCCCGCCCCGAGTTCAGGACGGCAGCATTCAAGGAGGGCGTCGACAGCCTGAAGGATCTCGAACCCGGCATGCTGCTCGAAGGCGTGGTCACCAACGTCACCAACTTCGGCGCCTTCGTGGACGTCGGCGTGCATCAGGATGGCCTGGTGCACATTTCGATGCTGTCGAACAAGTTCGTCAAGGACCCGCGCGAGGTGGTCAAGGCCGGCGATGTCGTGCGGGTAAAGGTGGTCGAGGTGGACCTGCCGCGCAAGCGCATCGCGCTGACCATGCGCCTGGACGAGCAGCCGGCCGCAAAGGGTGACGGTCCGCGTGCGCCGCGCCAGCCAGTGCGGCCAGAACGCAGTGGCCAGCGTTCGCCGGAAACGGCGGCCCGGCCGGCCGGCGGCGCGCTTGCCGATGCGCTGGCGCGTGCGCTCAAGCGCTGACGCCCGCTCGGCTACAATTGGCCGACTGCTTGGGGATCTGCCCGAATGACCACGCTTTACGGCATCAGCAATTGCGACACCATGAAGAAGGCCTTCGCCTGGCTCGACGGGCAGGGCATCGCCTACACGTTCCACGACTTCAAGAAGTCGGGCATCGATTCGGCGCGCCTCCATGGGTGGTCGAAAGTGCTCGGCTGGAAGACGCTGCTCAATACCCGCGGCACCACCTGGCGCAAGCTGACTGCCGAAGAGCAGGATGTCACCACCCAGAGCAAGGCGGTGCAGTTGATGCAGACTTATCCGACCCTGATTCGCCGGCCGGTGGTCGAAACCGCCGGCGGACAGCTGCTGGTCGGCTTCGAGCCCGCCGTCTGGTCGAGCTTCATCAAGCCATGAACGGGGCAGACGGCACGGGCGATTTCGTGCAGCGCTTTCTGTTCGACGACCTGGACATCAGCGGCGTCGTAGTTTGCCTGCGCGAATCCTGGCAGCGCCTGCACGCCCGGCGCAACTACCGGACGAACATCCGCGATCTGCTCGGCGAACTGGCCGCGGTGACGGCGCTGATCGGCAGCAATCTCAAGCGGCCGGGCCGGGTTTCGGTGCAGTTGCGCGGCAACGGGCCGCTGTCGCTGCTGCTGGTCGAATGCACCGAATCGTTGCGCCTGCGCGGCATGGCGCGCGCCGACGAGCAAACCACTGCGCAGCGACTGATCGACCTGTTCGGCGACGGGCAGCTTGCCCTGAACATGCGCGGCGACGGCGCCGGCGGCACTTACCAGAGCATCGTTCCGCTCGACGGCGAAAGCATCTCCGAAGTCTTCGAGCACTATCTGTCGCAATCGGTGCAGCAGCCGGCCAGCCTGATGCTGGCGGCAGACGACTCGCATGCGGTTGGGCTCTTGTTGCAGAAACTGCCCGGCGCCGATCGATGCGATGCGGATGGCTGGGCGCGAATCACCCAGCTCGCCGCGACGGTGACGCTACGCGAAATCGCCGGCCTGCCGCCGCTGCGCCTGCTGCCGCGTCTGTTTCCCGGCGAAACCGTGCGGCTGTTCGACGCCCGCCCGGTGCGCTTTCACTGCCCGCTGGACTGGGACAAGGTGCGCGACGTGCTGCGCTCGCTGGGCCGCGAGGAAGTCGATTCGATCCTGCGCGAAAACGGCGAAGTCGTGATTCACGACGAAGTCTGCAACCACGCCTACCGCTTCGATGCGGCCGAAATCGCCGCACTGTTCCCGGCGCTCGAACCGCCGCCGACCCTGCACTGATCGATCAGCCTCGCTCCAGCGACGCCGCATCGCTGACCGACTTGCGCACTTTCGGATTGCCGTAGTACGTCAGATCGGCGCTGCCGCTGACCTCCGCCTCCAGACTGTCGCGCACCTTCACGCTCGCGTTGGCCGATCCCGACGCAGCCACGCGGGCCGACACGCTGTCGAGCGCCTCGCCGTGGTAGTCGGCGGAGCCCTTGATCTGCACGATCTGGCTGGCCGCCGTGCCGCCGAGCGTGGCGGTGGCGGAGCCGGCCAGGCGCAGTTTCAGCGTATCCACCGCGAGCCTGGGCGCCTTGAACCCGGCACTGCCCGACAACTCGATGTTGAGCGCGCCCGCCCGCAGCTTGTCCACCTGGATGTCGGTGCTGCCGTCGGCCTCGAGATGCTGCAGCTCGCGCAGGGTCAGATCGACATGCAGCTTCTTCTCGGTCTTGATGCTGCCGGTGGTTTCGATGATCAAGGTGCGCTGTTCGACTCGCGTCACGATATTCGGCATCAGGCGCGGCTCGGCTGTCACGAACAACTGCTCGCGCCCGCCCTGCGAGATCGACACGTCGATCACGCCATGCACGACGACGCGGTCGAACCCGCCGACGGCGCGCTCCTGGCGCGCCACGTCAGCAGCTTGCGCCGACCGGGTCACGATCTTCCCGGCGGCCAGCGCCAGACATAGTTGCAGCAGTCCGCGACGGTCCATCGTGATGTCCTATTTGATCAGGCACGAGGCGTTGTGCATATCCACCAGTTGCACACTGCCGGAACGTCCCTCGAAGCGATGGCCGGCGCCGCCCAGCGAAGCAGGCACTTCGGACACCGGCTCCTCGAAAATCAGGCGGCCATACTGCCAGCAGCGCAGGCTCGGCCCCCGGTTCGTCGATACCCGCTTGCCGGAGGGGGCAGGCCGGTAGTCGTCGTTCAGCGGCACGACTTCCGCTTTGGCCGGCCTTGCCGCGGCAACCGGATTGACCGCGCCATCGCTGCTGACGCCAGCCGCTGCACCCATCGCGAGCAGCGTGAGGCCGATGGCGATTGTATATCTCATTTCATGCTCCCCGATTCGTTCATTGCACGCTGATCTTGAACTGCGCCTCGCCGATACCCTTGCCGGCGACCGAGGCAAACGCGGTACGAATCTGCTCGAGCGATGCGTTGCCGACCGGTTCGAAATCCGGCGCCTTGAGCGGATCCGGCAACGCGTTGAGGGCTTCGGTGGGCGTGGCCAGACACATGATCGTTTCGTCCTTGCCCTTGTCGCTCGCAGCGATCTGGAAACGCATGCCGCCCGGCAGTTGCAGCGGTTCCTTCGCGCTCACCATCGCATCGCGCGAGAAGCGATTGGGGAAGAAGCGTTGCACCTTGTTCTTGTCGTCGCGCAGATAACAATACACGTAGGCATCGCGACTGGGCTGGACAGTCAATTCGAAGGCTTCCCCGCGGCGAAACTTGCCACCCGGCTTGTCGCTGCTGATCGCCAGCTTGATCGGCTCGGCAGGTGCGGGTTGCTGCGCCACCGCCTTGGCCTTGCGTGCATCCTGAATCTTGTTGTGATCGGCATTCAGGTAGTACGAGAAGAGTTCGAGATTGAGCTTGGAGTTGACCGGCAAGCCTGCGGCCTGACGGTATTCGGCGATCGCGTTCGCCAGTTCGTCGTTGCTCTTGCCATCGACCGGGCCGGTGTAGAAGCCCCGAATCGTCATCTGGTACTGGAAGTAGGCGATCAGGTCGGCGGTATCGGCGGTCATCTGGTAGAACCAGTCGGCGATCTCGTTCTTTACCAGATCGCTGTTGGCATCGGCGCCGAGACAAGACCAGTACGGGGTGCGCGTCAGCTTGCCGAACAGCTCGACCGAAGCCAGCTCGATCAGGTTGCGCAATGCCTGGGCGTTGCCTTCCGACTTGGCCAGCGAGGACGTGTAGTTGATGCCCAGCTTGCGATAGGTTGCATCCGCGTCGAGGCCCTTGCCCGACTTGTAGATGACCACGCTGTTGCTCGACGTCACGCCGGGTACGACCGACAGGTCTTCGGTGTCGAGCACCGTCAGATCGAGACCGAGGATGGTGGCCGCGCCGCCGGCCGCGCGGCCGTACGAGAATACCTCGCCGATCGAGATTCCGCCGCCGGCTTCCTTCTTGGCGACGTTCTCGTCGTATTGCGAGATCGAACCCTTGATATCGTATTGCGGGATCACCGAGTAGGCGCCCTCTTTCTTGGCCGCCTGCAGGAAACCGATCAGGTTGCCCGAGTCCTGGCCGTAGGCGATCAGCCGAACCGCGCGACTGCGCTTGGTCATTTCGGACACGGCCGAAATCAGCATGTCGCGCGTGCCGGCGCTGACCTTCTTGGTCTGGTCCGACAAATCCTCGACCAGCATCGACACATCGCGCACGCCGAACGAGATCATGTGGTTGTCCATGCAGCGCAGCGCATGGGAGAAATTCGTGATCGACCGGAACGGCGCCTGCTCCGGCCCCCGCTTGACCTCTTCGGCGGTCTGCAGCGTCTCTTCCTTGACCTGGCCGGCACAGCCACTCATTGCCAGTATCGCCAGCGCACAGGCAGCCAGACCGGCACGCGGGCCACTCTTGCGCCGCGGAACATTGCCACGACAATTCATGAAATCCCCCTGATTTATTTGCACTTGTTGCCGGATACGATGACGTCGCCCTTGACGAATACCGCGATCTCCTTCGGCGCACTGCCTCGCGGCGCATTGACGCTATTGCCGATGTTCACCGCGCAGCTCGGCAGGCCGCTGCTCTTGCCGCCGCTCCCATCGCCTTCTGCATCGCGCTTGGCTTCCTGAACGTCCTGCTTGGCGCGGACCTTGCCCATCTTGGCCAGCAAGCGCGGGTCCATGTCGGTCGGCTCGGCGTCGGCTGCGGCAAAGCTCGCCGGCACCTGCCAACACAGAACCGCCGCGCTCAGCAGCGCCATCGTCGTCTTGCGTGTCATGACCTTGTCCTTGTGTCGATCCGGCTCGAATCTGTGGCGTATCCGGTGTGCGCTTCACGCACACCGGATAGCCGGTGCCATGGTGCTGCCTCGAACGATTACTGGGCGTTGCCGACGTTGACCGCTTGGGTGTTCAGCGCGCCAGACTGCTTGACCGTCATGTTGGTCGACACGACCTTGCTGCTGCCGCCGTTCTTGGCGTTGCCGATACGCACGGTCTGCGAGTTCAGGGCACCCGACTGCTTGATGTTGGTGTCCTTGATATCGACATCCGACTTGCCGCCGTTCGCTGCGTTGCCGATCTCCACCTTCTGGGTGTTGAGGGCGCCGGACTGCTTGACATTCAGGTTCTTCGAACGCACGTAGGACTTGCTGTTGGCGCCGCTGGCGTTGCCGATATCGACACGCTGGCTGTTCAAGGCGCCGGACTGCTTGACCGTGGTGTCCTTCAGATCGACATCGGTCGAAGCCGGCGCGGCGAACGCGCTGGCAGCGGCGAAGGCGATGAGCGAAACAGCGGCGGACTTGATGATTGCTTTCATTTTCTGAACTCCTTGCTAAGTGGGTAGATTGACTGCTCGTTTAACTACGTGTTGGCTTGCGACAGCCTTCCATTCCATCCATGTGGATTGGATTCCTTACAGCGCCGCGCGGAACTGCACGCGACGATTCTCCGGTGCGAACGGGTTGTCCCGTACCAGCGGATCGAATTTGCCCTTGCCGACGACACGGAAGCTGCTCGCCGGCAGTCCGTGACGCAGCACCAGATAGTTCTTCACCGACTCGGCGCGACGGCGCGAAAGCAGCAGGTTGTAATCGGCCGCACCGCTTGCATCGGTATGCCCTTCGATTACGATGCCGATCTGCCTGCCGGCCAGACGGATGCCCTCGGCCACTGCGTCGAGCGCCTCGAACATGTCCGGTTGAATCTCGGCCGAATTGAACGGAAACTGCACCTGCAGCGCGAACGAGGTGGCTTCGCCGGATTGACGCGACGGCGCGGGCTCCTTGGCGATGCGCTCGATCTCCTTGCGCGGCGGCTTGGCTTCGCTCTCGCTTGCTTCCGGCAGCAGCTTGATGCCGCGGGTGCGGATCGGCGCCGCACCGGTTTCCTCGACGTTTTGCACCGCGTCGCCGCGCAGCATGCGTGCCACATCCTGCGGCGAGGGCTTCTCGCCCTGGCGGTAGAGCATCACGTCGCCCGCCAGCGCCGTTCCGGCCGCGGCCAGCAATGCCAGGATCAGCATCGTGGGGCGCAAAGTCTTCAGTTTGTTCATGATCGTCCTCGCCAAAATTTCGTTTGCACTATCGTTCTGTTTCTCGCCTTGCTTGCGGTCTTGCTTCTTACCCTGCCTCTTTCTTCTTGCTCTACCGACTGCAGCGGTCTTGTTTCCCTTTGCCGCCTTTCCAGTCTTGGCTTCTGACCTCTCTGCTGTTTGCCTGCCAGCTTATGTACTTGCTGTTCCTGACCTGCCGGCATTCCGGTCGCGCTGTTTCTTTGCCGGGTGCCTTTGTGTTTTGTTGCGTGTTGCGATGGAGTGAATTCTCCGCTTTCCAGCGTGGCCAACAATTCAACCGTTGGGTTAGACCCATGACCGACGTGGTTCCACGACACCAGGCCGCCAACCCCACCCGCACACCCCCGCCACCGACCCGGTTTTCAGAGGGAGAACCGATCGTTGCGCCGGGATCGTCGAGGCGTGGCGAGTAACGGATGTCGAGTCGGTTTCAGGCGCCGACAGTCCGCAATCCGGTCCATCGCCCGTAGTAGGACCGACGGCCTAATCCCCGTCCGGCGCCCCGTCGACACCCTCGAAACGCACCCAAATCAGTGATTTGCAGCGATCCCGGAAACGATCCGGCGGCGAGCCTGTCGAAATGCAGCCAGCCACGACGGTAACGACCGAAATGTCCGACGCCCGCCAGATGCCGATTCCCCGAGCGCCTTTGTGGCTGGGTCTGGCCGGGCTGATTCCGTTCTTGGGCATGCTCGCGCTGGCGGCGGGTGCCGACGGGCCGCAACGCACGGTGCGGCTGTTCTATCTGGCCGGCTACGGCGCGATCATCCTGAGTTTCGTCGGCGCGCTGCACTGGGGCGTGGCGATGATGCTGGCACGTGTCGGCGAGAGCGAGCGCTGGAAATTGATGACCTGGAGTACGGTGCCCGCGCTGATCGGCTGGGCCACGCTACCGCTACCGCCGCACGCCGCTTTCGGTGTGTTGATCGCGGCCTACTGGGTGCACTTCGCGATGGACCGCGCGCTGGCCCGACGCGACGGCGTGCCCGGCTGGTACCTGCCGCTGCGCCTGATCCTCACCAGCGGCGCAACCGCGTGCCTCGCCCTGGGCCTGCTCCTCTAGGCGTCCGCGAGCACGCGCTCGACCAGCCGCACCCAGTAGGTGGCGCCCAGCGCGATGATTTCGTCATTGAAATCGTAGTGCGGGTTGTGCAGCATGCAGTTCGAGCCACCCGGATTCTCGGCAGCGCCGTTGCCGATCCAGACGTAGCAACCCGGCTTGACCATCAGCATGAACGAGAAATCCTCGGCACCCATGCTGGGCAGCATGTCGCCACGAACGTTGTCGGCCCCCACCAGCGACGCGGCCACTTCGCGGCATACCGCGGCCTCGGCCGCCGAGTTGATGGTGGGCGGATAGCCGCGTTCATAGTCGAGCGCAATGCGCGCGCCGAAGCCGGCCGCGATCCCGTCGCACACGCGTCGCATCGCCGCCTCGCACAAGTCCTGCACCTCTGGCTTGAACGCGCGCACGGTACCTCGCAGCAGCGCCTGCTCGGGAATCACGTTGTAGGCATCGCCGGCATGGAACTGGGTCACGCTGAGCACCGCGCTATCCACCGGATGGACATTGCGCGAGACCACGCTCTGCAGCGCCTGCACCAGGGCGCTGCCGGCGAGCACCGGGTCCACGCCCTGATGGGGCATCGCGGCATGCGCGCCCTGCCCGCTCACCGTGATCGCGAATTCATCGGCCCCGGCCATCATCGGCCCGGCCATCACCGCGAACTGGCCGACCGCCAGACCCGGCCAGTTGTGCATGCCGTAGACCGACTCGACAGGAAAGCGCTCGAACAGGCCCTCCTCGACCATCACCCGGCCGCCCGCCTCGCCCTCCTCGGCCGGCTGGAAGATGAATACCACGGTGCCGTCGAACTGCCGGGTCGCGGCCAGATACTCGGCGGCGCCGAGCAGCATCGCGGTGTGGCCGTCGTGCCCGCAGGCATGCATGCGCCCGTCATTGCGCGAGCGATGCTCGAAGCGGTTGCGCTCCTGGATCGGCAGCGCATCCATGTCGGCCCGCAGACCGACCGCGCGCCGGCCGGAACCCGCGCGCAGCACGCCGATCACGCCGGTTTTCGCCATGCCGCGATGCACCTCGATTCCGCTGCGCTCGAGGTGGCGGGCAATCAGCTCGGCGGTACGCAATTCGGCGAACGCCGTCTCGGGGTGGGCATGGATGTCCCGACGAATGGCTGCCAGTCCGCTCTGGCGATCCCGGATGGCTTCGATTATCTTCATCATCGCGCTGCCTCCAACGGCTATTCTAGCCGGTCGCGCCAGCCCCCGCCCGAGCCCGCATGAAGCTCTTTTACGCCGACCACTTCGTCCTGCCGCTCCCCGCCGGCCATCGCTTTCCGATGGAGAAATACGCCCGCCTGCGCGCGCGGCTGGCTGGCAGCGGCCGCATCAGCGCCGCGGACTTTCGCGTACCGCCGGCAGCCGACGACGCCACGCTCGCACTCGCCCATTGTCCCGATTACGTGCGCCGCGTGGCCGGCGGCTCGCTCACCGCGCAGGAGCAGCGGCGGATCGGCTTCCCCTGGTCGCCGCAGATGGTCGAACGCTCGCGCCGCTCCGCCGGCGCCACCCTGGCAGCCTGCCGCGCCGCGCTCGATGAGGGTATCGCCGCCAATCTGGCCGGCGGCACGCACCACGCATTTCGCGACCATGGCGAGGGCTTCTGCGTATTCAACGACGCGGCCATCGCCGCCTGCGCGATGCGCGCCGAGCAGCGGGTATCGCGGGTCGCGATCATCGATTGCGACGTGCACCAGGGCAACGGCACCGCAGCCATCCTTGCCGACGAGCGCGACGTCTTCACCTTCTCGATCCACGGCGCGAAGAATTATCCGTTTCACAAGGAAGCCAGCGATCTGGACATCGAACTGGCCGACGGCACCGGCGACGCCGCCTACCTCGCCGCGCTCGACCACGGCCTGGACAAGGTGTTCGCGCAGTGCGACGCGCAACTGGCGATCTACCTTGCCGGCGCCGATCCGTTCGAAGACGATCGGCTCGGCCGCCTCAAGCTGACCAAGGCCGGGCTTGCCGCGCGCGATGCCCGGGTGCTGACTGCCTGCAAGGCACGCGGCATTTCGGTCGCCATCGCGATGGCCGGCGGCTATGCGCGCAACATCGACGACACGGTGGACATCCACGCCGCCACGATTCTCGGCGCAGCCGAGCTGTTCGGTGCATGAGTCCGCCGCGCATCATCGGCGTCGATTTCACCTCGGCCCCGCGCCGCGCCAAGGCCATCACCGCCGCCATCGGCACCCTCGACGGCAAGCTGCTGTCGATCGACATGCTGGCGCGCATCGAATCCTTCGCCGCGTTCGAGGCATTCCTCGCGCAACCCGGGCCGTGGATCGGCGCCTTCGATTTCCCCTTCGGCATGCCGCGCGAACTGGTGCACGACCTCGGCTGGCCCGCACAGTGGCCGGCGCTGGTGCAACACTGCGCGCACTACACCCGCGACGAGTTTCGCTGCGTGCTCGACGCCTATCGCGCCACCCGCGCCCCCGGCAACAAATTCGCCCATCGCGCCACCGACGGCCCCGCCGGCTCGAGCAGCCCGATGAAACTCGTCAACCCGCCGGTCGCATTGATGTTCCTCGAAGGCGCCCCGCGCCTGCTGCGCGCCGATGTGACCGTGCCGCTCATGCATCAGGGCGACCCGCAACGCATCGCCCTCGAAGGCTACCCCGGCCTGCTCGCCCGCGGGATCACCCGCGCCAGCTACAAGAGCGACACCCGCAGCCGGCAAACCGACGCGCGGCGAGAAGCCAGAGAGCAGATCGTAGCCGGCCTCGAAAGCGGCATCGCCGGACTGCGCCTCGAACTGCGTCCGCCCGTCGCACGCGACGCGTTGATCGATGACGGCAGCGGGGACGATCTCGATGCGGTGCTATGCGCGGTGCTGGCAGGGTGGGCAGCGCAGCGTGCCGGATCGGGATATGGCTTGCCGGTGGGCCTTGATCCGGTGGAGGGATGGATCGTCGGCGCCGAGAAGAGCAACCTAGTTCCGTAAAACCTTCCCTCGTGAGGCGGGACTGCGCATTGCAATCCCTCGGCCGTACTAGCGCTGACCACCAGTCAACCGTTCTTGCGGTCTGCACTGTGTTCTGATCTCTTCCGTTACTCGCAATGCACTGCCTGATCGTCGACTCAGCGCAAAGTCACGAATACAGCCAACGTCGAACCGCATACGTCGCAAGCGCCATTGCGATCGGCGAGAGAAAGAAAGCAACAAGAATCGATGAATCGGAAATACTGCCGATCAACAACGAGAACACCTGAAGCAGCCGGAAATCCGATGAAGCAGATGCGACCAGCGAAAAAGCGATGATCGGCAAGATGCCTAGAAGTATCGCAAAAGCCAGTGTTGCAATGAAGGACCCCACCTTCAGAGCGCGAGTAAACACGACGAATAGAAGAACAGCAATCACGGGTTGATACAAGGGCAGCACTGGCACCACAGAAGCCAGCAACACGGCGGCTGTCGCGACAGACGCGATAGCGACCCGACGCTTCCAATTGTCCACGGAACGCCTCCGAGAAAGTTGGCCCCAATCCCTGCGCAGGGCAGAATTGTCCGGCACCTGTCTGATATCGGAACCCACACCGTCCCGACGCGCGGTGCGCTTCACTACGCTCGAAGCGTTCTGCTCTCCTCCGACGGACTCCAGGCAACTCTGCGTCAACGGCCAGACTACCAGAATCGAGTCTGCCTATGTCAGTCGGGTCGAAGGTACTCGCACGGCCGAGCGCGGCTGCGGCTGTGCTGAAACGGGCAAAGATAGACTCCGAGGCCGCACCCCCACCCTGGCCCTCCCCCTCGAAGGGGGAGGGAAGCGGCGCGTTGAACAGTCAGACAATGGTTTGATACCGCGCATTAGCGATGCCCTGGGAGCCGCATGGATAGGCGTTCTACAGCCTGCCCGCCCCACGATGGCCTATCCATGCGCCTTTCGCCGGTGGCATGCCTGAGATGCCCTATCCATGCGGCTTCTGGCGCATCATGTGAACGGGGGTAGCGCGCGGCTACTTCAAGGGATTTTCCGGCTCGCTGCCCTTGATTGCCGCGTCGCCGCGGCAGGCGGCCAGCGGCCGGGCGCGGGCGGAGACGATGCGCGCCACGTCGCGCGACTCGGCATCGGCATGGACCTTCATGCAGGCGCAGCCGTAGCCGGCGCTGCCGCTACCGGTGCGCACCCACTCGGACGACTTGAAGCGCGGCCACGCGCCTTTGGCTTGATGGCCGCCCTGGATGCCGATGGTCCATTCGCCGTCGCGGTCGTGCAGCCAGGCGTTGCCGGGGGTCGGATTGTCGAACCAGCCGCAGCGCAGAACCGCCTCGGGCGCCGAGGCGGCCACGCCGCCGCACCAGGCCGCCGAAAAGAGCAGCAGCGCCGCGGCGGCAGGCCGCAGCCGGGCGCGGGTGTTCCCGCTCATGGAACGATCGCCGGCACTTCCGGGGTGCGCCGCGCCTTGAGCAGGATGGCCTCGAACTTGCGCGCGATGTCGGCGATGTCGGCGGCATGGTCCTGGCCGTTGACCATGCGCCGTGCGCCGACGTAGTTGGTCCCCGAGCCGTTGAAGTATTGCGACAGCTTGTGGCCGTTGGCGAATCCCTCGCCGGTGGTCATGCCGTGCGACATCAAGGCATAGGCGATCTCGGGCGTCTTGACCAGTTCCGGGTCGGTCAGCAGGTCGAGCCCGCGACCGATGGCAACGCCCGCCTTGGCGTAGTTCGACCACCAGGTGAGCTGCACATAGCCGCGGCCGTAGAACGCCTGCTCGGCGCCGTCGTCCGCGTCATAACTCTTGGCCGCGGCGCCGCCGTCCGCGGTGCCCATCACCGCGCCCTTGGTCAATGCCGTGACGATTCCGGCCGCGCTCACCTTGAACTGGTCGCCATCCTGTTCGGTGATGCGCACGCTGCCGTCGGCCTGCACGCTCACCTTCACCGGCTCGTGATACTTGCGCCCCTTGCCATGCCCGACTTCATCTACCGGCGCCATGGTCATCAGCCACTTGCGTTCCTTGAGGATGATCGGCGCCTTGGTCTTCTTGTCGAGCAAGGGCTGGCCTTTCTTGTTGAGCGCCGGGCGGGTGACGGTGGTCGGCGAGGTGGTTTCCCACATCGTGGTGGCCAGCATGTAGGCGGCCCAGCGCACATCGTTGATCGAGGCGTCGGCTTCGATCAGGCCCAGCAGTACCAGCATGTCGGGAATCGCGGCGGCCGAATAGCGCGCGCTCTTGGAGAACTGGCTGACGAACTCGGTCTGGAACACGGCCCGGTCGATGCCGCCGGTCATCCGGTAGTCGGGGAGTTTCGGTGCGGCCATGTCTGGGTCTCCTGTTGGTCGACTGTCGCAGCCATTTTCCCACAGACCATCGCGCGCCGGGTCGCCCTGCCGGGCACGGGCCCGCCTGCGAACTTCAAGAATCTTTACACTGCGCACATCTGCCGGTTGCATCTGGCGCGCATGATGCACCCCATCGCAATCTGCGAGAACCCACAAAGGAGCAACACCATGAAGTTTGCAAGTTTCTTCGACGCCTGCCGCCGTAACACGCGGACGCGCAAGGTATTGATCGGCGGCGCGGCCGCCACGCTGCTGGGCATCGGCGCGCTGGCCGCTCACGCCGGACCGGGCGGGATGATAGGCGCAATGGGTGGAATGGGTGGCCACATGGGCGGCCACTGCGGCCACCGTTTTGGCGGCGACCCGGCAAAGATGGGCGAGCGCATGCAGTCGCGCATCGACCACATGCTCACCCGCATCGGCGCATCCGACGATCAGAAGACCCGCATCAAGGCGATCGCCAAGAGCGCTATGGCCGATCTTTCCCCGCTGCACAAGCAGGGGGCGGATCTGCACCAGCAAATGCACGAGGCATTGGCTGCGCCGGTTCTCGACAAGACCAGACTCGCCGAGCTGCACGCGCAGCACTCGCAACTGATCGAGAAGAGCACGGCGCGCATGCATGAAGCGATGATCGCCGCCGCCGAGATTCTGACGCCCGAACAGCGCAAGGCGATGGCCGAGCGCATGGGCCGCCGCGGCATGCGCGGCATGGGCGCGCAAAGCTGACGCCCGGCACGCGACTGCGTTGCGACGAGTTCCGCCTTGTCCGATTTGCCGCACGCCCGGTCCGGGTGTGCGGTACTTTTTTCCGGACGCCACCGCGCACCGATGAAATGAGCGCCCGACGGACAGCCGGCCGCCCCCCGCCATGACCGAGAAGATCCTGATCATCGACGACGATCGCGCGCTGGCCGCCATGCTGGCCGAGTACCTGGAGCCCCTCGGCCAGAAGCTGGCCGCCGCCGACAGCGCGAACGCCGGGCTCGCCATGCTGCAACGCGAACCCTATGACGCACTGATACTCGACGTGATGCTGCCCGATGTGGACGGCTTCGAGGTCGCGCGGCGCGTGCGCGGCGGGCAGGCCGGCGCGCGCGACATCCCGATCCTCATGCTCACCGCGCGCGGCGACGAGACCGACCGCATCGTCGGTCTCGAACTCGGTACCGACGACTATCTGCCCAAGCCTTTCAACCCGCGCGAGTTGCTGGCCCGCTTGCGTGCCATCCTGCGCCGGCGCGTGCCGGGCGCCGGTCGCAACCCGCCGCTGCGCTTCGGCCGCCTGGAAATCGATCGCGATGCGCGCGCCGTGCGGGTCGACGGCGAGGCGCGCGAACTCACCTCGCACCAGTTCGACCTGCTGTGCGAACTGGCCAATCATGCCGGCCGCGTCATGTCGCGCGAAGCGCTGATGGAGCGCGTCAAGGGCGAGGCGCTGGAAGCCTTCGACCGCAGCATCGATGTGCACATCTCGCGCATCCGCGCGGCGATCGAGGACGATCCGAAGACGCCGCGGCGCATCATCACGGTACGCGGCGCCGGCTACGTATTCGCCCGCCTGCAGGACGACTGAGCCGTGCGCCGGCTGTCGCTGCAAATCTACGTCGGCTTTCTCGCCATGCTGCTGTTATGCAGCGTGGTCTTTGCGCTGGCATGGTGGCTGTTGCACGAACCGCAGGATTTGCCCCATCGCACGCGCGGCGGCCCGCTGCACCTGCTGATCCGGCTGCTGCCGCCGGCCGATGTGCCGCCGCAGGAACTGCAGGATGCCGTCGAGCGCTATGGCGACGCATTTCGCGCCCGCATCACGCTGCGCGGCGCCGACGGCACCACGCTCGCGTCCACCGGTAGTCCGCTGCCGCCGGCGCGCGATGGCGGCGACGACCCGTCGTTTGCGGCGGGCGAACCGCCGGTATTCACCCAGCGCCTGGCCGACGGGCGCGAAGTCTCGATGCAGCCGCTGCGCTTGCGCCGCGGCGCGCCCGGCCCGCGTGCGCTGGCCGCGCTCGGCGCCGCTGCGCTCGCGCTCGCCCTCGGTGCGTTCCTGCTGTCGCGGCGCATCACGCGGCGGCTGGAGACGCTGCAGTCGCGCGTCGAGGCGCTAGGCGAAGGCGATCTCACCGCGCGCGTCACGGTCGAAGGCAACGACGAGGTGGCCAAGCTCGCTGCCAGCTTCAATCGCAGCGCGGCACAGATCGAGCGGCTGGTCGGCGCGCAGCGCGACACCCTGGCATTCGCTTCGCATGAATTGCGCTCGCCGCTGGCGCGCCTGTCGATGGCGATCGAACTGATCGGGCGCGAGCCACGGCCGGAAATCGTCGCCCGCGCCCGCGCCGACATCGCCGAACTCGACGAACTGATCGAAGAACTGCTGCTCGCCTCGCGGCTCGATGCCGACCTGCAGGGCGACCGCCGCGCCCGCGACACGGTGGACATGCTGGCGCTGGCCGCCGAGGAGGCGGCGCGGGTCGGCGCCGAGGTGCAATGGTCGGGCGCCGACCAGTCCGCGCAACTCAGCGGCGATACCCGCATGCTGCGCCGCCTGCTGCGCAACCTGCTGGAGAACGCACGCCGTTACGCCGCCGGCACGCCTGTCACGGTGACCCTCGACCCGCTGCCCGGCGGCCTGCGCCTGCGCGTCGAGGACGCCGGCCCCGGCGTGCCGCAGGCCGAGCAGGCGCGCATCTTCGAACCGTTCTACCGCCCGCGCGGCACCGCCGAGAGCGGCAGCGGCATCGGACTCGGGCTCGCGCTGGTGCGGCGCATCGCCCGCCACCACGGCGGCGACGCGCGCTACCTGCCGCGCAGCGGCGGCGGCGCGTGTTTCGAAGTGGAACTGCGCAACGGCACGGCACCACCGCCGGGCTGAGACCATCGCTTCAGCGCGGCGGCGCTACAATCGGCCCTCTGCCGCTGCAACCATCCGATCGCCATGGCGCACTTTGCCGCACCCGCTCCGATCTTCCGTGTCGATGGCATACGTGCCATCGAGGCGCGCTTCCTGCCCGCTGCCGTTCCGCCGCTGATGGAACGTGCCGGCGCAGCTGCCGCGCAGATCGCCCTGCAACTGCTCGGCACCCGCGGCGGGCCGGTGCTGGTGGCCTGCGGGCCGGGCAACAACGGCGGCGACGGTTTCGTGCTGGCGCGCCACCTGCGGCATGCCGGCCGCGAGGTGATCGTCGCCTTCGCCGACGACGCGGCGCGCCTGCCGGCCGATGCGCGCGCGGCGCACGCCGCCTGGCTCGATGCCGGCGGCACCTGCGAGCCGACGATTGCCGAGCGCGCGTTCGCCCTCGCGGTGGATGCGCTGTTCGGCATCGGCCTGACGCGGCCGGTCGGCGGCCGCCATGCCGAGTGGATCGAACGGCTGAACCGGCTGAATCTGCGTGACTGTCCGCTGCTGGCGATCGACACGCCGAGCGGTCTCGATGTCGACACAGGCGAGGTACGCGGCCCGTGCGTGCGGGCGAGTCACACCGCCACCTTCATCGCGCTCAAGCCCGGGCTGCTGACGCTCGACGGACCGGACCACGCCGGTCAGGTGACACTGTGCGATCTGGATCTCGACTACGCGGCCGAGTTCGCCGCGCCCGGTCGGCTCAACGGCCCCGGCCTGTTCGCCGCGCACCTGCTGCCGCGGCCGCGCAACAGCCACAAAGGAAGCAACGGCAATGCGCTCATCATCGGCGGCGCGCCCGGCATGGTCGGCGCCGCGCTGCTCGCCGGCCGCGCCGCCCTGCGCCTGGGGGCCGGCCGCGTGTACGTCGGCCTGCTCGATTCGCGCCACCCGGGCGTCGACGCGCTGCAGCCGGAGCTGATGCTGCGGCCGGCGCGCGAGGCGATCGCTCTTGCCGGTGAACTCGCCGGCGCGCTCGCCATCGGACCCGGCCTCGGCCAGTCGAACGAGGCACGCGATCTGTTGCGCGCCGCGATCGATTCCGCGCTGCCGCTGCTGCTCGATGCCGATGCGCTCAACATTGTCGCGGCCCATCCGGTGCTGGCCGGCCGCCTGCGCCGGCGCGCGCAGCCGGCGCTGCTCACGCCGCACCCGGCGGAGGCGGCGAGATTGCTGGGCAGCGAGGTCGCCGCGGTGCAGCGCGACCGCCTCGCCTGCGCGCTCGAACTGGCCAAACGCTTCAACGCCTGCGTGGTGCTCAAGGGTTGCGGCAGCGTGCTTGCCGCGCCCGGCGGCGACTGGGCGATCAATCCCACCGGCAACCCCGGCATGGCCAGCGCCGGCATGGGCGACGTGCTGAGCGGCATCGTCACCGCCCTGCTCGCCCAGGGCTGGCCGGCCTGGCCCGCGCTTGCGGGTGGCGTCTGGCTGCATGGCAGGGCGGCCGATCGTCTGGTCGAGCGAGGCGACGGCCCGGTCGGATTGGCGGCAGGCGAACTGATCGACCAGGCGCGCGCCGCGCTCAACCACGCCATCGCCGAACAATCGGGCTGAACCGGCCGTACCCATTGATTCGGCCCGGAGAAGCAAGCCTGCAAGCCGCATGGGCTGGCGCTCTTCAGGCAGGCAGCCCGGACAAGCGCATGAAATGGCGCTCACAGCCATGGCAGGCTGGAGACGCCCTGTCCATGCGGCTTTCAGACCACCCGTTTTGCGCTATCGCCACGATCCGCGCAGCAGTTCTTCCACTACCGCGCACCAGCCGTGGCCGATGTTGGTGAGGTTGTAGCCACCGCCGCCGAACGCCATCAGCCGGCCTTCGCAGAACTCGTTGGCTAGCCGGCACAGGCGCAGCGTGGCATGGGCGTGCGAGGCCGGCGAGAGGTCGAGATGACCGAGCGGGTCGCCTTCGAGGCTGTCGGCACCGCACTGGAGCAGGATGATGCCCGGCTGCTGGGCGCGCAGGAATTCCTCGGCGGCGTCCCAGGCCTCGAGAAAATCGCCGTCGCTGGCGCCAGGCTCCAGCGGCAGGTTGAGCTTGCTGCCTGCGGCCTTGCCGGTGCCGCGCTCGCGGGCATGGCCAGTGCCGGGGTACTGGTAGCGACCGTCTTCGTGGATGTCGACGACGATCAGGTCGGGGTCGTCCTCGTAGGTGTAGAACACGCCGTCGCCATGGTGCACGTCGATGTCGACATAGGCGATGCGGCGCACGCCGTGCTGCTTGCGCAGAGCCTCGATCACCATGCCGATGTCGTTGATGACGCAGAACCCGGCGGCGCTGTTGCGCCGCGCGTGATGCAGTCCGCCGATCGGCTGGAAGCTGCGCGGCGCCGTGCCGCCGATGACGCGGGCCAGCGCATCGAGCGCGGTGCCGCCGACCGCGCCGGCCGCTTCCAGCACACCGCGAAAACACGGCGTATCGCCGTAGTCGAGCCAGCCTTCGCCGGTTTGCGAGCCGCGGACGATCCGCTCGACATAGGCCCGGGTGTGAAATCCGCTCAGTTCATCCACGCTGGCGATGCGTGGTTCCAGCCGTTGCAGCGCGGGCAGCAAGGCGCGCCGCTGCGCCTCGTCGAGAAACGCCTGCTGGCGATCGGCCGAAAACGGATGCCCGTCGGGAAAGCCGTAGCGGCGCAGCGCTTCACCGACGCAGAGCAGGACTTCCGATTCACTCGTCATGGCCGCGGCGGTTCAGCCTTTCTTGTGGCTGCCGTCGCACAGCGGCGCGTTGGCCGTGCGCTTGCAGCCGCAGAACCACATCTGTTTGGTCTCGTCGGCCTGCCAGCCGATGGGTTCGAACTCGCTGCCCTTGTGCGAACCGTCGCAGAACGGCTGCGTCTTGCTGCGCCCGCAGGCGCACCACCAGTATTTCTTGCCGGCCTCGACATCGACGGCAAACGGCGTATCGGACGCGCGGGTCGCGGGGCTCATGATTCTTCTCCTGTTGGGCGGTGACATGGGTCGATCCATACTGGTCGATCCAAACTGGTCGATCCATACGGTTCGGTTCATTCTAGTCCCGATGCACCCGCTTGGCGACGCCCGGCGCGGGTATCATGCGCCCTCGTCGCCCGACAACCGCTCGATGACCCCGACCCCTCGCCCGCTGCTGGGCATCCTGCTGCTGCTGATTGCGCTGCTCGCCTTCGCCAGCTTCGATGCCACTGCCAAGTTCCTGTCGACGCGCTATCCGGTCGCGATGCTGGTGTGGGTGCGCTACAGCCTGCCCTGCCTGCTGCTCGCCGTCTGGTTCGGGCCGCGTCAGCGCGGCGCACTGATCGCAACGCGCCATCCGCGATTGCAGATCCTGCGCGCCTTGCTGCTGCTGGTGTGTACCGCGTCCGGGATGACGGCGGTACGCACGATTCCGCTGGCCGAGGCGACGGCGATCCTGTTCGTCGCGCCGCTGCTGGTGACGCTCGCCGCCGGCCCGCTGTTGGGGGAGAAGGTGCCGCGTATCGCCTGGATCGCCACGGTGGCGGGCTTCGGTGGCGTGCTGCTGATCGCGCGGCCGGGCACGCAATTCGATCCGGCCGGCCTTGCCATGATGCTGCTCGCAGCGGTCAGCTTCGCCGGCTACCAGTTGCTGACGCGGCGCCTGGCCGCGACCGATCGCTCGCTGGTCACCCTGTTCTACACCATGATGGTCGGCGCGGTGGTGATGACAACCAGCTTGCCGCTGTTCTGGACGCCGCTGGCGGCGCCACCGCTGCACCTTCTGCTGATCGGCTCGCTCGGCTTGTGGGGGATGACCGGGCACTTTCTGCTGATTCGCGCCTTTGCCCATGCGCCGGCCTCGACGCTGTCGCCGTTTCTGTACTTTCAGCTGGTTTGGGCCAGTCTGCTCGGCTGGCTGGTGTTCGGCCAACTGCCCGACTGGGTGACGGCGGTCGGCATCGGCTGCGTGGCCGCCGGCGGCCTCGCGCTGGCGCTGGCCCAGCGCGCACGCGCTGCGAGGGCCGCCACCCCGGCGCCGCCGCGCGGCTGCAATCAGGACGCCTGAGCCACCTCGCCTGCCGTCGCGCCGCCGCGCGCTTGCGGATAGGGATAGAGCATGTTGAGCGCCAGGCTCTGCCCGTTGGGCTGGACGATGCGCACATGTTCGCGGCGGAATTCGCGCGCATGCCGCAGCCCGCACGAATGGGCGATCATGTCGATTTCGCGATTCATGTTGATGCAGTAGTTGGCGACCCGCTGGCACTTCTCTTCGACCACCAGGCCGCGCTGCAAATGGGGGTCGTGCGTCGCCACCCCGGTCGGGCAAGTGTTGGTGTGGCAGCGCATCGCCTGCACGCAACCGAGCGAGAACATGAAACCGCGCGCCGAGTTGACGAAATCCGCCCCCGCCGACAACGCCCAGGCGGCGCGCGCCGAGGTCACCAGCTTGCCGGCCGCGATGACGCGCACCCGCTCCTTCAGGCCGGCCGCGATCAGCGCATCGATCACGCGCGGCAGCGCCTCGTCGATCGACAGCGAGACATGGTCGGCCAGTGCCTGCGGCGCAGCGCCCGAGCCGCCTTCGCCGCCATCGATCGCCAGAAAATCGGGCGCGCTGGCGATGCCACGGCGCAGCACCGCCTCGCACAAGTCGTTCATGAACCGCCAGCCGCCGATGGCGGTCTTGACGCCCACCGGCTTGCCGGTCACCGAGCGGACGAAGGCGATCGTGTCGAGCAACTGGTCGACGTTGTCGATGTCGGGATGGCGGTTCGGGCTGATCGAGTCCTGGCCCTGCGCAATGCCGCGGATTTCGGCGATCTCGGCGGTGACCTTGGCGCCCGGCAGCACGCCGCCCTTGCCCGGCTTGGCGCCCTGCGACAGCTTGATCTCGAAGGCGCGCACCTGCACGATCGCCGCCAACTCGCGCAGCCGCCGTTCCGAAAGATTGCCGGCGGCATCGCGCACGCCGTACTTTGCGGTGCCGATCTGCATCATGATGTCGCAGCCGCCCTCGAGGTGATACGGCGACAGGCCGCCCTCGCCGGTGTCCATCCAGCAGCCAGCCAGCGCCGCGCCGCGCGACAGCGCCTGCACCGCCGGCTTCGAGATGGCGCCATAGCTCATGCCGCTGATGTTGATGATCGAGCGCGCCATGAACGGCTGCGCGCAATGGCCCGCGCCGATCGCCAGCGGCGGCGTCGGCAGGCGCTCTTCCTCGAGTATCGGAAAGGGGGCGTTGACGAAAACCAGCGCGCCGGCTTCACGCAGGTTGTAGGTGGAGCCGAAGCCGATCACGCCGCCCTCGTTCTTCGCCAGCCGGTAGATCCAGCCGCGCGTCGACCGGTTGAACGGCATTTCCTCGCGATCGCCGAGAAAGAAATACTGCCGAAAGTATTCGCCGAGCTGCTCGAAGAAATAGCGCAGATGGCCGACGATCGGGTAGTTGCGCAGGATGGCGTGCTTCTGCTGGGTGATGTCCTGCACGTACAGAAACACCAGCACCCCGACCAGCACCAGGACGATCAGCACGCCGAGGCTGACCTTCAATACCGACAACATTTCGCTCATCGAATGGCCCTTCGCTACCGCGCGCGCAAGGAATACGCCGGCAGCGGATGATAGAATCCGCCGAACGCAAACGCTGCGCCCCGGCACCCCGACGTGCGTAGCGAATCATAGGGGATTGCCCATGCAATCGACAGATCAGCTCGCAGTCGCAATCCAGCGCGATGTATCGCTCGCCCTGGCAGAAGACGTCGGCACCGGCGACCTGACCGCCAGCCTGATTCCGCACGGCCGCCCGGCGCAAGGGCGCGTCATTTCGCGCGAGGACGCCGTGCTGTGCGGCTGTCGCTGGTTCGACGCCTGCTTTCATGCGCTCGACCCGCAGTCCGAGGTGATCTGGCGCGCGCGCGAAGGCGAGCGCATCGAGGCCGGACAGACGCTGTGCGACATCACCGCCGAAACGCGCGCCCTGCTCACCGCGGAGCGCGCCGCGCTGAATTTTCTGCAACTGCTGTCCGGCACCGCCACCGTCACCCGGCGCTTCGTAGATGCGGTGGCCGGCACCCACGCACAGATCGTCGATACGCGCAAGACGCTACCGAGCCTGCGGCTGGCGCAGAAGTATGCGGTGCGTATCGGCGGCGGCACCAACCACCGGATGGGCCTCTACGACGGCATCCTGATCAAGGAAAACCACATCCTCGCCGCGGGCGGCATCCGGCCGGCACTCGAACAGGCGCGCGCCATCGCACCGTCGAACGTCTTCATCCAGATCGAAGTCGAGACCCTCGCGCAGTTGCGCGAAGCGCTCGATGCCGGCGCGGTGATGGTGCTGCTCGACAACATGTCGCTCGACGAAATGCGCGAAGCGGTCGCCATCAATGCGCGGCGCGCGGCGCTCGAAGCCTCGGGCGGGGTCAAGTTCGAGCGCGTGCGGGCAATTGCCGAAACCGGCGTCGACCGCATTTCGATCGGCACCCTGACCAAGGATCCGCGGGCAATCGACCTCTCGCTGCGCCATGTCGAGGTGTGAGAATTTGACTCGCCGGCTTGCGCCACGCGCGCGACGCGGGTTATAAGCGCGTAACGCACCGGCACCCGTATCGGATATCCGGTATCACGAACCAGTTCATTCGCAGGGGAATCGCGGGATGCTGTTCATCCTCTACTACGTGATCGCGATCGCGGTCCTGATCTTGCACTTCACCGGCTACCTGGCGCGACGCAATCTGGAATGGGTGGTGTACCTGCTCGCAGCCACGGTGTTTCCCGCGGTACTCTATCTCTGAGTGTTCCCGCCAGGCACGCTGCACTGCTGGCCGCCTGAAAGCGGGACAACCCCTCCCGGCCAGCGCGCCGACAACGCCGCCTCGTCACGAGCCGCATGGAATGGCGCTCCTGGCCGGGCGCTGCCTGGAGAAGTCCATTCCATGCGGGTCGTGGCGTGTATCGGTCGCCTGCGATAGTACGGGGTACGCGACAAAGCTCGCTTCGAGCGAGCAATCGATCCGAGACCGCGACAGCCCCATGCGACGCTCGATGTCGAGCACGGCGTCCGTCCCGGGATCGATCGAACTCGACGCCCACTGCCCTCTTGTTGGCGTGACGTTGTCACCAAGGTAGAGCCAAACACAGCGTCACGATCGCGGCGAATCCCATGAGGGCGTAGCCAAAACGATACCGAAGGCGGCAAGAAGTAGTCATTGCGGCCGAGCCCCAGGAGAACGGTTTGCGGTCGCGAATCGTCGCCACCTTTGCCGACGCGAAGAGTCCGAATCCAAGCAGATAGCCAGACTCAGCGACCAACAAGGCAGTTGGCGGCGAGCTTCGCACCCACGGAAACAACGTGAGTACAGACAGTCCGATCAGCACCGGCATCACCAAAAGCAGCAGGTTGAGAAGTGCGCTGTTGCGACCCATGTCGTTCCCTCCGCAAATGTCACCGGGCAGTGCCCGGGAAAGCTTACACCGGCTGTTACCGATCCGGTCCACATACGGCGCGATCTTTGCATCCTGCATTTCTCGTGCGTCGGAGACGCTACAAGGTTCAGAAATGGGTGCCGCAGTCGTCCCGCTTTCACGGAAAGGGTCAATTCTTGTGCTTGCGGCCAGATATTGCCGACCGATTCGCCTGTTAACCGCATGGATCAGAGATCCTGCAACGCCGCCTCGCCAGAAGCCGCATGGAATGGCGCTCCTGGCCGGGCTCTGCCTCGAGAAGTCCATTCCATGCGGTCTCCAGCTTCACGGACATCCCAGCCTTGCGCCGTCTTCGGGAACGCGTCAGGCGGTGGTTTGCTGGCGCCGGTGCGCGGCAATTGGGCGACACGCGGCCAGGCGCGTCGCGGCCGATCGCGCTATCGCGGCTTGACCGCGACCATATCGATCAGGGCCGACATGCCGTTGTGGCCGCTGCCTTCGCGGACGATGTCGTCATGGCTGGCGAGGTGGCGGATGTCGAGCGCGGCGAAGGCCTCGCGCAACAGTGGCTCGGTGTACATGTTCTCGGCCAGCGGCGGTCCGCCGGTGCGGTAGGCAAGTTGCTCCGGCCGGTAGCCCTGCAGCAGCAGCACGCCGCTGGGCCGCAGGGCGCCCACGATCCCGCGAAAAATGGAGTCGCGCTCGGCCGGCGCGGCGAACTGGATGAAGATCGCCGCGATCACGTCGTAGCAGTCGCTCGGCCAGGCGAGTTGCAGGATATCGGCCACCGCGTAGCGAACCGCAACGCCGCTGCGTGCGGCGAAGCGGCGGGCCTTGTCTACCGCGACCTCGGCGATGTCGAACGCATCGACCTCGAGCCCCTGGCGGGCCAGCCAGACGCTGTTGCGCCCCTCGCCGTCTGCGATGCTGAGCGCGCGCTGACCGGGTGCAAGCCACGCCCGGCTGGCGGCGAGAAACGCGTTCGGCGCTTCGCCGAACAGGAATGCGTCGCCGGCATAGCGCTGGTTCCAGGTCTTCGCGGCGTCGGCAAAGCTCATGTCGGCGCGTGGCGGGCGATGAAGTCCTTGACCGCCTGCGCATCGGGGTCGATCACTTGTGAGCGCTGCGGCAGCGCTTCGATGTTTTCGAAGCCGGCCGGACGCTGCGGCTCGCGGCCGAGCGCCTCGCGGATGGTCTCGGCAAACTTGGCCGGCAACGCGGTTTCCAGGCATACCAGCGGAATGCCGGGCTCGCGATGTTCGAGGCCGACCTTGATGCCGTCGGCGGTGTGGGTGTCGATCATCCGGCCATGCCGTTCGTACATCTGGCGGATGGTCGCCAGCCGGTCGGCATGGGTGCTGCGGCCGGACACGAAACCGAAGTCGGCGAGGCGCGAAAACGCCGGCGTGCCCGAAAGGTCGAAGGCACCGCCGCGGTCGACGGATGCCCACAGGTCGCGCACTCTGCCGGCATCGCGCCCGACCAGGTCGAAGACGAAGCGCTCGAAGTTCGATGCCTTCGAGATGTCCATCGACGGACTCGAGGTCTGGCGCGTCTCGGCGGTGGCGCGCGGACGATAGACGCCGCTGCGGAAGAACTCGTCGAGCACATCGTTCTCGTTGGTCGCCAGGACCAATTTGCGGATCGGCAGGCCCATCATGCGCGCGATGTGGCCGGCGCAGATGTTACCGAAGTTGCCCGACGGCACCGAGAAGCTGACCTGTTCGTCGTCGCGCTGCGTCACCGCGAAATAGGCCTTGAAGTAGTAGACGATCTGCGCCGAGACACGCGCCCAGTTGATCGAATTGACGGTGCCGATGCGGTAGCGCGCCTTGAAGGCGTGATCGTTGGAGACCGCCTTGACGATGTCCTGGCAGTCGTCGAACACGCCGCGCACCGCCAGGTTATGGATATTCGGGTCCTGCAGGCTGAACATCTGCGCGGTCTGAAAAGCGCTCATCTTCCCCAGCGGCGACAACATGAAGACGCGGATGCCGCGCTTGCCGCGCATTGCGTACTCGGCGGACGAGCCGGTATCGCCGCTGGTCGCGCCGAGAATGTTGAGCGAGCGCTGCGCCCGCGCCAGGACGTACTCGAACAGGTTGCCGAGCAGCTGCATGGCAATGTCCTTGAACGCCAGGGTCGGCCCGTTCGAGAGCGCCAGCAGATGCAGTCCCGGTTCGAGCGTGGCGACCGGGGTGATGTCATGCGGGTTCTCGCCGGCGCGCGCGTTGCGGTAGATGTCGGCGGTGTAGGTGCGGTCGATGATCGACTTGAGGTCGGCCAGCGCAATGTCGTCGGCGAACAGCGAAAGCAGCGAAAGCGCCAGTTCCCGATAGTTCATCCTGCGCATCGCCGCCAGATCGGATGCGGCGAGTCGCGGATAGGCAGCCGGCATCGCCAGGCCACCATCGGGCATCAGGCCGCCGAGCAGGATGTCGGTGAAGCGGCTGGCGGCGCCCGATTCCATGCCATGGCCGCGCGTGCTGACGTACTCCATTAGCCGGCCTTTCCTTTCTCCAATTCCTGCGCATCGCGCAGTTCGCGCAGCCAGCGCACCGCGTTCAGCCGCTTCTCGAATTCCGCGTAGTCGGGCGCGGCCTGGCGCAGCCGCTCCAGTATGCGCTCGGCGCCGTCGAGCCAGGCCTTGCTGTCCCGCCGTCCGGTGCGGTGGGCAACGTGAGCCATGCGTTCGTAGAGCGCCGACAGGCCGCTGAGTATCTCGATGCTCTCGCCGACTTCCGCGGCCAGCTTTTCGAGTATGTCGATGCCTTCCTGAAAGGCCGCCTCGGCCTCGGCGTCCTGCGCCATCTCGAATGCCACATCGCCGATGCGTTCCATCGACACCGCCAGGTGGCGCTGGGCAATCGGGCCGGGCGCCTCGCGCGCCAGCCAGCGCCGCAGGCCGAGACTCTCGCGATAGGCGTGCCGCGCATCGGAGAGCTTGCTCGACAGGCGCGAAGCATCGCCGACCTTGTCCCAGGCGCTCGCCAGATCGCGCCGCGTTTGCAGCGAGCCGCTGTTGCGGTGCAGTTGCTGGCGTATCGCCAAGCTTTCGCGGTAGGCCCAGCCGGCCTGCTCGTTGCGCTGATTGCTGCGTTCGATGTCGCCGATCTTTTCCCACGACACCGCCAGGGCGCGCGCGAGTTCGGGCGTCGGCGAGCGGGCGTGGGCATCCATGCGCAACTGCAGCGCGCTGCGAAAGGCTTTCTCGGCAACCACCAGTTCGCCGGCCTTGCGGGCAAGGCCGCCAAGCTTGTCCCAGGAGACCGCCAGATCCTGCGCACAGCGCGGCAGGTTCGACTCGTCATACAGCTTTTGCCGCAAGTGCAGGCTTTCGCGATAGGCATGTTCGGCCGCATCCATGCGCCGCGCCATGCGCGCGATGTTGCCGATGCGGTCCCACGCTGCCGCCAGATCGCGCGCGCTGTCGATGCTCGGCGCTTCTTCGTGCAGACGCTTGCGCCGCGCCAGGCATTCGCGATAAGCGCTCTCGGCCTCTTCGAGACGATTGGCATGGCGCGCGACGTTGCCGATTTTCTCCCAGGCCACCGCCAGGTCGCTTCGTCCGGCAAGGCTCGGCAGGGCACCGAACACCTGTTCGCGCAGCCACTGGCATTCGCGATAGGCGGTGGCGGCCTTGTCGAGTTGCCCGAGGTCGAGCGCGGCATCGCCGACTTTCTCCCACGAGAGCGCGAGATCGCGCGCCGAGGCCACGCTCGGATGCACCTCGTGCAGTTCGTGGCGCAGCTTGAGGCTGTCCATGTAGGCACGCCAGGCGTAGTCGAAATTGCCCAGCTTCCGCGCGGTATCGCCGACGCGATTGAAGGAAACCGAGAGATCGCGCGCGGTCTGCGGCGTGTGCAGTTCCCAGTCGAGTTCCTGGCGAATCGCCAGCGCCTCGCGAAAGGCGCGGTCGGCTTCGTCGAGATGGCCCTCTTCCAGCGCCAGATCGCCCAGGTGGTTCCACGCCAGCGACAGCTCGCGCGAGGCGTCGTGCCCGGGCAGGCGGCGCATCCAGCGCTGTCGAACGCGCAAGGCCTCGCGATACGCCTCGCCGGCCGCCTCGTAGTTGCCGAAGTGCATAGCGATGTCGCCGACCCGGTCATACGAACCACCGAGTTCGCGCCAGCCGCGCTCGCTGTCCGGTTCGCGCCCCTTGGCCACCGCGAGAACCTGTTCCGCCACCCGCTGGGCGAGCGGGTAGGCGCCCTGCGCAATGGCCGCGTCGACGGCGGCAAAGCCGTCGCTGATCGACAAATGGTCGTCGGGCCGCGTGCTGCGGCGCTCCTGCCAGCGATCGACCGACGGCAGCACGTGCGCAACCGCTTGCGCTTCGGAATCGGGCGGCGGCGCCGATTCGGCCGGCTCGTCGTCGGGCGCCGCAAGATCGAGGATCGGCAGCGGTTGCTCCTCGCCGACGATGCGCAGCACCAGATACTCGAACTGCAGCGGGATCATCTCCGTCAGCGGGTTGCGCATTTCGGACGGCAGCACGACCAGCAGCGGACGGGCGACCTCGCGCGACAGGCGCTCGCGCTCATTGACCAGCCTGCGCAGCAAGCCGAGTCGGGCCTCTTCGGCCAGCGCAAGGTCGCCGACGACGGTACTCAGATCGAGCCAAATCGGCGAGTCCGAATCGGCATAGCCGGGCTCACGCCGCAGCATGGCCTCGAACAGGTTGTCGAAATCGTCGGGCGCCGAGGAAGCAAGAACCTGCAAGGGCCGGGCGCGCAGCGCCAGCGACTCGCGCAGTCGCTCGCGCAACTGCATGGCGGCGGTCTGCGATTCCGAAAGCAGAAAGACGTAGGCAAGGCCGTCGACAGCGTCGAGAAACAGCCTGATCTCGCCCAGCGTGCGGTCCGACTGCAGATGCGGGTGTCTGCCGGAAGCGGATTCCGGATTGCCGGCGGCATGATCGTCAGGCATGCAATCCAGATTGTCGCTCATGGCGGACGCGGGGAACGCTGCAGCGGACCTAGCGCGCCGCGAGCTGCTCGAGCCGGATGCGGGTTGCCCTGCCGGAAACCGAACCCAGCGACTCGATCCGGACGATCGCCGCATCGACCTGCTTTTCCAGCGTCAGGTGGGTCAGCAGAATGATGTCGGTCTGCTGCTCGCCTTCTGACGGCTGCTTCTGGATCATCGCGTCGATCGAAATGCCGGAATCGGCGAGGATGCGTGTCACATCGGCCAGCACCCCAGGCTTGTCGTCCACCCGCATGCGCAGATAGTACGCCGTCCGGACCTCCGCCATCGGCAGAATCGGCAGATCGGACAGTCGATCCGGCTGGAACGCCAGGTGCGGCACACGGTGCTCGGGATCGGCCGTGTGCATGCGCGTTACATCGACCAGATCGGCCACCACGGCGCTGGCGGTCGGTTCGGCGCCGGCGCCGCGGCCGTAATACAGGGTCGAGCCGACCGCATCACCCTGGACGAGCACCGCATTCATTACGCCCTCGACGTTGGCGATCAGCCGCCGTGCCGGAATCAGTGTCGGATGCACCCGCAGTTCCACGCCGTCGGGCGTGCGTTTGGTGATGCCGAGCAGCTTGATGCGATAACCGAGTTGCTCGGCATAGACGATATCCTCCCGGGTCAGCTTCGAGATGCCCTCGGTGTAGCACTTGTCGAACTGCATCGGGATGCCGAAAGCGATCGCGCTCATGATGGTGAGCTTGTGCGCGGCATCGATGCCCTCGATATCGAAGGTCGGGTCGGCTTCGGCGTAACCGAGCTGTTGCGCCTCGGTCAGCACGGCATCGAAGCTCAGGCCGCGGTCGCGCATTTCGGAAAGGATGAAGTTGGTCGTTCCGTTGATGATGCCGGCGATCCACTGGATGCGGTTGGCGGTGAGCCCCTCGCGCAGCGCCTTGATGATGGGAATGCCGCCGGCGACCGCCGCCTCGAAAGCCACCATCACGCCTTTCTTCTGCGCGGCGGCAAATATCTCGTTGCCGTGATTGGCGAGCAGTGCCTTGTTCGCGGTAACCACATGCTTGCCGTTCTCGATGGCCTTGAGCAGCAATTCCCTGGCCACGCCGCAGCCGCCGATCAGTTCGACCACGATATCGATCTGCGGATCGGCCACCACGGCAAATGCGTCGTCGGTGACTTTCGCCCTGCCTGCCGTTACCCGATTGGCCAGATCGATATTCTTGTCCGCCACCGTCGATACGCGAATCGGCCGGCCGGCGCGCCGGGTGATTTCCTCTTCGTTGCGCGCGAGAACGGTAAACGTGCCGCCGCCGACGGTACCGATGCCGAGCAGGCCTACGTTGATGGGTTTCATTTCAAGGATTTCCTGAAGCTGAATGCAGGAATCGAGAATCCCGCATGAAAATAGAATGCGTGTGCCCGGCCGCGCTGGGTGCCGGAATCGAGTGCCAGCACATCACAGTCGTGTGCAATTGCGGTCGACTGGAGCGCGGCCAGCAGCGCGCTGCCGACCCCCTGCGAGCGGCGCGGCGCATCGGTGACCAGATCGTCGATGTAGAAGCGGCGTCCCTCGTAAGTGTTCTCGATGATGCGCCACAATGCCAGCGCCCGCACCTCGGGTCCCGCGACGGCCAGGGTCATGCGCGCGCCCGAGCCGAAGATCTGCGCCAACCGCTCGACATAGGCATCAGGCAGCCGGTCGCGCAACTGTCGATGCACCGGCTCTGCCCGGCGCAACCACTCCGTCTCGACGATACGTCCGCTGCTGTCCGTGACCTCGACAAAGTCCAAGTCAGGTCCCGTGGCGCTTGCGCCAATGCTCGAGAAACCGGCCGATGCGCCCGACCGCCTCGGCCAGATCGTCGGCGTTGGGCAGGAATACCACGCGCAGATGGTCCGGTCGCGGCCAGTTGAAGCCCGAGCCCTGCACCAGCAGAACCTTCTGATCGAGCAGCATCTCGAGGATGAACTGCTGGTCGTCGACGATCGGGTACATCTTCGGATCGAGCCTGGGAAACAGGTACATCGCGGCCTGGGGCTTGACACAGGTGACGCCGGGCAACTCGGTCAGGAGCTTCCAGGCCAGGTCGCGCTGCTTGCCGAGCCGGCCTGTCGGCACGACGAGGTCGTCGATGCTCTGGTAGCCGCCCAGGGCGGTCTGGATCGCAAACTGTGCCGGCACGTTGGCGCACAGCCGCATCGAGGCCAGCATGTTGAGCCCCTCGATGTAGTCCGTTGCATGCGCCTTTTCGCCGGAGATGACCATCCAGCCGGCGCGGTAGCCACAGGCCCGGTAGTTCTTCGACAGGCCGTTCATGGTGATGCACAGCACGTCGTCGGCCAGCGCGGCAATCGACGTATGCTGGGCGCCATCGTAGAGCACTTTGTCGTAGATCTCGTCGGCAAAAACGATCAGCCGGTTCTGCCGCGCGATTTCCAGCAAATCGAGAAGAAACTCCGGCGGGTAAAGCGCGCCGGTCGGGTTGTTCGGGTTGATGACCACGATCGCGCGGGTGCGGGGCGAGATCTTGGCGCGAATGTCGTCCAGATCGGGCAACCAGCCGGCACCCTCGTCGCACAGATAGTGGCGAGCAACACCGCCGGCCAGACTCACCGCGGCCGTCCACAGCGGGTAATCCGGTGCCGGCACCAGCACCTCGTCGCCGTTGTTGAGCAGAGCCTGCTGCGTCATCACGATCAACTCGGATACGCCGTTGCCGATGATGATGTCTTCGATCGTCACGCCCTTGACGTGCTTGCGCTGCGTCTCGTGCATGATCGCCTTGCGCGCGGCGAACAGGCCCTTCGAATCGCAATAGCCGGACGCTTGCGGCAGGTTATGGATGACATCCTGGACGATCTCGTCCGGCGCCTCGAAACCGAAGGCAGCCGGATTGCCGATGTTCAGCTTGATGATGCGCTGGCCGTCCTCCTCCATCGCCTTGGCGCGCTGGAGTACCGGCCCGCGGATGTCATAGCAGACGTTGGCGAGCTTGGAGGACTTGACGATCGGGATCCGCGTCGAATCGATATCGAGCGGCTGTTCGGCGGTCGCCGCGGCACGTAGCGGGCTGGCGGTCAAAGCGGGCCGTCCTTTCTGCTGGGTTGGCGCATCGATGCAGCGCACGCTTGGCGAGTCCCGTCTGACGAAGGCTCCCGACGACCGCGTAAACGACGGAGAATCCGGCTCATTCCGCGGCTCGCCCCGCCCGACGGCTGTCTCGCGAAAGATGTTGCTGCGCGAAAAGGTATAATCCTACCCGACCTCGATTTCCCTCGCAATCAAAGGGATAAGCGCCAACGTGAAACTTCACCTCCAATCCAGCGATGCGCAAAACCTGTTCACCGCCTGCGGCGACGGTTTTGTGGAGCTGAACAAGCAGTCCCGCCATGAACGCGGGCTGATCGTTCTGACCGATCGCATCATCGAGAACTGGGGCCGGAGCGGCGTTGCGGGACTTTCATCGGATGACATCGCCGAAGTGGCTGCGCTTAAACCGGCAATCGTGCTGCTGGGAACCGGCAGCAAGCAGACTTTTCCCCCGCACGCCGTGTTGCGCCCGCTGATCGACGCGCAGATCGGCTACGAGGTCATGGATGTCGGCGCCGCCTGCCGCACCTACAACCTGCTTGCCGGCGAAGGGCGCAGCGTCGCTGCCGCATTACTGTTCGACCAATCCTGACGCAATCCCAGGCTGCCGAACCGGCAGCAAACCGAAAACCCGCATGTCCGATCTCGCACCATCCCGGCGTTGGCAGTTGATCCTGCTGGCAGCCCTGACCCTCGCCTGGTTCGGATCGCTCGATCATCGCCGCCTGATCAAGCCGGACGAAGGCCGCTACGCCGACATTGCCCGAGAGATGGCGGCCAGCGGCGACTGGGTGACGCCCCGACTCAACGGTATCAAGTACTTCGAGAAACCTCCACTGCAATACTGGGTGACGGCTGCCGCCTTCAAGATGTTCGGAGAGCACGACTGGACCGCGCGAGTCTGGCCCGCCGGCACCAGTTTTCTGGGCATCCTGCTGGCCTGGTTCACCGGCCGGCGCCTGTTTGGTGAGGCTGCCGGCTGGCTCGCTGCCGTGGCGCTGGCGAGCAGCTTCTTTTACATGGTGATCGGCCACTTCAATACCCTGGACATGGGGTTGTGCTTTTTCCTCCAGCTGGCGTTTTCCGGCTTCCTGCTGGCGCAACACGCCGACAGGTCAAGCGCGGGTTCTCGCAATTGGATGCTTCTCGCATGGGCCGGCGCGGCACTCGCCGTCCTTTCCAAGGGGCTGATCTCGCTGGTTTTGCCGGGCGCGACGCTGGTGCTCTACAGCCTGATCACACGCGATTTTTCGCCTTGGCGGAGACTTCATCCGCTGCCGGGACTTGCGGTATTTTTCGCGATCGCGGCACCATGGCACGTTCTCGCGTCGCTGCAGAATCCGGAGTTCGCCCACTTCTACTTCATCCACGAACACTTCGAGCGTTTCCTGACCAAAGTTCACGGCCGTGTCGAACCGTGGTGGTACTTCGGCCCGGTGCTGTTCGCGGCCGCCCTGCCATGGAGCACGCTGGCCATCCACGCAGCGCTCGCGCAATGGAAGGACCGTGGGGAAGCGGGTAGAGCACTGCGCTTCCTCGCCATATGGTCGGCCTTCACCCTGCTGTTTTTCAGCGCGTCAGGGTCCAAGCTGCCGTCTTACATCCTGCCCGTTCTGCCCGCCTTGGCGCTGATGGTCGGCGCACTTCTGACCCGCATTTCGTCACGGGCAATGGCGCTTCACGCCGGCCTGACCGTGGTTATGGCCACCATCACACTATCGCTCGTCCACCGCGTGACCGACCGTGCCGATGCCGACACTCCGTTGGCTCTCCTGCAAGCCTACGAGACGATGTTGCTCGGGGCGGCGGTCGTCTGGCTGGTCGGCGGATTGATTGCGGTCGGCCTCGCCTGGCGCAAACGAACGGGCGGCGCGGCGCTGTCGCTTGCCATCGGAACCTTTGCCATGGGGATGGCGGCGATGCTCGGGCATGAGCACCTGAGCCCCTCGAACTCGGCCTGGCATATCGCGCAACAGGTCAAGCCTGTGCTGGTCCCGAACGCACGGATCTATGCGGTGCGCTACTTTGAACACACGCTGCCCTACTACCTGCAGCAAAAGCTGATTCTGGTCGACTACCGCGACGAGATGGATTTCGGTCTCACCCAGGAACCACACCTCGGGCTGCCGACAGTGGCACAATTCGAGCTTCGCTGGCGCTCGGATGCCGATGCGTTCGCCGTCATGACCGAAGAAATGCGCCAGGAACTCGAGTCCCGCGGCCTGCCAATGGAGATTGTCGCCCGCGACACGCGACGCGTGGTCATCAGGAAACCGCGACCGGACAACCAATGACAGCCCTATCTTTCGTTCTGATAATCACCGGCGTGCTACTCAACGCCGCCGCGCAACTGCTGCTCAAGGCCGGCACCAATGCCGTCGGGCGTTTCGAGTTCCATCTGGACAACGCGTTGCCGGTCGGCTGGCGACTCTTCACCGAGCCGCACATCATGAGCGGAATGGCCTGTTACGCGATCAGTCTGGTCATCTGGATCATGGCGCTGTCGCGCGTGCCGGTCTCGATTGCATATCCGATGCTGTCGATCGGCTATGTCGTCAACGCCGCTGTCGCGCACTTCTGGCTTGGCGAAGACGTGAATTTCCTGCGCATGCTGGGTATCGGCGTCATCGTGGTCGGGGTGATCATCGTTGCTCGTTCTTCCTGAAACCCGCCCGCCACGATGACCGATACTGAATACCTTCCGTTTACCCGTCCGACCGTCGACGAGGCTACCGTCGCCGGTGTTGCCGAGGTGCTGCGCTCCGGCTGGCTGACCACCGGCCGGCATTGTCGCGATTTCGAGGCGGCGCTCTCCGACTTCTTCGGCGGACGTCCGGTGCGCGTTACCAATTCCGGCACCGCATCGCTGGAGCTCGGTCTCGCGCTGTGCGACATCGGCGCGGGCGAAGAAGTCATCACCACGCCGCTGAGCTGGGCCGCCACCGGCAACGTCATCGCCCGGCGCGGCGCGCGGCCGGTGTTCGTCGACGTCGACCCGCGCACCCGCAATATCGATCTGTCGAAGGCCGAGGATGCGATCAGCCCTGCCACCCGCGCCATCGTTCCGGTCGATCTGGCCGGGCTGCCGGTCGACCGCGAGGCGCTCTACGACTTCGCCAACAGCTACAATTTGCGTGTGATCGAAGACGCCGCGCAATCGATCGGCGCGACTTCCGGCGGCCGCCGTATCGGCAGCATCGGCGATCTGGTCTCATTCAGCTTTCATGCCAACAAGAACATGACCACCGGCGAAGGCGGCTGCCTGGTTCTCAACGACCAGACAGAAGCCGCCCGCTGCGAGCGACTGCGCCTACAGGGCGTTACGCGCGACGCCGACATGGGCATGGAGATCGAGGAAATCAGCGGCAAGTTCAACATGACCGACGTCGCCGCCCGTATCGGCCTGGGACAGTTGCCGTCGCTCGCAGGGTTCAATTCCCGCCGCCGCGAACTCGCTCGACGCTATTTCGCCTCGCTGCAGTCGTCGCTCAACCTGGAGTTGCCGGTCGCCGACTTCGAACAATCGAATTGGCATATGTTTCAAGTGCTGCTGCCGCTCGACGATCTGACGATATCGCGCGGAGAGTTCATCCGTCGCATGCATGCGCTGGGAATCGGTATCGGCGTGCATTACCCTGTGATGCACCTGTTTGTCGCCTACCGAAAGGCAGGCTGGAAGAATGGCGATTGCCCTCACGCCGAACGCATCGGCGCGCGGACCGTGACGCTTCCGCTGTTTCCGACCATGCGCAACAGCGATGTTGACCGGGTCTGCGACGCGGTTAGCGGCGTGCTGCGAAAGGCATCGCGGTGAGCCAGCCCGCGCTAACCGTTGTAATCCCAGTGTACAACGAGGAGGCGGGACTGCAGCGCCTGTTCGACCGCCTCTATCCGGCGCTTGATGCGCTGGACATCGCGTACGAAATCATCTTCGTCAATGACGGCAGCCGAGACCGCTCGGCTGCCATCCTGGCAGAGCAATTCCGCCTGCGGCCCGACGTGACCCGAGTGCTGCTGTTCGCCGCCAACTTCGGCCAGCACATGGCGATCATGGCTGCCTTCGAGCACAGCCGTGCCGATATGGTCATCACGCTGGACGCCGACCTGCAGAATCCACCCGAGGAGATCGGCCGCCTGGTGGAGATGCTGCGCCAAGGTTACGACTATGTCGGCACCATCCGCCGCCAGCGCCAGGATTCGGCGTTCCGCCGCTACGCGTCGCGGATGATCAACCGCATACGCGAGAAGACGACGCGCATTCACATTACCGACCAGGGCTGCATGTTCCGAGGCTATGGACGCAACGTCGTGGAAATGGTCAATGCCTGCCGCGAGGTCAGTACCTTCGTGCCGGCGCTGGCTTACACCTTTGCGCGACGGCCGGTCGAGATCGAGGTCGGCCATGAAGAACGCGCGGCTGGCGAGTCGAAGTACTCGTTCTACAGCCTGATCCGGCTCAATTTCGATCTGATGACGGCGTTTTCCGTGGTGCCGCTGCAACTCGTGTCGCTGATCGGCATGCTGCTTTCTGCGCTGTCGGTCGCCACCTATGTCATCGTGATCCTCGAGCGTCTGCTCACCCGTGGCCTGGGCGACGGCATCTACGTCGTCTGGGACCGCGACATACTGAACTTCTTTCTGACCGGCGTCGTGTTGTTCTCGCTCGGGCTGATCGGCGAGTATGTGGGCAGAATCTACCAGCAGGTCCGTCATCGACCGCGCTACGTCGTCGAAGCTCTGCTGGAAAGTGGGGATCGGGCGCTGCCCTCACTCGATTCGACCCTCTCGGCGGCAACGACATTTCGTGCCGCGCAGCCGAACCGGCGCAATTGATGACGCGCGCAGTCGTCTTCGCCTACCACAACGTCGGTGTACGCTGCCTGTCCGTCCTGTTGGCGCATGCCGTAGAGGTGCCGCTGGTCGTCACCCATCGCGACAGTCCGGGCGAAACCATCTGGTTCGACAACGTCGCTGACTTGGCGCGGCTCAACGACCTCACGGTCATCACACCGGATGATCCGAACACGCTAGCGGTCAGGGCGGAACTCGCGGCGGCACGTCCCGACTTCATCTTCTCCTTCTATTACCGCCACATGATCCGCCCGGAAGTGCTCGAACTGGCGCCGCGCGGCGCCTACAACATGCACGGCTCGCTGCTGCCGAAATACCGCGGTCGCGTTCCGGTCAATTGGGCGATCATTCATGGCGAACGCGAGACCGGCGCCACGCTCCACCGGATGGTCGAGAAACCCGATGCCGGAGAGATTGTCGCCCAGCAGGCAGTACCCATCCTCCCAGACGACAGCGCGCGCGATGTCTTCCAGAAGGTAACGGTGGCCGCCGAAATGGTGCTCGACCGCATCCTGCCTGCGCTGCTTGCTGGCACGGCGCCGATCGTTCCTCAGGACTTGTCGTGCGGCAGCTATTTCGGCGGCCGCAGACCGGAAGACGGCCGCATCGACTGGAGCCAATCCGCTCGAACCATTCACAATCTGGTACGCGCGGTAGCACCGCCCTACCCCGGCGCCTGGTTCGATTTCATGGGCATGCGATCGCGGTTGCTGAAGACCCAGGTCTCAGCGGCATGCGGCGCGGCGCGCCCGCAGGCGCAATTGCTGCGCGAAGGCGACTGGCTGCTGGCGCACTGTACGGATGGCGGCACTTTGCGCCTGATCGATTTCGAATGCGGCGGGATTGCGCTGGAGGCCGTATCCTTCACACAGCGGTTCGGCCGCGGCCCGCACGCTCTGAACTGAAGCGACTTGCGATTTCACACGACTGGAAACATCATGAAGAAGATCCTGATACTCGGCGTCAATGGCTTCATCGGCCATCACTTGTCCAAGCGCATCCTCGAGTCGACCGACTGGGATGTCTATGGCATGGACATGCAGAGCGAACGGGTTTCGGACCTGCTCGACAACCGGCGGTTTCACTTCTTCGAAGGCGACATCACGATCAACAAGGAGTGGATCGCCTATCACATCAAGAAATGCGACACGGTCCTCCCTTTGGTGGCGATTGCCACACCCGCCACCTATGTGCGTGAGCCGCTGCGGGTGTTCGAACTGGACTTTGAAGCCAACCTGCCGATCGTCCGCGATTGTGTGCGGTACGGCAAACGCGTGATATTCCCTTCCACCTCCGAAGTCTACGGGATGTGCAAGGATAACGAATTCGACCCGGAGAATTCGGAACTGGTATACGGCCCGATCAACAAGCCGCGCTGGATTTACGCCTGCGCCAAGCAGTTGATGGACCGCGTCATTGCCGGCTACGGCCAGCAGGAAGGGCTCGACTACACGTTGTTCCGCCCCTTCAACTGGATCGGTCCCGGCCTCGATTCCATCTACACGCCAAAGGAAGGCAGTTCGCGCGTGATAACCCAGTTCCTCGGGCATATCGTGCGCGGCGAACCGATCAAGCTGGTCGACGGCGGACACCAGAAGCGCGCCTTTACCTACGTCGACGATGGTATCTCGGCGCTGATGAAGATCATCGCCAACCAGGACGGCATCGCCAGCGGAAAGATCTACAACATCGGCAACCCGGCCAACAACTACTCGGTGCGCGACCTTGCCAACATGATGCTGGCGATGGCAACCGAATATCCGGAATATCGCGACAGCGCGGCCAAAGTCAAGATCGTCGAGACAACCTCGGGCGACTACTACGGCAAAGGCTACCAGGACGTCCAGAACCGGGTGCCGAAGATCAACAACACCAAGGCCGACCTCGAATGGGCGCCCCAGGTCAAGATGGACGACGCTTTGCGCAGGATCTTCGAGGCCTATCGCGGCCATGTCGCCGAAGCGCGTAGCCTGGTGGAATGATTCCGGATGTCGGACTTCCCGAGGCAGCTTGCCCTCAAGGTCGACGTCGATACGTTCCGCGGTACCCTCGAAGGTGTGCCGCATCTGGTCGACTTGCTGAAGAAGCACGACGCGCAGGCCACCTTTCTTTTTTCGCTCGGACCGGATCACACCGGCCGCGCGATCAAGCGTGTGTTTCGCCCGGGTTTTCTCGGCAAGGTCAAGCGGACGTCGGTGGTCGAGCATTACGGCATGCGGACCCTTCTTTATGGAACGCTGCTGCCCGGGCCAGACATCGGCCGGCGCTGCGCCGACCTGCTGCGTTCGGTTGCTGCAGAGGGCTTCGAGACCGGCATCCACACCTGGGACCACATAAAGTGGCAGGATGGCGTTGAAATGGCCGACGAGGCGTGGACACTGCGCCAAATGCAACTGGCCGCCGATCGCTATCAGCAGATCTTCGGCGTCCCTGCGCTGACCCATGGTGCGGCGGGCTGGCAGATGAACCGTCATGCAATGCGCCTGACTCAGCGGCTGGGCTTCGACTATTGCTCCGACGGGCGCGGCCGACAACCTTATTATCCGGTGCAGGACGGCGAGATCATCGGTTGTCCGCAGATTCCCACCACCCTGCCCACGCTCGATGAACTGATCGGCGTTGACGGCGTGGATTCGTTCAATGTCGCCGATCGACTGCTCGCCCTGACGGACGACGCCAGCCAGACTCGCCACGTTTACACGCTGCACGCGGAGCTTGAAGGAATGTTGCTGGCATCCGTGTTCCAGCGCTTGATCGAGGGCTGGCGCGCACAAGGTTACGAACTGGTTGCGACACGTGCAATTTTCGACGCGCTCGACCTCACCACGCTGCCACGATGCGAGATACATCGGTCCGACATCCAGGGCCGCACCGGCAGTCTGATGGTCCAGGGGCCGGTTTTTCTGGGCGACGTACCGCTTCCCGAACCCGAACTCGCGGATGCGGCCTGATCCGTTTCATCAACCGGGAAAACTATTGTGCTCAATGAGAAGCTTGCCGATTTCGCGCTGCCGTGCACCGGGGACAAGACCTTTCGCCTGAGGGACCACGCCGGATCCAAGCTGGTGATCTACTTCTACCCGAAAGACAGCACGCCAGGCTGCACCACCCAAGGACAGAACTTCCGCGACGCCTATGCAGCCTTTCGCGATGCCGGATGCGAGATTTTCGGCATCTCGCGCGACAGCCTCAAATCTCACGAGAGCTTCAAGGCCAAGCAGGGATTTCCGTTCGAGCTTCTTTCCGACGCCGACGAAACGGCGTGTAACCAGTTCGGTGTTATCAAGATGAAGAGCATGTACGGCAAGCAGGTGCGCGGCATCGAGCGCAGCACGTTCGTCGTCGATGCCAAGGGCGTGTTGCGTGGCGAATGGCGCGGCGTCAAGGTGCCGGGCCATGTCGATGAAGTGCTGAGCTTCGTTCAAACGATCTGATACCAACAAAGCGTCGACCCCGTTGCTCGATCCACGAATGATGAGCGCAAAACGCAAGCACAAGCTGTTCGTTCTCGACACGAACGTCCTGATGCACGATCCGACCAGCCTGTTCCGGTTCGAGGAGCACGACATATTCGTGCCGATCATGACGCTTGAGGAGCTGGACAACAACAAGAAGGGCATGTCTGAGGTTGCACGCAATGCGCGTCAGGCCAGCCGACTGCTCGATGAGATCGTCAGTGGTGCCGAGGCAGACATCGCGTCTGGCATCGGTCTCTTCGGGCCGTCTCGCGAACTTGCCACCGGCCGGCTCTACTTGCAGACCGAGGCGATCGACACCGCACTGCCTGCCGCGCTACCGACATCCAAGGGCGACAACCAGATCATCGCCGTGGTGATGCACCTCAGGCAACGCTTTGCCAAGCGCGAGGTCATCCTGGTTACCAAGGACATCAACATGCGTATCAAGGCCCGCGCGTTGGGCCTCGAAGCGCAGGACTATTTCAACGACAAGGTTCTCGAAGACACCGACCTGCTCTACACCGGGACGTGTGAGTTGCCGCCCGACTTCTGGGAAACGCACGGCAAGGACATGGAGTCGTGGACGAGCGAAGGCCTCACGCTATACCGCGTAAAGGGACCGCTGTGTCCCGACATGCTGGTCAATGAGTTTCTGTTCCAGCCCGAAAGTGCCAGGAACGATCGCGAACTGCAGACCATGGTGCGCGAGCGCAGCGGCAAGACGGCAGTGCTGGAGACCCTCAAGGACTATACCCATCAGAAGAACAGCGTGTGGGGCATCACCGCACGCAACCGCGAGCAGAACTTCGCCTTCAACCTGTTGATGAATCCCGAAATCGACTTCATCACGCTGCTCGGTCAGGCCGGCACCGGCAAGACGCTTCTGACCCTTGCGGCCGGCCTGACGCAGGTGCTCGAGTCGAAGCGCTATTCCGAGATCATCATGACGCGCGTCACTGTGCCGGTAGGCGAAGACATCGGCTTCCTTCCCGGCACCGAAGAGGAAAAGATGGCGCCCTGGATGGGTGCAATGGAAGACAACCTGGACGTCCTGAACAAGACCGAGGAGTCCGGCGGCGAGTGGGGCCGAGCCGCAACGATGGACTTGATCCGCAGCCGCATCAAGATCAAGTCGCTGAACTTCATGCGCGGCCGCACCTTCATCAACAAGTTCCTCATCATCGATGAAGCACAGAACCTGACGCCCAAGCAGATGAAGACGCTGATAACCCGCGCCGGCCCCGGCACCAAGGTTATCTGCTTGGGAAACATCGCACAGATCGACACGCCCTACCTGACCGAGGGAAGTTCGGGCCTGACCTATGTCGTCGATCGCTTCAAGGGCTGGACGCACTCCGGCCACGTGACCCTGCAGCGCGGTGAACGATCGCGACTCGCGGATCGCGCGGCAGAAGTGCTATAGCTGTTTCGCCAGCCGGCAAAACAAGCGGCGTCTCTGCGCTGTTGGCTTCCCTCCTGCTCCCGCGTCAATACGTCCGCGGCGAAGCGAAATTCTCGAACTTGGTGTACTCGCCGAGAAAGGTCAGCCGCACCGTGCCGATCGGCCCGTTGCGCTGCTTGGCGATGATGATCTCCGCCGTGCCCTTGTCGGCGCTGTCCGGGTTGTATACCTCGTCGCGGTAGATGAACTGGATCAAGTCGGCGTCCTGCTCGATCGCGCCCGACTCGCGCAGATCGGACATGATCGGACGCTTGTTGGGCCGCGATTCGACATTGCGTGAAAGTTGCGACAAGGCGACGATCGGCACGTTGAGTTCCTTGGCCAGCGCCTTGACCGAGCGCGAGATCTCGGAGAGCTCCGTGGCCCGGTTCTCGGTATCGCGTACCGCGCTCATCAACTGCAGGTAGTCGATCACGATCAGCCCGAGTTTGCCGTACTGGCGGAACAGCCGGCGCGCCCGCGCACGCAATTCGGTGGCGTTGAGTGCCGGGGTTTCGTCGATATGGATCGGCGCCTCGTGCAACTTGCCCAGCGAGTAGGTCAGTCGCTGCCATTCATCGTCATTGAGCCGGCCGGTGCGAACCCGGTGCTGGTCGAGCTTGCCGATCGAGGACAGGAAGCGCATCGCCAGTTGCGTGCCGGGCATTTCCATCGAGAAGATGGCGACCGGCTGACCCATCTCGACCGCCACATGCTCTGCGATATTGAGCGCAAAGGCGGTCTTGCCCATCGACGGTCGTCCGGCCACGATGATCATGTCGCCCGGCTGCATGCCGGAGGTCTTGTGATCGAGGTCGGTGTAGCCGGTCGGCATGCCGGTAACGTCGCTGCCATCGCGCTCGCACAATTCCTGGATGCGCTCGACCACCTGCGCCAGCAGCGGCTGGATGCCGACAAAGCCAGTGTTCTGCCGGGCGCCCTGCTCGGCGATCTCGAAAACCCTCGCTTCGGCTTCGTCGAGGATCTGCTTGGCGTCCTTGCCGGCGGGATTCAGTGCGCTGGACGCGATTTCGTCGCCCGCGGTCACCAGCTTGCGCAGGATCGCCCGCTCGCGCACGATCTCGGCGTAGCGCTTGATGTTGGCCGCCGACGGCGTGTTGTTGGCGATCTCGCCGAGGTAGGAGAGCCCGCCGGCCTGCTCCGATTCGTTGCTCTTTTCCAGCGACTCGAACACCGTGACCACGTCGGCCGGCCGGCCGACTTCTATCAGGCGAGCGATGTGCCGAAAGATGCGCCGATGGTCGTCGCGGTAGAAATCCGGCTCCGCGACGATGTCGGCAACACGATCCCACGCCATGTTGTCGAGCAACAGGCCGCCGATCAACGATTGTTCGGCCTCGATCGAATGCGGCGGCAGACGCAGAGCCGCAATCTGCGGGTCAAGCGGAACGGACTGGAAAGTGCGAGGCTGAGCCATTGCGCGGACGATCTCTAGCGGATCCTCGAAGCGGCCAGTCTACACTTGGTTGCCGGGATCGCCATGGAACAAGCTGTGTATAGCCTGTGGATAGCCGGTTGAAATGCGGTGGAGAATGCAAAAAAAACGAAGGGCCGCAACGCGGCCCTTCATGCGAAACGAACGAATCGGGCAGTTGCCTACTGTTCGCCCAGCACGGAAACGGTTACCGAGACAACGACATCGCTGTGCAACGCGATCTGTATGTGTTCGTCGCCGACCAGCTTCAGCGGCCCCTGCGGCAAACGAACCATCGCCTTTTCGACTGCGGCGTGGCCCTGGGCCTGCAGCGCCTCTGCGATATCGGCAGTCGATACCGAACCGAACAGGCGGCCGTCCACACTGGCCTTGCGGGTTAGTTGTACCGTCGTGCCTTCGATCCTTTCCGCGAGCGCTTTCGCTCCGGAGAGCTTTTCTGCCTGTGCAGTTTCCAGTTCGGCGCGCTTGGCTTCGAACACTGCCAGATTCTCCGGCGTGACCCGCTTGGCGACGCCTTGCGGGATCAGGAAATTGCGGGCAAAGCCGTCCTTGACCTTGACAACGTCGCCGAGGTTGCCAAGGTTGGCGACCTTTTCCATCAGGATGATCTGCATATCGGGCGCTCCTTACAGGTGCAGGTCGGTAAACGGCAGCAGCGCGAGAAAACGCGCGCGCTTGATCGCAGTCGACAACTGCCGCTGGTAGCCCGTGCGCGTACCGGTGATGCGCGCCGGCATGATCTTGGCGTTCTCGGTGATGAAATCCTTCAACAGATCGACATCCTTGTAGTCGATCCAAGTGATCTTCTCGGCGGAGAAGCGACAGAATTTGCGCCGCTTGAACATGCTGCGGCCGCCGCGATCATCCTTGCGCTTGTTGGCCGTCTTGCTCGATCTGAATGCCATTTTCGGTTCCTTCGACAAATTCGATTTGCGTCACATGCATCACCAGCTTTGCGCTACGCAGGCTTTTCCTCGCGAGAAAGCCGGTGACCAAGAGCTCGGCTCCCATTCCCGCCAGACCCACCAGTTGCGCTTGCTGCCCCAATGCCACTGCCTCGATTTCGCACACAACATCGCGCGCCAGTCCGGCTTCCATCTGGCGCGAACGGTGGTGCAGCTTGCAGCTTCTTACCGTCACGCCAGCCGGCGTCGTCCGCGCGGCAGCGACCTCGACCAAGCGGCCTGCAAGCCGCAACAGGTTGGCAGGGTCGCTCACGCCGGGCGATCGATCAAGCGACGGGCTGGGCCTCGGCAGCAGGCGGAGGGGTTTCGGCAGCGGGTTTGTCGCCCGCCGGCGCCGGAGTCAGCGACCTGGATTTCTCTTCCTTCATCATTGGCGACGGCGTCGTCACCGCCTTGTCCATCTTGATCGTCAGATGACGAAGCACCGCATCGTTGAACTTGAACGCGTGCTCGAGTTCGCCCAGCGACTCGCCGTCGCACTCGATGTTCATGAGCACATAGTGCGCCTTGTGCACCTTCTGGATCGGATAGGCCAGTTGCCGGCGGCCCCAGTCTTCGAGACGGTGAATCTGGCCCGATCGGCTGGTGACCAGCGCCTTGTAGCGCTCGATCATCGCCGGAACCTGCTCCGACTGGTCCGGATGGACGATGAAGACGATTTCATAATGTCGCATGTAATCTCCTTTTGGATTGCGAATCGATCAGCCCCCCGGCATGCGCTTCCGGTGGAGCAAGGGTGAAAAGCCGGTAAGTATAACCCGAGTCCCGAGAATACTCAAAGAAAGCTACTGGATCGTCCAACCAGTCCTGACTGGAAATGCGCCCATTTTTCAGGCTCATACTCTATTGGAAAAGACTCGGCTCCATGCAGGCTCGGCTCTTCGGGTATCATTCCGGCTGCAGGCGATACAACGGTAAGGGAGCTCGCTCTGCAAGCAACGGACGCCCGTCGCGCAGCCGGGGCAGACATCGGCGCGACAGGGTCGAAGACTTACACCCGGAGCCGCCGATTTTGTCCTCCGTGACTCACGTGGCAATTGATCGGAGGTCCCGCAGGCGCATCTGTCCAGCATCCGGCGCCTGACCGACGATGGCAAGCTCGTGCTGCTGAGTACTCTGATGCTGGTTCCGCTGGCCGGCGCAGGCGTGATTGCGCTCGCGCCCGCCGATGCACTGCGTGCATGCCGAGCGATCGCCATCGTGGCGACCAGTGCGACCTTGGCGCTGGCTTGCCTGCTCGTTCACTTGTTCGATCCAGGAGACCCCGGGATCCAGTTCTTCGAGACCCATCGCTGGAACCCGCGCTTCGGCACCTCCTTCTCCCTCGGTATCGATGGCATCTCGTTGCCACTGGTCGTACTGGCCGCATTGCTGTGCCTGATCGCGGTACTGGCCTCGGCATCGGTGCGCGAACGGGTCAAGGGCTATTACCTGCTGCTGCTGTTGCTGGAAGCTGCGTTGGTCGGCGTGTTCATGGCCCGTGACTGGTCACTGTTCTATGTCTTTTGGGAGCTGACCCTGATCCCGCTGTTCTTCCTGATCGACCGCCACGGTGGCGAGAACAGGCACCGCGCGGCGATCAACTTCGTGCTGTACACGATGGGCGGATCGGTCTTCATGCTGATCGGGCTGCTGGTTCTATTCGACGCATCCCCGAGTCATACATTCAACATGGCCGACATGCGGGCCGGCGCGCTCAGTCTGCCGGTAGCCGCGCAGACCGCGATATTCGTCGGCTTTTTCATCGGCTTCGCGGTCAAGATGCCGGTATTTCCTTTTCATGGCTGGCTGCCGCTGGCGCATGTCGAAGCGCCGAGCCCGGTCTCGATACTGTTGTCTGGCATCCTGCTCAAGATGGGTTCCTACGGACTTATAAGGGCAGTCGACACGCTGCCCGCGGGTGCCCTTGCCCTGCAAGGCTGGCTGGCCGCGCTGGCAGTGGCAAGCATGCTGTACGGGGCGGTGCTTGCCTGGCAGCAACGCGATCTGAAGGCGATGGTCGCCTACTCCTCGGTCAGTCACATGGGTGTGGTGTTGCTCGGTATTGCGGCGCTCAACTCGGCCGGGCTCACCGGCGCGGTGATGCAGATGGTCGCGCACGGGCTGGTCGCCGGTGCACTGTTCCTGCTTGTTGGGCAACTCTACGAGCGCACGCACACACGCGACATCGCGGCCTACGGCTCGCTTGCCGGCGCCACGCCGCGGTTCGCGATGTTCACCGTGATCGGCTTCGTCGGCGCGATCGGCATGCCCGGCACGGCGGGGTTCGTTGCCGAACTGCACGCACTGATCGGCGGCTTCGAGCGTTGGGGGATCTGGGTGGTGGTGATGAGTCTGGCGGTGCTCATCAGCGCTGCCTACGCGCTGCGCACCATCGGCCGGCTGCTTACCGGCCCGGCACGGCCGGAACTGGCAAGCATTGCCGATATGACGGTGATCGAGTCCGCCGCAGCGGGACTGCTCTGTGCGGGAATCCTCGCGCTTGGCTTGATGCCTGCGCCGGCGCTGCACGTAATCCACAGTTCGATCCGGGAACTCGCACGGTTGTTCTGAGCACGAATTGGAGATCGAGTTGGACGCCAGCCACGAGAACCATCCGGATGCCAGCGCAACCGACCGTGTCACGCACTCGGCTGTTGTGTCTGGCGATGCGGGAAGGCATGCCGTGCTGCGCGAGACCGTCAAGCACCTCCAGCATGTGCTGCCTGCGCAGGCACCGATCCGTGACTTCGTTCATCACAACACCCTGCATGGTCTGCAGCACCTGCCGTTTCGCGAGGCGGTGCTTGCGGCAGCCGCCCGTACCGGATCGCGTGGTTTCATGCGGCTCGACGAGTTTCGCCGCTGCTATCGGCGTGGACGCGTCGGGGGCGACGATCTCGATGCCGCATTGCGCTCGACCGCGGCGCTCGAACCGGAGGCGTTGGTGCCGGGAACCGATGGATTGCGGCGTCGAGACGTCTATGTTGCCGCCCTCCTGCACAACCTCGAACCGATCGCGCCGGCCCAGCTTCGCTTCCAGATCGAGGAACTGCAATCGCTCACGCGCTTTCAGGCGGGAGTCGAGCCCGCGACCCGCCACAAGTTGCTGAGCGCCGCGGGGGCAAGCGAGCAGGACGCGATTGCGGACCTCTGGGCGGCATGCCTCGAATCGCTCGGGATCGAGTACCGGAACCTTCACCCCGAAGAGCTGGCTTTGGCCGACGCCGCCTCACGCCCAGCCCGAGCGAACCTCGAGGAACACGCCTACCAGCTGCTTGACCGATTGCTGGCGCGTGTCGGCGAAGAATGGACGCTGCGTGAGCTGCTCTGCTCGTTGACAGGCGCGGATATGATGGCAAATCTGCGACCCGGTCTGCTGCGGCATCTTGGCTCTCACCTCGATCAAGGCGTGGCCGGCTGGCACAGCCGCGACCGCAGCAAAGGCTTCTATCGCGCCTGGCGGGCCAGCTTCGCCGATGATCTGACCTGGGGGCTGGTGGATCTGCCCGAGTCGCGTGCGATGTTTGCACGGCTTCCCGACGATGCGGCCGAGGCGGTGGTCGAGCAACTGACCGCGCTCGGCCTGCCTGAACCGAAGTGGCCGGCTTACCTCGAGCGCCTGTCGCTCGAACTGCCTGGCTGGTCGGGCATGTTCCTCTGGCGCCAGCAACACCCGGGTTACGCGAGCCTGGCCGACATCCCGACCGACCTCATCGACTACCTTGCGGTACGTGCAGTGCTCGAACGTCTCTACGCCTATGGTATTTGTCGCAGGCGCTGGAAGGTCGAGCCCAGTCTCGACGCGATCCGTCTGCACTTCCGGCAGCATCCGGCCGAGCTTTTGGTCCGGCACGCGCTGCACAACGAGCGCCTTCCCGAGCATCTGATCACACTCGCGCGCGGCCTGACCCAGCAGGCGACGTTCTCCATCGAGCAGCTCACCGATTCGGCATGGCAGGAAGTCGCGCATCGCATCAGCGCCTGGCGCCGCAGCGCCCCGGGCGGCCGCGTGCAAGCGCTGTCGGCCCATACCGTGGCCTGGCCGCTGTTCCTGCTCTGCCAGCACCTCGGCATGTCTGGTCGCGAGCTGCGCGGCCTGGGCGCCGCCGCGGCCGAGGGCTTGCTGCAGTGCCTGCGGCGCATGGACGCCAATACCGCCGGTTATGTCTGGCTGCTCGCTTATGAGCGGCACTACCGCGAACAGATCTTCTGCGCACTCCTTGCCAATCACGGACGCGGCAGCCAACCCGACCCACTCGCCGTTCCCGAAGCGCAACTGGTGTTCTGCATGGACGAACGCGAGGAAGGCATGCGCCGCAATCTCGAGGAAATCAATCCGGCCCTCGAGACCTTCGGCGCTGCCGGATTCTTCGGCATCGCTGTGAACTGGCGCGGCCTCGACGACACCACGGTGACTCCGCTATGCCCGATCGTGGTCACGCCGTCGCACGAAGCGCGCGAAGTCGCGCAACCCGCAGGCGAGGATGTCCGCGCCAGGCACGAGCGCCGACGCGCGATCCGTCTGCGCTGGAAGAGCCGCCTCTACGAGGGAACGCGGCGCGGCCTGCTGACCTCGACGGCAATCGCGGCGGCGGCTGCACCGGCCACGCTCGCCGCACTGACAGCCAAAGTGCTCGCCCCCACAAGCATCGGCCGGCTGGCCGAGCGCCTGCGCACCGCGTTCGATCTGTCCGTACCGACGCGGGTGCAATTCGAGGCGCCGGCGGACAGCCCGCCAGCGACCCCTGCGCAGCCTCGCCTGGGGTTCACCGACAGCGAGCAGGCCGACCGCGTGCAGGGATTGCTGCGAACAATCGGCCTCACCACCGTTTTCTCCCCGGTGATTGTCATCTTCGGCCACGGATCGAGCAGCCAGAACAACCCGCACATGGCAGCGTATGACTGCGGCGCCTGCTCCGGCCGGCACGGCGGTCCCAACGCCCGGCTGTTCGCGGCGATGGCGAATCGCCCGGCAGTGCGCGCAATCCTCGCCGGCCGCGGCCTGTCGATCCCCGATTCGACCTGGTTTCTCGGCGGGCAGCACGATACCTGTACCAATCTGCTGATCTGGTTCGACCGCGATTCGCTGCCGCCGACGCATGTCGCGGCGCTGGCAAAGCTCGAAAGCGAACTTGCCGAAGCCGCGCGCAATCACGCCCGCGAGCGCTGCCGCCGCTTCGCCTCCGCGCCCGCCGCGCCCAGCGCGCGGCAGGCCCACCGCCACGTCATCAAGCGCGCGTTCGACTTCTCGCAAGCCCGTTCCGAACTCGGCCATGCAACCAATGCGTCGGCATTCATCGGCCGGCGCTCGATGAGTCGCGGCGCGTTCTTCGACCGCCGCAGCTTCCTGATCTCATACGACCCGACGCAGGACCCGGCAGGCGCCGTGCTGGAGGCGATTCTGCTCGCAGCCGGGCCGGTCGGCGCCGGCATCAGCCTCGAGTACTACTTCTCGACGGTAAACAACCGGGACTACGGTTGCGGCACCAAGGTCGTGCACAACCTGACCGGCATGTTCGGCGTCATGGAAGGCGCGGCCTCGGATCTGCGCACCGGGCTGCCGCAGCAGATGATCGAGATCCACGAACCGATGCGCCTGCTGATCGTCGTCGAGCACCACACCGAGGTGCTCGATGCCATCTGCGCGCGCCAGCCGCCGCTGCAGGAGTTGATTGGCAACGGCTGGGTCCAACTCGCCGCCAAGCATCCGCAGCACGCCGAGATCAGCTTTTTCGAACCCGCTCGCGGATGGCTGCGCTGGCAGCCAGCCGGCGATCCGCCGCCGCTGGTCGAGCGCTCGGTTCAGTGGTACATGGGACACAGCGACGCGCTTGCCCCGGCCCTGATATCGCGTTCGGCATGGCAGGCGTCATGACGATCGAATCGCTGGTCGGTCTGGTCCCGGCTGCGCCCCTGCTGGCTGCGCCGATGATCGCGGCGATCCGGCTGCTCGACCGCCGCGACGGCGATGCCGCCGAACGGCCGACCGCCGCTGTGGCGAACGCTGGCGTGGCGATCTCGCTGCTGCTGATGGCGATTCTCGATATCGCCGCTGTGCTGGAGCAATTGCCGGATCGTGTGCGCCTGGGCATTTGGCTGGCCAGCGGGCGCTTCGAGCTTGCGTTGAGCTTCGCGCTCGATCCGCTCAGCCTCGCGCTCGGCAGCCTGATCGCCCTGCTCTGCTTCCTTGCGCTGCGCTATTCGGTCAACAACATGCATCGCGAGCCCGGGTTTCATCGCTTCTTTTTCGCGATGAGCCTGTTCTCGGCCGGCATGCTGCTGATCGTCCTGGCCGGCAATGCCGCACTGTGCTTTATTGGCTGGGAGCTTGCCGGCGTCAGCTCCTATCTGCTGATCGGCTACTCACGGGATCGCACCGTCGCAACCGACAATGCGGTGCGCGCTTTCGTCACCAACCGCATCGGCGACGCCGGCTTTCTGGTCGGCATCGCTGCCAGCTTTTACTGGATCGGCTCGCTCGAATGGCATGAGATCGGCGCGGGCGGCGCGAGCCTGGACACGCTGTCCGGCGGCCTGATCGCACTCGGTTTCGTCGTCGCGGCAGCAGCCAAGTCGGCCCAGGTACCGTTCGCACCCTGGGTCGCGCGTGCGCTGGAGGGGCCGACACCTTCTTCGGCGATCTTCTACGGCTCGCTGATGATTCATGCCGGCGTCTATCTGCTGATCCGATTGGCGCCCTTGCTCGACCACTCCGACACAGCCATGGCGCTGATCGTGCTGCTGGGCGTGGCCACCGCACTCTACGGCTGGCTCGCGGGGCTGGTGCAGACCGACGTCAAGAGCGCGCTCAGCTTCGCCACCACAGCGCAGGTCGGGTTGATGTTCGTCGAATGTGGCGTCGGCTGGTTCGATCTGGCCGCCTGGCATCTCGGCCTGCATGCTAGCTGGCGCGCATACCAATTTCTGCTCGCGCCGTCCTTTCTGCAGCTCGTCGATGGCCCGGCCCGGCCGGTGCCGCGCTGGCTGACCAACCGCCGCCGGTTGTACACGGCTGCGCTGCAGCGCGGTTGGCTGGAGCCCGCGGGCGACTGGCTGTTACTGCGGCCGACGCGCGGTCTAGGCCGCGACATGAATGCCTTCGACAACCAGGTGATCGACCGCTTTACCGGGATTGCCGAACCGGCGCGCTCGCTCGGCAGCGCGGCGCACGAGCAGACGGAGCCGGGCGCCGTCTCGCGCGGCTACGGCAGCGCAGGCAGACTGCTCGAGATCGCCGGGGCGCGGCTCGCGCGCTTCGAGGCGCATCTGCTGCTACAGGGCGAGGGCGGCGGTCTGAGGCGCGTGCTGGCGCATACCGGCGATTATCTACGCGCTGTCGAGGCGCTGCTCGAGCGGCCGCGCTACCTGTTGTTGCTGATCATGGCTACTTTCGCGGTGATCCTGTGACCGAGATCCATTGGGCGCAACAGGCGTCGTTTCCGTTGCTCGCGGCGCTGCAGCTCGCGCCCCTGCTCGGGGCGGCATTGCTCGCGCTGCTGCGCAGCCGCAGTTGGGCGCCCTATCTGGGCCAGGCGGTGGCCGCGGTCGAACTCGGGCTCGCCCTGGCGCTTCGCGCCGTGCTGGATACGCATTCCCCCGCCATGCAGCTTGCCGAGCGCGCGCCGTTTGCCGGGCCGCTCAATTACCACGCGGCAGCCGACGGCCTGACGGTTCTGTTCGTCCTGTTGTCTGCCCTGCTGACTCTGCTCGTCTCGGCGTACTCGGCCGAGCGCAAACTGGCCGAGCCGGTGCGGCTGCAGGCGACGATTCTGGTCACAGAGGCGGTGCTGATGTCGCTGCTGGTGTCGCTCAACCTGCTGTGGTTCGTGCTGGCATCGGGGATCCAGATCGCGCTGGTCGGCTACCTGATCTGGCGATGGGCCAGCGCGCCGGAAAAGGATGCCGCGCTAGCGCGTTTCTACCATTTCCAGGGCACCGGCCTGCTGCTCCTGCTGGCCGGCACGCTGGTGCTGGGCTGGGCACATGCCGACGCGCACGGCGGGCGTTTCAGTTTCGATCTCGCCGACCTGACCGGGCTGCCCATTTCCGCGACCATCGGCTCAATCGCTTTCTTTCTCTTGTTCTACGGGCTGGCGGTGCGCACGCCGCTGTTCCCGATGCACGGCTGGCTGCCGATCGTCGCCCAGCACGGCAACATCTCGATCGGGCCGACGTTCCTGCTCGGCATCAAGATCGGCGCCTACGGCCTGCTGCGCTTCGTCTTTCCGGTGCTGCCCGAGGCGGTCGACCGCTGGGACCACTACGCGGTGGCTTTCGCCATGACCGGCGTTTTCTATGCTGCGGTCCTGGCTTTCCTGCAGACCGACCTGCGCCGCCTAATGGCCTTCGCCGTCGTCAGTCACACCAGTCTGCTGACGATCGGCTTGTTCACCCTGCGCGCGTCTGCCTTTCAGGGGGCCGCGTTGCTGGCAGTCAACTTCGGGCTGGCTGCCTCGACGATGCTGTTCATGGTCGGCTTCGTCCACCGGCGCACCGGCACCACGGCCTTGTCGGAACTCGGCGGTTTGTTCGACCGGCTGCCGGCGATCGGGGTTGCCTTCTTCGTCTCGGGGCTGGCGATGATCGGCATGCCCGGAACGCCCGGTTTCGATGCGGTGCACCTGGTTCTCGAAGCCTCGATGGCGCGCTTTGGCGCCCTGCTGACGATCGCATCGGCGCTCGGCAACGTGCTCGCCGCGGGCTTTCTGCTGCTGGCTTTCCAGCGGGCATTCCTCGCCCGCAGCCCGGATTCCCGGCCCGACCGCGTGCTGGAGCGCGCAACACCGATGGAATCCTTGCTCGCGCTCGTAGTAATCACGCTGCAACTGGTTGCCGGCTTTTATCTCGAGCCCTTGCTCGATTTGGTCGAAGCCCCGCTCAACGCGCTTGGCGAACGCTTCATGAGGCTGTGAAATGAGCGCCCTGCCGTTTCTGAGCCTGTTGCTGCTGATCCCGGCTGGTGGCGCGCTGGCGGTCTGGTTGTGGCCGCAACCGGCGCGGGTCCGCATCGTCGCGGCTGCGGCGATGGCAGCGGAACTGCTGGTCGCGATCGCCCTGATCGGCTGTTTCGACCGGTCCGACCCCGGCTTCCAACATGTCGAGCGCGGTCCGTGGATTCCCTCGCTGCATATCGAGTTCCTGGTCGGCGTTGACGGCATCTCCCTGCTGTTCCTGCCGCTGACCGTGCTGCTGTTCATCGGTGTGATCGTCGCCTCGTGGAACTTCCGGCGCGCGCTGCCAAGGCTTTACTACAGCCTGCTGTTGCTGCAGCTCGCGGCAACCATCGGCGTCTACTGCGCGCTCGATACGCTGCTGTTCTTCCTGTTCTGGGAGCTATCGCTGCTGCCGCTCTACTTCCTCGTCAGCCTGTGGGGCGTCGGCCCGAACCGGCGCTTTGCCGCCGCCAAATACACGCTGATCATGCTGGCCAGCGGCGTGCCGCTATTGTTCGGCTTCCTGACGCTGGCATTCAACCATGCCCAAATGGGCGGGGCCGCGGTGCCGGCCGGGCTGGCCTTCGATCTGCCGACCCTGCTCGCCACACCGGTGTCGAGCGGATTACAGTTGATCGTGTTCCTGCTGCTGCTGACCGGCTTTGCCGCCAAGACGCCGCTATTTCCGCTGCATACCTGGCTGCCGGCGCTGGCGATGGAGGGTCCGGTCGGCGTGAGCGCGCTGCTGGTCGGGCTGAAGCTCGGCCTCTACGGCCTGATTCGCTTTGCGGTGCCGCTGGCGCCCGACATCGCGCGCGAACTGCACTGGCTTCTGGCCGGCTTGGGCACCGTCGGCATCCTGTACGGCGCGGTGACCGCGCTGGTGCAGACCAACCTGCGCCGCATGCTGGCCTACGCCGGCCTCAGCCATGTCGGGTTGGTGATGCTGGGAATCGCCTCGTTCAGCATCCAGGGTATCCAGGGGGCATTGATGCAGATGCTGAACTTCGTCCTGGTTGCCGGCGGCCTGTTCCTGCTGACGAGTTTCCTTTACCGACGCACCGGGTCTACCGATACGGTGAGCCTAGGCGGGGCGATCCACAGCATGCCGCGACTGGGCACGTTGTTCCTGCTGTTTCTGCTGGCGGCAATCGGGGTGCCGGGCACCGCGGGCTTTCCGGCCGAGTTTCTGCTGATCGTGGCCGCGCTCAATAGTCACACCGGCGCCGGACTGGCGGCGCTGTTCGGCGCGGTGATCGGTGCCGGTTACGCGCTCGGCATGTACCGGCGAGTCTTCCTCGGTCCGCTAACCAACCCGGCGGTGGCGCAGGCGCACGACCTGCGGCCGGCGGAGTTCGGGCTCGCCCTGTGCTACGCGGCCGTCATCGTCACGATCGGCCTCTGGCCGTCGCTGGTGCTCGACCTGATCGAGCCGGCAGCCAAGCTGTGGGTCGGACGCGCCGGCTGAGCGCGCGATCCGTGCGCCGCGCAACCCCAGCACCCAACCGGGAACTTACAGAAGCTATGTTGCACTAACAACGGGTCGCGATTCCGAGCATTCTCAGGGCCTCGACGCACGAAATCCCCAATTGACCGCTGCTGCCAGGCGGAGAGATACTCGCCGAGGTGCCATTGGATTTCCTATCCTTTTTGCACTTGGTACGGCATCCGATTTCTGGCTCCTTCCGTCCAACGTTCCAATTCGGAACGCGCCAGAGGCGAAACATGTCCACCATTCATGCTCTGCATCCGCACGAACCCCACCTGTCGGCGCGCGAAGTCGAGGCTTGGGCGCCCTACCCGATGCCGCCTGCGGGCATGCCGCCGATCGACATCGCGCGCGAGCGCATGCGGCGCAACGGGCAATGGCAGCCCTGGCAAATGCTCGGCCGGCGATTTTCCATCGGTTGCGTGGCACTTGAAATCACCCAGCGTTGCAACCTGGATTGCACGTACTGCTATCTGTCCGAATCGTCGGAGGCGCTGAAGGACATCCCACTGGAGGAGGTGTTCCGGCGCATCGACATGATTGTCCAGTGGTACGGCCCCGGCACGGATGTGCAGGTCACCGGCGGTGAACCCACGCTTCGAAAACGGGAAGAACTCGTCGCCATCGTGCGCCGAATCAAGGCGCGCGGCATGCGCGCCTCTTTGTTCACCAATGGCATCAAGGCCAGCCGAGCGCTGTTGGCCGAGTTGGTGGCCGCGGGTCTCGACGATGTGGCTTTTCACGTCGATACCACCCTGCAGCGCGACGGCTTCAAGAGTGAGGCGGATCTGAACCGCTTGCGGGAGGAATACATCGCGCGCGTTTCGGGCCTGCCGCTGTCGGTGTTTTTCAATACCACCGTTCACGCGGGCAATGCCGCGCAAGTGCCGGCACTGGCGCGCTTCTTTGTTCGCCATCATCGCGCTGTGCGGCTGGCCTCGTTCCAGGTGGGCGCGGAAACCGGGCGCGGCATCGCCTCCCGGACGGGTGCGCTAAACGGCGCGCGCGTGCGGGCGCTGCTTTCGGAGGGCATCGATACCGCGCTCGACTTTTCCGCCGCCAGCGCCGGCCATGCGGACTGCAACGGGTACGCATTCGCGCTGGTGATCGGCGAACAGGCGTTCGACTTTTTCGCCGATCCGGCGTTTACGTAGTCGGTTCTGTCGGCCAGCGCCTCGGTGCGGGTGGATCGGGCGCGCGTGAGGCACAGCGTGCTTCGCATCGGTGGTTTTCTGGCACGGCATCCCGCGGTGGCGTTTGGGGTCTTGCGCCGCGTATTGCCGTTTGCCTGGCGGCACGCACGCGCGCTGCTTGCCGCGCGCGGACGGGTGGGCAAGATTTCCTTTTTCGTGCACGACTTCATGGATGCGAGTCAATTGGACCGCGCCCGGTGCGATGCCTGCGCCTTCATGGTGATGACGCCGGAAGGGCCGCTGTCGATGTGTGTGCATAACGCGAAGCGCGATCAGTACCTGTTGGTGCCGGCCAGGGTGGAGTCGCGCGGGGTGGTACGTTTTTTCGACCCCTCAAACGGGCGTTTCCTTGAGCGTCCGCCGAATCGTGTTGCAGCGGTTCTCACGCGCAAGAATTCGCGCGGCCGCGCCAGGGAAACGGTGGATCGATCGCGCGCCGAGGCCGCCGAATGATGCGCCGGGCTGCCGTTTGCGATCGTGGCGCGCCGTTTGCGCGCGGCCTTCGCCACCTGATCTTCTTTGCGCTCTTTGTCATCGCGGCCGGCTGTTCCACCATTCCGCGTCCGGGCGTTGGCGCGGCTTCCGCCGGCCCGCCGCCTTACGAGGCCTGGGCCGAGACATTGGAACGATTCGTCGATTCGGAGGGCCGGGTCGATTTCCGATCGCTGGCCACACAGCGCGCACCGCTGGATCGCTTCGTGGCCTGGGTGTACGACCACGGTCCGGCCACCCGCCCTCAGGAATTTCCCACCCCGGCGCACGTGCTGGCGTTCCATCTGAATGCCTATAACGCACTCGCAATGCACCAGGTCATCGAGTTCGGTGTGCCGGAGTCGCTCGCTGGTCTGGCGAAAGTGCGGTTTTTTGCCTTGGCCAAAGTCGCCGTGGCGGGCGTGCCCATCTCGCTGTACGACTATGAGAACAAGGTCATCCGCGCGTTGGGCGACGAACGCGTGCACGTGGCCTTGAACTGCATGTCGGTGGGTTGTCCACGGCTTCCACGCACGCCCTTTCTGGCCGACACGCTTGACCAAGCGCTGCAGCGCGAGTCGCACCTGTTTTTCAACGATCCGCGCCATGTCGCGGTCGATCACGCACGGCGTGTGGCACGCCTCTCCGAGATACTCGCCTTCTTCCCGGAGGACTTCCTGGCCAAGGCACCGACCCTGATCGACTACGTCAACCGTTATCGCAGCGACAAGATCGACCCGGCGTACCGCGTCGAATTCATTCCGTACGATTGGACCATCAACCGGCAGCGTTGAAGTGGAAAGCCATGCACACTCCGTGCTCTCCCTGCACCTTGTTCGTGGCTAAGGCCGTCCCAGCCACCCTGCAATCCACGGAATCACCAGTGTTCCCACAATGCCATGCAAGCCCATCGCGAGGCTGGCGAACGTTGCGGCCTCGGCATTGACGGAAAACGCGCGCGAGGTGCCGATGCCGTGCGCTGCGGTGCCGAGGGCGAAGCCGCGTTGCCACCACGCTCTGCAGCCGACCGCGTCGAGCACAAAACGGGGGTAGTGGCACATTTCTGCAAAAAGTGACGTTAAGGAAAGTTTCTAAAATCCGGGTGTTGGACGAAGCCGCTACGCGGAGAAATCGCAAGCTGGGCCGACAGGAATTAATCTTCACGAACACTCCAACGCAGAGGTTGGAGTGATTTTGCAACCAATCGTGAGGAAACGCCAGCATGACAAC